>Ga0105050_10008698_pt1 | contig 11604 bp, 14 predicted proteins | sample FRY01_FD_78088 | JGI IMG/M metagenome (GOLD analysis project Ga0105050, IMG submission 78088) | Freshwater microbial communities from Lake Fryxell liftoff mats and glacier meltwater in Antarctica - FRY-01 | ecosystem: Environmental > Aquatic > Freshwater > Ice > Glacier meltwater ... | reverse complement strand
GAAATTAATCAAAATCTCAAAGAATTTCACTTTAAATTTAATAATAACTTTAATTGGAATTTCGATTAAAAATTATTAAAATATCTAGCATTTAAATATAGGACAGACAAATTATAGTAATTAAGAGGAAATTATAGAAATTATAGACAATGAACAGTTTAATATAAATCAAGCCATTATTCAAAACATTATTGAAAATAATAATAATCTTGAAATACCCAAAAGAGGAAGTAAAGAACATAATGATCCTCAAAATACACATAATTCACAAGTTTTATCAACAATTAGACACTCACTGAAAAAATTAAAAGAATCTACCGTTCTTAATATATCTGAAAAACAAACTATTTCAGACATAAAAAAATTTATTAATACCAATATTCCTAGCTCTAAAAGAACAGACGCCTTACTTTCCCTAAAGAAAATAGAAGCAAGTGATCATATATTATCCAACTCGGGAATGACAGAACCAGAAGGGTTACAATTAGTATGGAACAGAATAAACAGTAAATTACACGAAGATAATGCTGACGAATTAAAGAAAACACTGTATAACGAATTATCCGAAATGGTTGTTCACGGAAAAAATGTTTGTTCAACCGGAAGGTTTGATAGAATAATCGATACACTTAATGTTGTAGACCCAGAAGTTAATATAAGACCAACCTACGCCATTAATGCTGAAATGATGAACAAATCTGCTCAAATTAGAAAAAGGTTGTTAGAATTAGAACATAATAAAGTAGAATTAGAAAAAGGAACTGCCGTCAACCAGCATAAATTCGATCAAACGTTGAAAGAGACAATAGTGTCTGAATTAACGAAAGATTATGTCGAAACTGACATTTTAACACCCAAACAGTTCAAAATTGAACTAGACAAGTGGATTGAACATATTTGATTTCGTAAGAAATTTTCGTAAGAAATTATTCGGTAAAAATACATTTTTTCTTTTTTCTTTCCCATTTACATGAACATCCTTCATTATCATTTATTAATTTATTATACTCACACCTACAACTATTGTTAATTTGTTTACACTCATTATTACAAGTTATTGCTGGAGTTGGAGGCTTTTTATGTTTAGAATCTCTGCATTTTGGATTTCTTCGTTTTTTTCCCCAATTACAATCACAACGAATATCGCTATTACATTCTTTTTTATTACCCAAATCCCTACAGTGATAAAAACAATGTTTAGTAGGCTGTGGAGTTGGTACAGGAGTTGGAACAGTAGGCGCAGGAGTTGGTTTGGGTGTAGGTTTGGGTGTAGGTTTGGGTGTAGGTTTGGGTGTAGGAACTGTGGGTACGGAATTAATATTTTCAACCTGAAGTAGAATATTAACTGTATCTGGACTCATATTGGTTAGTTTATCTTTAATTCCAAGATCTACGATGTTTTTAGCTGCATTAATTTGGTCACATTTACCTTCACCCTTAAATAATAAAGCTAAAGAACCAGCTACATGAGGACAAGCCATACTAGTCCCACTTAATGTTCTATAACTAGAGTCACTTGAAATACTTGCTCCTAAGATATTGGAACCTGGTGCGAAAATATTTACACATTCTCCATGGTTAGAAAATCTTGATCGCTGGTCGAACTGATCAGTTGATCCAACAGTTATAACCTTTTCTGCACCAGCTGGAGAATAACTGCAAGCTAAATCATTATCGTTTCCCGCAGCAACAACTACGTTTATATTATTATTTACTGCGAAATTAGCAGCATTATTAAGAGCATTAGATTTTCCTCCTCCTAAAGACATAGAAATTACACCACATCTTTTATTAGTTATAATATCATTAACTGCCCACTCAATACCTTTTATTACACCAGACGTAGAACCAGCACCACTATCAGACAATATTTTAACAGCAACACCTCTTGCTTTATTAGCCACACCAACAGTCTTTCCTAAAACAGTACTCATTACATGAGTTCCATGGCCATGGCCATCTGTAGGTAATGGACCATAATGAGAATAACCATATTCCACCCTTTCTTCAAATTCATTATGAGTAATTTTAACTCCTGTATCTAGTACGTATACAAAAGTTCCATCTCCGTTTTGAGGAGGGTTGTATATTTTATCTAGTGGGAGGTCTGGTTGATCTATTCTATCTAAACCCCATTGGTAATTACTATCTAATTCTCTAGATATTTCTAATGTTTCGAATAAAGGTACCGTATTATTAATTGGTCCTATTTGAATTGGGGAATCTATTTCTATGTCTAATACTAAATCTAACATCTTCAATTCATTTACAATAGATTCATCACTAACGGTTATACCGTAAAAATCACCAATTTTAAAACTATCCAATACTTCTGTTCTAATATCCTCAGATAACACAGTGCCCTTTTTTAATGTAACTATGAATGTATCTTTTGCTAATACGCTTCCTAATACGCAGAATCCGCATAAAATAATTTTATTAGTATAAAAAATCATCTTTGATACATATAATAAAGATTTTAATTTCGAAACTAAATTTAAATTAAAATAATTAAATTATAAAGGGTAATTTTATTAAATCTTAATAAAAATAAATTCGGAACGAATTTTAATAAAACCCTTTTTTTAATTTTATTATTTGAACTGATAATAATATACACCAAACAATAATTAACATAGATGTTACTAATATATTAATTTCTTTAGTTGAAATTTTCCTATTTATAAAAGGAATTTTAAAATTTTTTAAAATATTAAAACCAACTATTGATGTTGTAATAATTAATAGAACATAAGATACTATATCCAATATAGTTAAAGTTTTACTACTCGTTAATAAAATTTCAGTTCTTGAAAAACCTCTTTGTTCTTTTTGATCATTAGTTAATCTATCCATCTTTATAATAATATAAAATATTTTAAAGATAACAATTTTATAAAATTATAAATTAAGATGGATAAATTTACCATAGATGATTTAATCTACGTAGACAAAAATTATCCATATTTGTATATAAAAGATAACAAATATTATAGTTTTTTAAACAACAAAAATTTTAATTATGAAATTAAAAAATGCATAAGGTGTCAATATACAAAAAATGTTTTGTCTTTTTACTCTATTAGTATGAAATTTAATGTTGTTGATGATATATGTATTACATGCAGAGACCCATATAACTCCACACACGGAATAGACATTGAAACTTTTAATAAATTAACACCATTACAAAAAAAAATAAATAGTATCATGGATTGGTAAGTTAATCAACCTCCTCAATTATCATACTTTTACACATAACATCTTCATTAATAATATCACCAAGAATGAAACGTTTACCATTTTCGCGGAACCCGCTTTCCCGAAGATACGTAACTGGTATTTTTTCTAAATCTTTTAAAGTATAATCAGGATAATCATTATAAATGACCGTATCTTGTGTATTTCCATATTTATCTACAATAACAACACCACTATCTCTTAATTCTATTAAATGTTTGTTAATCTCCTTTAACTCTTCTAATAACATTTCAGATTCTGTTTTACTTGGATAAAACCATTCATAAATACACCCCACTGTACTGTATACGGCACTTGGTGTTATTACATATAAGAAATTAGTCCCTGTCCACCATAAAGCTCTACTAGTCCCATTAAATATTAATGTCGATAATAAGTAATATGACATATATATAATACGTAAGAAATAATTTAAGGTTAAATAACATAATAAAATTATAAAAATATGGAAGCTAAACTAGGATTTCACGTGGGAAAGTCGCCAACTTACACAAAAACTATTCAGGATGTTTTGGATAGTATAAAAGATAATGTTAAAAATTTTCCCATTCAAATTTTTACTGGTTCAACCAAAACTTGGAAAAGGGCTAATGTAAATGAAAAAGATATTCACAAAGCTAAAGAACTAATTATTAAAAATAATATGTCTGTATTTATTCACTCTATATATCTAATCAATTTGTCTAGATTTGGTGAAGAGTTTGAAAAAGCAAAAGAGTGTTTGGAATATGATCTTAAAATAGGCCCTATGTTGGGAGCAAAAGGTGTAGTAGTTCATGTAGGTAAAGCATTAAAAATGGGAACAGAAAAAGCGGTAGATAATATGTTTAAAAATATTCTCAACATGCTAGATTCTATTGATGAATCTTGTCCTCTACTTATCGAAACACCTGCTGGCCAAGGAACAGAAGTATTGAGTGACATAGACTCTTTTATTAGTTTTTATAACAAGTTTTCAGATTTTCAAAAAACTAAACTAAAGATTTGTATAGATACTTGTCATATTTTTGCCTGTGGTTATCAACCTGACAAATATTTGGAAAAATGGAATGAAGAGTGTCCAGGTTCTATAGTTTTGGTACATTATAACGACTCAAAATGCGCATGTGGATCTCGTAAAGATAGACATGCGCCAATTGGGGAAGGTTTAATTAATATTGAAACATTAGATTATATAGTTAAATGGTGTACAGTACTGGATATCCCTATGGTTAGAGAATTTTAATTACTTGCTTGCTTTTCTAATCCTAGATAAAGCTTGAGTTTTAGTATAAGTTTTTCCAGTTACTGACATTTTCTGAACTTTACCACTAGCTAATCTTCTAGAATAATAGTATCCACTTCCTTCCTGCTTAGGTACAGCAGTTTTAGGTTTGCCGTTAACAAAACAAACTCTTGAAGAACGTTTGCTACTACTAGTTTTGCTTCTACTTGCTTTCTTTTTAGAACTTGTACGTTTTCTAGTGGACGATGTTTTTTTCCCTGCTTTTCCAAACCAACTCATATTAATTAAACAATTCAAAATAAATAAAAATATTAAACGAAATACAAAATTTAAAAAGATTAAAGGATTAAAATAATAAAGTTATTAGAAATACCGTTAAAATGGTTTGGATTTCAATTGAAGGATCTATTGGTTCTGGGAAAACAACAATTATTAATAAATTATATAATGATTATTCAAGCTCAATATATGGAGTATTTAGAGAACCGGTTGAAGTTTGGAAACCTTACCTAGATAATTTTTATGCAGAATATAACCCTCAAGCTATAATAGATTTTAAAAGTAATGCAATGTTACTACAATTAAGAATCAACACAAGTTTTTCACAAATATTTAAAAATTTTGAAAATAAAAAAGTAGTTATTACTGAACGTAGTAGTTACAGCGCAATTAATATTTTTTCTAAAATATTGGTAGATCAAGGAACATTCACAAGTTTAAATGTAGATCTACTGAAAGAAAATATAAATTTGGTTCAAACTTATGAACCTGATTATTTTATTTATTTAAAAACGGATCATAGAAAATGCTATGATAGAATTATCCAAAGAGGAGATAAACCTATAGACATTAATTATCTAGAAAAGTTGAATTATCATCATGATCAAGTATTTCTTAATAATAATAAAGTTTTTGTTGTAGAAACTTCAGATAAAGATATTGAAAATGTAGAAAAAGAAATAATTAATATAATTCGGTTTATTAATCGTTCCGAATTTAATTTCGTAAGAAATTAATAACATTTCAAAAAACAAATAATTAAATGTAAAATTAAATGTAAAATAAAATATATACTATTATTAATATGGGATTTTCGTGGTTACCTTCATTTAGTTGCAAAAAGTATCGTAAAAGAAAGTCTCTTAAATCAAGACGTAGGTCATTTGGTAGAAAGCATAACAAGAAGCATAACAAAAAAATGTCTTTCGGCAGAAAACGCAGAAGTAGTAAAAGCATATTACTGAACGTAGAAAATGGAGATATAGTAGAACATAAAAAAAGTAGAAGTAGACGTGGAAGTGGTAGACGTGGAAGTGGTAGACGCGCAAGTGGTAGACGCGCAAGTAGACGTAATCAAATGTCTTTCGGTAGAAAACGCAGAAGTAATAAAATGTTTGACGCAAACACCGGAGATTTAGTAAATTACAAAAAAAGCAGACGTAGAAGTAGGGGTAAGAAAACTACAGCTAAGAGACCGTTAAATAGAGTAGTTATCATGGAAGACTTGAACCAAGGAAGGCGTAGAAGAAGAAGTAAGCGATTTGGTAACTCGGTTGGTTTAAATAGAATGATGGGGAATTACAGTCCTGCACTAATGAATACTTTTCAGGGTTATACCGGAGCAGGCGATTTTCAAAGATCAACTCATTTAGATGGAATACCTATTAATTTAAGAAATAACTTTTACACTTAAACTTTAAAAAATTTAAATTAGGTAGACAAAAAAAAGAATTATAATAATATTATTTTTTAAAAACTATAAACGTACTTAAAGAATAATAGTATTATATATTTATAATAAATGAAAGTAGAAAAAACTCAAACAGCCAACACAAAACCAGTAAAAAGCAAAATGTCTGACACTGAAGTAAACGAGGTAGATGAGCAGGAGGCTCCCGAAATTTCAGAGAATGTAACTACGGTAGATACGGTAACCGATATTATTGGACGTATTGAACTTATTAAGAAAAACGTAAATGATGAAATTAAAACTATTCTTTCAGACCTTAAAGCAGTCCGCAAAACTGTAACTAAACTAGAGAAAAAGAAGAACCGTCGTCGCACCGTAGATCCTAACAAACCTCGTGCTCCTAGTGGGATTACTCGCCCAACCACAGTTTCGGGAGAGCTCCGTGATTTTTTGGGGCTAGAGGAGGGAGAGATGATTCCTCGTACAGAGGTGACCAAGCGGATCTCGAAATATATCACCGACAACAACCTCAAGAACGCGACGGATGGTCGCCAAATCGATCTAGAGGGGGAAGCTGGAGCGAAACTTCAATCTCTTCTGAACCCGGATGTGAAACTGACTTTTTTCAACCTCCAAACGTTCCTCAAACCTCATTTTATCAAGAACACGGAAACTCCCGTTCCCGCTGTTGCAGCCAAGGAAACCGGTGCGGCGAAAGAGACCGGTGCGGCGAAAGAGACCGCTGTTGTAGAAGGGGAGGAGTCGTCAGAGTCGAGCAACACGAAGGCTCGTACAACTCGTCGTGTTCGCAAGACTCGCAAGGAGATCGAGGGGTCGGCTTAAAAACATTTACGCAGTGTTACGAGTATATAATAAAATTAGAGGAGGGAATGGGCAAATTGCATAAGATGTGGTATAAAGCTCAAGCAGCTTATTTAAAAAAAGCATTAGAAAATAATATTGAAATAATTAGGGCTTATTCACTAACAATGATTTGGAGAAATATAACAAACCTTGGATGTAGTTATGAAGATTCTATAGAGAATGATTGTTGGGAGCATTGCCCAGCTATTTTGAAAGACGAACATTTAGGTGTTTTTAAAACCCCATTTATTTTTAAATAAAAAAAATTAAAAGATAAATAATTGATATAATCAATTTAACCTAGAAAATAATATATTATTTTCCAGATTGTAAAAATTTACAATTTGTAAAATTATCTATGAATTTTGTATCTACTAAATTTTTTACTAACCCTTGGGTACCATTTATCTGTTTTAACTTCTGCTAAAGGGATAGTTTCTTCAAGAAATGGTCTTAATTGACTCTTTCGGTCATATTCGCTCATTCCTAAGGAGTCACCCCAATTTTTTTCTAAGTCACTTAATTTAGTTTTATATTTATTCAGTACATCACTATATTCATTAGTTAATTGAGCATATTTATCCATATATTCAGCTAATTCAGATTTATTTCTATTTAGTGAAGTATTTTGATGACTATAATCATCAACCAAACCCTCAAAAAATTGCTTAGAAGGAGTTTGAAGCTGAAGCTGTGAAATTATTGGAATAAGATTTCTTAACTCACTTGATCTTGTTTGTTTTTTATTATTGTTCATAGACTCAAGTAAATATGGTAAAACAGTATTAACTGTAGGGTCAGGTTGGTTTGTATAAGGGTTTGCATACCCTGGATTCGAGTACATTGGGGTTGCATACCCTGGATTCGAGTACATTGGGATTGTATACCCTGAATTAATTCCCTGAGGTACTAAATTTGGGTAGTTTCCGCTTTGAAATTTTTTTATAAATTCAGAAATTGTGATATTATTTGGTTCTGTATTTAAAAGAAACATAATGTATTTTGTATCCCCGATATTTAAAATATCAGCTATTTCTTTAGCTTTTTTAATATTGGATTCGTCTGTTTTACCCTTTACGTATTTCTCTTCTTTTTTTTTATGAACCTCTTTTATAAGATTGAACGGATTATAAGAATTAATCTTACGAGCTGCATTAATTTCTTTCGTTTTCTTTTTATATTCTTCTTTAACTTTTTCCAGTTCAGATTTGCTATCCATTACTTAATAATAGAAAAGAAATTTAAATCAGTTTAAAAAATTTTAATACTCTTTTGTTTCATTGTTATATGTCTCTACAATATTTATATACCTAATTCTTACTTCTGATCCTGCATCCGGCAATTCATTAATATATGGGTCACCCTCTATCTCATTTAAAAATATACTTGACAATGAATATGCACCTATCTGAAATGCTCCATGTGTATAATTTGATACCCAAGTATTTGAAGTTGTATTTAAACTATCTAAATTTGCAATATAACATATAACCAAATCATTATCTACCGTAATGTTTACATAAAGTCTTTCACCCAAATTATATAATAATGAATCATTTCTTGTACTATAATATTCATTATACTCTATATATATACCATAATTTACATTATACATTATAGCAAGAATTTGAGGAGTACCACTACTATGAATTTGAGTAATTACCGTATTTGTCTTTTGGAGAGGAACGTCAACTAATCTTATTTCAGCTTCCAAAGACTGAAAATCATTTACAGACCAATAATTATCACCACCACCTACACGCTGACGTAGTTCAGTACGAGGATACTTTGTACCACTAGTTGTTGCACCACCAGAATGAGCTCTAAACACCACTTCACCATTATCTTCATAAAAATAAGGCTTGTTTTCATAATTTATTAAATTAGCGTCAAATATTGTTAAGGGTGACATATTACGTTCAGCTAATGTAGTAGCACCTATTGTATAACTATCATCACCATTTATATCTACAGGAAGAAAAATTTTCCAAGATGGTTTGTAAATTGATGTAATTATATCAGACGCATAAGTAATATTTCTAGGATAACCATTCATAGGCGAAACCGTAATATACTCTATACACGCATCAGGAGCAGCATAATGTTTACTACCAGTAAAAAATAAATCACCAACACCCGTATTACCCAAAGCACCATTAACACCCAAATTAACTGAACATACCTGTACACCATCAAACTCACCTATAGCAAAACCATTAATTATACGCAATGTAACAACAGTCCATTCACCAAGTACCAATGAACGATTAGGTTCACATATATAATCACTAGTCATAGAATATGCTATACGGAATGTAAGCTGAGATGATCCAGGGAAAATAAAGGCAGAAGCTAATCTTGGACGATTACTCTCACCAAGCTGATACAAGTTTGACCAACCAGAACTATTTGAATAAAGTACTACATTAGCTTCTATTAGAAATTCTTCAGGTGGTAGTGAAAACATAAAACCATCAAATCCAGGAAGTCCAGTCATAGGCATTATATTACACTCTGGTTCATTTGTTGGTTCTTTTGTAGGTACGTTTGTTGGTTCGTTTGTTGGGACGTTAGTAGGTTCTTTTGTAGGGACATTTGTTGGTTCGTTAGTTGGTAGGGAAGTGGGTTCTGGTGTTGGTGTAAAAATGCAGTTACAGTTACAGTTGCACCAGTTGGGTTCTCCATTTGAAAAATATACTAATGTTTTTAGTAATAAAAGTATGTTGGTGTATTTCATAATAATGTTATAATAATGTTATAATAATATTATAATAATATTATAACGCGATTATGTGATAATTAATGGGGTTTTATAAATGAATCAAAATTAAATTAAATAAAATTAATTAAAAGGGTTTATTTCCAAAATTATTATCTATTATATTCATAAACATGGATAACTTTGCATCAGACCCTAAAATCGGAGGTTATATTGCGGCAGGACTTGGACTAGCCTTTATTTCATCTATCGTCCTTTCGGAAACTGAGCTTTTCAGCAACCAAATTGAAAATTTTGGTAACCAGCGAGAAAATTTCTATAACGGCAACTCAGCTGCCAACGGCTCAATCCCCAACAGCAGATACACAGGACCTAACGGAAACACACCAGGAGGAAAACAAAATATTAGTTTAAATAACTCAGGAGACCAACTTTTAAGCTACCAAATTTACCAACAGGCAGTTAACGCAGCCACACCAACACAACAACAACTAAATTCCATAGCAGGACAGTCACAAGAACAAACCGGAAGTGGAGCAGTTCAACTAGGCGGCGGAGTAAGCGATAAAACAGCACCCTACAATATACTAAACGGAAATCTACATGATTCAGAATACCAAGCCGTTAACCTTGGAAATGACAGAGCACAAAGTATCAGCGCATGCGCACAAAATGCACCAACCTTTGTTGCCACAAGCTTACTACCCAAACCAACCATACCAGGACAACAAACTTGGGACGTCAACGCCCCCGCAAATATTCTCGCCAACCAGAATTTTCTAAGTGCCATGCAACAAGTTGGTGTTGATACAGTACTAGGATCTAACAGAAACCCATCTTACGACCTAAGAGCTACAATTCCAAATCCCATTAATGTCATAAGTCCATGGCTCAACACCACGATTACCCCCGATCTAGAAAGAAGGCCTCTTGACTGTTTTATTCCAAGTGACGGAATTTATGGTTGTGCTAATTCTGGAGGTAGCAATATGGATGGAACTTACGTTGGAAAATAAAAGAATTAATTTAATGTAAATTAAATAGTTATAAAGAATTGTTATATATTATAAATAAATGCCTGAGAATGTACAACTTCGTTGCCGCGGCGAAGACGTAGAGCATATTTTTATTGATAAAATAAAACATAAAGTTGATTCAGTTGATAAACTTAAAGAGTTAAGAAATGTGTGCAATGACCGTAAATTAAATTTTAAAAGTAAAAAATGTTCAGTTTGCAAAACTAAACAATCAACTTTTGGTATTGAAGGATCTAAAACAGCTACACATTGTGGTGGCTGTAAATTAGATTTAATGGTTAATGTTCTTAATAAAAAATGTTCATTTTGTAAAATTAAAATACCAAATTTTGGTATTGAAGGAACTAAGACAGCTACACATTGTGGTGGATGTAAATCAGATATAATGGTCAATGTTGTTAGTAAAAAATGTGCAGGTTGTAAAATTAAAATACCATATTTTGGTATTGAAGGAACTAAGAGAGGTACACATTGTGGTGGATGTAAATCAGATATAATGGTCAATGTTGTTAGTAAAAAATGTGCAGGTTGTAAAATTAAACAACCTATTTATGGTATTGAAGGAACTAAGAGAGGTACACATTGTGGTGGATGTAAATCAGATTTAATGGTTGATGTCAAAAGTAAAAAATGCACTATTTGTAAAATTAAAATACCATATTTTGGTATTGAAGGAACTAAGAGAGGTACACATTGTGGTGGATGTAAATCAGATTTAATGGTTGATGTTGTTAATTTAAAATGTTTATCAATATTTTGTGATACTCGTGTATCAAATAAATATGACGGGTATTGTACTCACTGTTTC
>Ga0105050_10008697_pt1 | contig 11607 bp, 8 predicted proteins | sample FRY01_FD_78088 | JGI IMG/M metagenome (GOLD analysis project Ga0105050, IMG submission 78088) | Freshwater microbial communities from Lake Fryxell liftoff mats and glacier meltwater in Antarctica - FRY-01 | ecosystem: Environmental > Aquatic > Freshwater > Ice > Glacier meltwater ... | reverse complement strand
TTCGGCGCCGGCATTGAAAGCGCTTTGGACTTGGTGCGGGTCACCCCAATTAATGGGATCGCCGTGAAAGTTTGTCAGGCTTTCGGTGCGCTCAATGCGTTCGACCAGTGCCCGACCAAAGAGCCCACCGGCCCCTACGGTCCAGATCAGCATTGATATTTATTCATTGACGATGGGGTCAAAAGTTGTTGCTGGGTCACGCACGACGACATAAAGTGGTTTTCCCAGTGACATGTTGGTTGCGGCGCCAACGTACTGGGCCACAATTCCTAGGCTGAGCAGTATTGCTCCACCGATCAACATTAGGCCAATGAAGGTGGAAGCCCAGCCGGCAAGAATCACCTCACCCACAATTCGCTGGTAGATCACCCAGAAACTTGCGGCAACGCCTAGGCCGAAGAAGAAGACACCAAGCCAGGAAACGAAGTAAAGGGGCTTTGTGCCACTTGACACGATGAGTCGGCCAAAGTGTGAAAATAAGTGTTTGTAGCTGTAGTTGCCCGCAGCTCGACCTTCCTCCCGAGCGAGGACAGGGGTTGTTGTGACGTCAGAAACCACCCAGCTCAAAGCAACGTCCAAATAAACACCGGCACCGGTGTAGGCTGCGACACTCCGCCCGATCTCACCGAGCACGAGTCGGTAACTATTAAATTCGGCGAAGTCACCGTCGGCTAATGCCCCGGCAAAAAGTTTCTTGGCGAATTTTGATCCGGCATTTCGCATCCAGGAGTGCGGTGGTGGATTGGTAGGTGTTCCGTACACCAGTTGTGCGGTATTTTCATAAGCTGAATCAATCATTGAGCCGATAAAGATTGGGTCTTGTTGACCGTCCTCGTCCATGGTGACGATCCAATCGCCGCCACTTGAGGTCATTCCGGCCAGAGTTGCTGCGTGCTGCCCAAAGTTTCGGCTGAGCCAAATTGGCCTAACCCAGTCGTGTTCGGCGGCTAAAGTTCGAATCACGCGGTCACTTGCACCGGGTCCGCGATCCCAGACAAGGAGTACTTCAGCGACGCGGAACTCGCGGCCGCGCGGAGTAATTTGGGTTGTTGTCAGGGGGGCCAATTCTGCCATGAGCGTTGGCAGGGTCGCTTCTCCGCTATAAACGGGGATTACCACGCTGACATTGAGGACCGAAGGTGACACCCGTGCAGTCTAGGGGAAGCGCTTTGTGGGTGTTTGGTTTCAGTTAGCGTGTTGGCTAGAAGGACTTTTTGAGTTTGAGAACCGTGTAAGCGGCTCGGCGCAGGGACACCTGCAGGTGTCGGCCCAGGAATGCGCGGGTTTTTTCTGCTCGGGTGATCTTGGGAATCGCAGTGAGTGCGTACTGCTGCTGCCACTGACGGGTTTGTTCGTTTTGTAGTTTTGCCAACCGGGTCGACCAGGAAGAAACACTAACGCGAAATCCACCTACTGACTCGTGCCGGAGTACAACTTTTCCAAGGGGTGCAACCTTTTGGTAAGTGTTGAGGTCGAGCATTAACGGGTTGTGGTCGGTCCAGGGCATCGAACCCTTCAGTGGCTTTGCTTTAAAGAGAACAGCGAGCGGTTCACCGATCACATTTGTTCCCTGCAGGTAGCACGTTCGAATGACGTTCGCGCCGTCCATTGTTTTGTCGGTGAGACCGGTGAGACCGCGTTTGGGGTAAAGCACGTTGCCGTGGGTGTCAACGACGTCACGTTGGGCAATTGCCATGACCGCTTCCGGTTCTCGAGTCAAGTCAACGAGTTGTTTTGCTACCGCGTCGGGGGTGAGTAGATCGTCTTGGCAAATCAACTTGATGTAGTCGGCCGTTGCCGCGTTAGTTGCTTTGGTCCAATTCTCGGCTGCGGTGATCCGTTCTGGTGTCGTGAGAATCGTGATCCGCGGATCCGTGAGCGTGTTGAGGTAGTCAAGGCTGCCGTCGTTGCCACCACCTTCGCTGAAAATAATCTCCAAGTTCACATGGGATTGAGCGAGAATCGATTCGGTGAGGCCCACAAGATGCGGTAGGCCGTTAAACACCGGAACAACAATTGAAACGAGCGCTGGAGTGGCTTCGCTCGGATTGATCACCGGACAAGTATCGCCGGGCTAGACTCCGTTTTCGTGAGCGACCCCAAGACGAAGCACCAGTTTAGGGGTCTCGCCGCGGTCTTTTCAGTTATTTCTGCCGGGCTGGCACTCTTGGTCGTTCTTCTAGTTCTGCTGAGCAAGCTTGATGAAAGCAATGAAGGCGCAGCCGGTTACGTGCCCTTGGCCTATGTCGCCTTCGCCATCCTTTTTGCAGTATTTGCCTTCAGTTTTTTTGTGCAACGCGCCGACATCAGGTTCGGCCGCGGTTTTCCTTGGCTGGTCGGGTTCACATCCTTTTTCGTGAGTTTTATTCCGTGGTGGGGATTATCCGGGGGAAACCCTGATCTTGGGACGTTAATTTACCGCGGTTTGAAAGTTCCCCAAGGGATCATTCAGTTTTGGGACCTCAGCCTGGTCATGCAGAGTGTGGATTGCGCCCGCTGGGGTTTTGATATCTATCAAGAAAATAACGGTTGTTTACAAGACCCGTCGATTTATGCCCCCGGCATGGTGTGGCTGCAATACGTTCCTTTTGAAATTTTTTCCCAAGCCAATGTTGCCGTGCTCGGTGTTGGCATGATGGTGGTTTCTTCCTCAGTGCTTTTTTGGTTGGCTCGCACATCCGTCGGCCTTGGCCAGATCGTGCTGCTCTTCGCTGCGGTCGGAGCACCATGGTTGCTACTTCTCGAGCGCGGAAATATCGACGCTGTCGTGCTGTGGGTGGGAGCACTGGTTGCCCTCGTTGTTCGGCGTTGGGGGAAGAGCGGTTCCGTGCTGTGGCCGTGGATCCTGGCGGCAGCGGCCATTTGGGTTGTTGGAACGTGGAAGTACTACCCGTTCGCGCTGGGGATCATGTTGATTCCGCTGCTGTGGATTCGCCGTGGCTGGATCGTGCTCGGTGGCTTTGCAGTTGCAAGTGGGGGTTACCTGATTGCCACGTGGGAGAACTTCCAATTCAGTGCTGCGTCAAATTCCAACATGATCGAATTCGGTGACTACGTAGTACTGGGCAGGGAACCTGTCGTCGCGCGCATGGCGGGCTCCGGCAATTTCTGGTTTTTCGCACTTGCCCTAGCAGCACTGGGGAGCGGCTATTTTGTTACGCGGACATTGAACAGGAAGAGTTCGGTTCCCTTTGCCATGCTGGCAGCAGGCGGTGGAGCAGTCTACCTTTCAAGTGTGCTGGTTGCAGGTTTTGGCTACGGGTACAAGGCCGCATTCCTGCTACTTGCAGTGCCACTGGTGAGCGCACTATTGGCTGGGCACTCACGCATTGTGTTGGCGAGTTCCCTCGCGGTCACGCTGCTGATCGGTATTCAAAGTATCGTCGTTTGGAACACGGTATTAGCCACCCTGTCCGGGGTCACCGCAGCGAGTTTTGCCGTCGGTGCGGGACTGGGAATCATGTTCCATACAAGATTAGTTCGGCAACTTCCAGAGGGTCAAAAAACCACCGTCGTACGTACCAACGTCTAGCGCTTGAATCTCGGTCTCGGTAAATTCCCAATCTTGTTCGCAGGCTGAGTCGGTGATTGCGTAGGTAACCCCAGAGGCCTGTAGATCTGGCTGGTTAGAGCTGGGAATTTCATTTCTGTTGTCGGGCCAAGCCAAGCCGTAATTGAAGTAGGCAACCGGGGCTGTGGTGATCAATCGGAGCACTTGGGGATCAACGCACCTACTCGAAAGGATCAAGCCTTGGTCTGTGGGAACGAGATCGCGCAACGCTTGCGCTCGGGAATCAGTTGTTTCGATGACGCCTTGATCGCTCGCGTATCCGCGGAATTCCCAGAAATCAAGGAGTGAAACAACCCAGATGGTTACAGCAACTGCAACAAGTGGAATTAATATTTTTCTAAGATCAGCGGTCCGCCATTTAGTGATCGACCACGCCAAAACAATCGATGTTAAAAACCCAGCCATGATCAGGTATTGCAACCAGAAACGGTAGGGCTCCTGGTTGAATCCCCAAAGGTCGTTGGTCGTCATGATCGCTGCACCGATACCAAGGGCAATGAACAGGCTGGTAAACCCGGAGTTGGGGAACTGTTTCAGGGTGAACAGGCACACTGCAACAAAAAGTAGAACGGGAATTGCGCACAGAATCGCCACCCCCAGGTTGACTCCCAGTTCGTCGGTGGAAGCTTGTCGGTAGTTGAGGAATTCGTCATCACCCAGAAGACCCAGAAGGGTGTGAACTATTTGCGGGGCGGCAAAACCAACGTAGAGAATTGCAGCAATGATTGACAGTCGAAGGTTGGCGGTAATTAGCGGCCACGCGGCAGGTAGCAAAGCCAACATGAGTAATACGAGTAAGGGAAGAGGCCCAATAATCTCGGCGACAAACCGACCGCTGAGCAGTACGAGTGCAATGAGCGCGGCACTTGTCAGGAGTCGGTTGCGACTGGGTAATTTTTTGAGCGCCAGGATTGCGACAAAGAATCCAGCCAATGTCGTTGCCGAAAAAAACGAGTACGTCTGAATATTGGCCAGAAGACCCAAAATAATCACCGCGGGGTAAATCACCCTTGGCTTGGGGCCAATCTGAGTTGCCAATAGCAGAAGTGCAAGTGCAACACCGCCCAGCATCAGGCCAACGCTTTCACCGTTTAGTGGGAACAGTGTTCCAAACGGCCCCCAGATCACGGCATGTGAATTCAGTGATGTGAACCAGTTGTCTGAAAAGACGGTGGAGAGGGTTCCGGTCAGGATTGCGATTGCTGGCAGCAGGGGTGCAAAAGTGAAATGCGAAACTCGATACGCGACAGCGCCCAACACCGCGATCGCGGTAGCGACTGCGAGGAGACCCAGGACCTGCCACAGGGTGACAATGGGAATTCCTGTTATTCCCCCGACGATACCCATGAAGTAGTACCAAGCACTGGGATAAAAACTACTGCCCGATTCAGTGAGAGGTTCCACGAAGAAGCGGCCGCGGCTCGCTGCAGTCGCGATCGCGGAATAGGACAGTTGGTCGTTGCTGAAGTAGTTGCGAAACCCGGTGAGCCAGTTGTCTTCACGCAGTGGCCACAGCAGGGCGTAGAAAACAATTACTTGCGCCCCAATAAAGCTCCCGGCTAGAGCCCCCATTCGCCTGTCCATAATTTTGGGAGTCTACGGGGTGGACGAGGTGCCACAAAAGTGAAACCTCGCCGTTACTGTAAGCATGGTGAGCGAGAGAGTGGTGAAGGTGCAGGCCGCTCTTGTTGGAGCGCTGGCCGCCGTTATCTCCATTTTTAGATTGTGGTTGGGAAATTCAGATGCGATCTCGCAAGTGCTGTGGGCCGAAGACGGGGTTTTCCCGCTGTGTATTCACAAAGCCGACTTCATCACCTGCCTTGTCGACCCTTTCGCCGGCTACCTTCTGTTATTGCCACGCTCACTCGCCTGGGTGGTCTCGGTGTTCCCGTTGGAATCTTGGGCTTTGGTTGCCAATCTGCTGGCAGCCTTCGTGGCCGGCTTAGCATCGGGCTTTGCGTTCTACATTCTTCGTCGCAGTGATGTCCATTGGATCGTGGCTTTTTTCGGATCTCTGTTCTTGGTTCTGATCCCGATTGTCGGCCTCGAAGCGATCAACGCTGTGGGTAGTACCTACATGCCGCTTCTCTTCCTCAGTGCAACAGCACTGCTGTTTATTCCCGCTCACACTTCCAAGTCGTATGCAGTCCTGATTTCGGTACTGCTGCTGGTGACGGCCGCTACGATTCCGCTCGCGATCGTGTTTTTTCTTCCGGTTCTCCTGCAGGTTGTACGCAAAGTGGTTTCCATTCGAGTGGGTATTCTCTGGGCGCTGTCCTTGGCACTAGGAACCGCGATGCAAGCTGCAGTTGTGTTGACCGCCACCACTTCTCGACCTATTGATATTACGGGTGACTCGATTAGTTCGTGGGCCAATTCACAGTTGCCAGCGCTGACAACATTCTGGCCTGGGTTTGGATTCGGATCTGTTGAACTTTTCAACAACTACACACTGCAACCATTCGCGGGGTCTGGTTGGTTGGTTGTATTATTGATTGCTGGACTCGGTACGTGGGCGTTGGCCGAGGGATTCTGGTCTCGAGGAAGTAATTTTGCAATCGGTGGGCTGCTGTGGCTCGGGTTACTCATGAGCCTGCTGCCGACAATTATTAGTGGACCGAACAATCGGTACTTTGTCGTGCCACTTGTTCTGTGGTCACTTGCACTGCTGCTGTATCTGGAACCGCGGTTACACCGGGCTCCATGGTGGGTAACCAGTTCTTTGATTGTTGTCCTTGCACTGATTTGGTCACCCGCGTTCGCAGCGAGTGAATTTCGTGCGACTCCTGCGCCACCCTGGAATGATGAAGTTGCCCGAGTCTTAGCCGCATGCAAGTCAGAACCGACGAGAGTAGAGCGCATTATTTTCACTCCGTTCTGGCCACCGAACTGGGGAGACGACCTTGACGAACCAAGCCATCCGGATATTTCCTGCCTCACCTTTTACAGGTGGATTGACTAATGGCCACGGTTAAAACCGCCGTTGCTCGGGTGTTAGATCGCATCAATCCCTACTGGGATGAAATCCCGTGGAACCGTGCCCGCAACGCACACATGAAATCCTTGGGACTCCCAGTAGCCAAGAAGAAAGCCGCGAAGCCATTTCGCAAACGGCTCGTTCACGTAATAACGATGGCAAATGACGGTCCAGGTTCAGAAAATTTTGGTCCAGGAATGGGAAATATTCATTTCGAAATTGGGAACACACTCGGAGAATTACTGGGCAGTGATCAGGTCACAGTCTTCGGTATCAACCCAGGGGAGTCCCCAAGTTCGTGGCATAAACGACTTGTGGATCTGGTTAAAGAGACCGATGCAACTCACATTATTTGCCACGCTGAAGCTGATCCCGGTGATCCGCATTCGTGGACTCTTGACGAATTGTTTTCCATGTTGCTTCAATCATGGGACGGCGTACTCATGGGTGTCACATTTGATTCCTCGCATAAGTGGGTGCATGCAAAAAACAGGCGGCTGGGGAAGATGTCACCCCAATTTTTGCTCGTTGACATTTGTATTCCCGGTCAAGATTCAATTGTGAAAGGTCGGCGCGAGGTAGGACCCGTTAACATGGCTATTTCGGCGCAGACCCTGAAACTTTTTGACGCGAGAACCCAAGGGTTGGAAAAGAAATACGATGTGTCATTTTTCGGTGCTTTGTACCCGTACCGCGTGGCAATAATTGACGAACTCAAGATCTTGGGAATTACTGTTGCGGTGAATCCGCACCGCTCCGACCATGCTGTGGACTTCGAGAGTTCACGTTCCAATCAACCGAGCTATCTGGACTACATTGCTGGAATAGCCCAGAGCCGCGTAACCATCAACTTTTCACAATCTAGCGGTAGTACGGCCCAGCAACTTAAAACCAGATTAGTTGAGGCAACGTCCGTGGGAACATTCGTTTTGACTGACGATCGGGAAAGAACCCGTGAGTATTTTGAACCACATGAATACGGCTATTTCTCCAGCATTGAAGAACTCCCTGGTGTTGTGACCGCGGTGCTATCCCGTGGGAAGGAACTTGATGACCTGGCGGTGACCCTGAGGGAGAAAGGCCGGAAATTGGCCAGAAACAACTTCTGGCAGGGAGTCGATGAAGGACTCGCTGCCAGAAATTTGCCTCGGGTATTCACTGATTAAGCAGGGATAACCCTTGCTTCCTTAGCCACAGTCTTGACCCATTTTGTTCCGTTGTCGGTGTAACTGGCGGGACCAGCATTCCTTGTCTGTGTGGTTTTTGTCCAGTTACTCCCGTTATCTGTGAAGCCGGCCGGTGCAGAGTCTTTAATCTGAACGTCAACGCTGCCCTTGCAGACACCGACGCCCCACTGGCCGCCACCGGAGTCGTAACCCGATGGGCAACTCCAGTGGTAGTTCGTCCCGTCAAAAGTTGCCGAGACTGATTTTGTGTCGATCACACTTTCATTGTGGTAGGTGTAGCCGCGGGTCTCCGTATTGGTGTTGTAGGTGTAATCCTGGTAGGTCTCACAGAGTGTTCCCGTGTCGAAATAACCGGCGGGGCACACGTAGATCGTCTTGGTTTTTGGTTCCGGTGCGGGGGCTGGAGCTGGCGCCGGAGCCGGCTTTGATTCGTTTCTAGGTGCAGATTGTGGGACCGGTTGTACCTCAGGTTTCGGCGTGGTTGTGATCGGTGGATTAACGACCCCGTCGATTTGATTCAAACTGCGGGCCATCACGGCAACCGAAGAAGTCCCGGTGCCAAGGTCGTTCACGGGTGTTACCGAGAACTGGTAGCGAAGAGTTGGGTCTAGGCCGATCAGGGTTGTTTGCAGGCCCATGGACTCGATGATCATCGATGCTTTTGTTCGCTCGTTTTCCGAGATGTCAATCGGGGTCGCATCGATGCGATAACGAACCACGCCCTGAGCTCGGGTGTTTTGGTGCTTCCAGGACAGGTCAACGTTGCCGGGGGCTTCCGTGGTCGCAACCGAGAGGGATCGGGCGGGGGTGGGGAAAATTACCGGAGTGGCGACGACCGATTGCGCGCCGACCCTTACCGAGTATTGGGTGCCAGCGACCAGTTTGGTGAGAGTGACGGTACCCGTTTTCCCGGTAGTTTTTGTGAGGGGGAGTGACTTCTTTGCTGCGCGGTCCTTGTTGAGCTGGGTGATTGTCACTTTGGAACCGGGTGCGGCGGTGACGGTGAGAGCGCGGGCGGCGCCGGGCACCACGGTGATGCTGTTGCGGATGTCTTGGGCGATCACATTGCCAGCGGGCGCAGCCGCGGCGCTCGTGAGGGGAACGAGTGCGCCACCCATTGAGATTGTTAGTCCGACGAGTAGGGCAATAAATTTCTTGTTTTTCATTTTCTTCTCCATAACGTATTTGTTCTTAAACACGTTATGCCCAGAAACAAGCCGGATGAAACTCTAATTTTTTAGGTGTGGATAACTATCGAGACAATTACCGGGTGTGCAGATCAATGACCTGGGCGAACTGCGGATAGGGGAAATCAGGGAGGGAGCACCCCTCTAGTGGAGACTGGATGCGCAGTGTTGACACCTGCTCTGTTGGTTGCGGCAGTGAAAGTTTGACATCGATTGTGTTTTTGGAGTTCGCCAGAACCGTTGTTGACTCGCTCTGTCCTCCGCCGGTGAGTGTCAAAGTGATTTCGGCCTGATCAACCGCTGCGCATTTCGGGATTCGGATTCCCGCGGTGATACTTGACAGGGGCACCGCTTGGTTGATGGGGGAGATGGTGAAGTCCGATTGCGGTGCGACCATCCACCACCATGTGAGGGAGTCCTTTGAGCCACGTGGCGCCGTTGTCAGTGGATCGGTGGTTACAGCCGGCGCGAGGAAATAGTCCGTCAGATTTTGCGACCAAGTCTCGGGGTTGACCACGGAGGCGTTCTGATCGGTCGTGAAAAACATCCAATTGGGGAACTCCCCTATTGGTTCAACCCCGCCGGTTGCGCTGGGTTGCCCGTAGCGCTGGGTGAGGTCAGCGATGATTCTTTCTTGGGCGGGAGGAACGAATGCGCGGGTGTTCAGGTGAATTCCGCAAAATCCAGCTCGCGCCAGGGTTTGTATTTCCTCGGCACCGGGGACTTCGGGAAGTTGTTGCATCCAGGCGCCGGCACGGGTGTTTTTGACGGCACCGTAACTCCAGCTCTTGTCAGAGTCCGTGATTGATTGCCAGAAGTGGTCGTAGTCGTTGAAGTTACCCAGTGGTCCTTGCTCCGGGTAGACCGTTGCCGGGAGTTGCAGGATCGCACAGTTTTGCGGCAGGGCGGTGTTGATTGCGTTGGTGTAGTTCATGGCGGCTTGCGAAACTTTTTCACCCTCTTGGGCGCTGTCGGTGTAGGTGGACCGCCACGGCCACACGCTTTCCACCGCGGTGACGCCGAGGATCAAAGTTGCAATAGCGAGCACTGCGATCTGGGGTCGCGTGGTCTGCGTGAACTTCATGTTCGCCAGAATGGTTGCGACCAGCAAAATCACCAGTAGCAGGATCAACGGGATCATGCGGTTCCACGCGCGGATTTGCGGGGTGAGGGTTGCCGCAAAAAGGTAGTTCAATCCCCAGGGAATGAAGAACAGAATTGACACCACCAGGAGCATTGACAAAAAACCAAGGTGGCTTCTGATCCTTGTGAACAAGGCGAGAGCGAAGACAATAAGTGCAGCGAATGTGACCCAAGTGCCGTAATTTCCCAGAGCCGAGTTTTCGAATTGGGGTGCTGCGCTAAAAGCATCACTGACGTTGACGTTGTAGTTCGCGAGGATTGCAAGTTTGCTAATCGGCGCGGGCAGGATTGCCATTGCCAGAATTCCCGCAAAGATCACTGACTCATAAGGTGTGCGATCACCCAGAGTTGCAAACGGTGGATCTGCTCGGAGCGCAATGAGTGACGGAATAAAACCAACAACCACCAACACGAGGGTTGCAATAATGGGGATACCGGACAGGAATGTTTGGCGGGTAGGTTTGAGTGAGTCTTGCTTGGTCCATTGCCACAACCAAGCCGCACACATCAGGATGAGACCGAAAGCTGCGTAGTAAACCCCGGACCATGCCGTGATGAGTACCAAGATCGAGACCGCAATCACCTTTTTTCGGCTGAAAGTGTGCAGCTTTCCCATGCCAATAAGTTGAGCTAAAATCACTGCCGTAACTCCGGCGTACATTGTTCCAAGGTAGGTGTGGCCTAATCCGCGTCCGAAATGAAATGGAATAAAAGTAAATGCAATTGCCAGCGCAATTACCAGCAGTCCCCGTAAACCGGTAAGTCGAATTGAGCAATATGCCAGCACCGACACTAATGGGAAACTGAGAACCAATAGGAGGTTGATTCCGAAATATGGATTCCCGGTGAGAGCATTGACCACCGCGGCGAAAGAGTTTTGAGTGATATCAATTCCAGGAAACAGACTCAGGTCCATGCCGAGTGGAAAGCCAAAGTGATTCCCGACCTGGTAACCGAAGAGTCCCCAATTTTCGCTGTTGACGTACGTGCTCAACATGTCCCCACCACTCCAAGGATTGGAAAGTAGAGACAAGATAGGAGAAAGTGCGATGAGCGAGATTACAAAACCTAGAACAGCAGTAGCGATGACTTCGATTGCCGTGCGATGTCCCCTGAAAGTTTTCATCAGTGAGAATCTACACTGCAAACATTGGTGACCCTAATTCCTTGAGTCGTTAACCCCCACCTGTGACTCACTCCTACTTTCGGCGCAAACCGGAGAGGGATCCCTTTGTTTTTGCCCAACGATCTTCACCGGTCAGACCACCGAGGACTGAGTTGACGGTGACCCGCCGCAGGGTGCGGACGGCGTGCATGGGGGATTGTTTAAATTCGGCGGGGGCAAGCTGCAGTCGGTTACGCACCATGGTTGCGCGCCTTGCCGGTGAGTGGTTTGTCACCATGACAGTTCTTCCCAGGATATTCACTTGACGGGAGTCGCCAAGATTGTGTTGCAGGTCCACGGTTCCGGTCAGGGCAACGAGATACCCCGCCTCGCGAAGTCGAAGGCAGGCCGCAGCGTCAACGGCGTCAATCCCCAAG
>Ga0105050_10008696_pt1 | contig 11609 bp, 12 predicted proteins | sample FRY01_FD_78088 | JGI IMG/M metagenome (GOLD analysis project Ga0105050, IMG submission 78088) | Freshwater microbial communities from Lake Fryxell liftoff mats and glacier meltwater in Antarctica - FRY-01 | ecosystem: Environmental > Aquatic > Freshwater > Ice > Glacier meltwater ... | reverse complement strand
AGCGCGACTTACGACAGCACTGGCGTGATGGCCGGGATCGACGAAATTCAGGCTGGAACCTACGCCACGATGGACCGGCAGTATCACCGATTGGTACCCGAGTTTGAGATTGCTCTGTCGGTCCTGGTTCGCGTGATCAGTCGACCGGCACCAGACAAAGCCGTGTTGGACGTGGGAGTCAAAGGAGCGGGTGCCGAGTTCGGGGTGCCTGCGATTCGTGACTTTCCCGGCGTCGAAATCCCGTTCTTTCTTTCGGAAGAGCATGTTGTGGTCCGCAATGTCCCCGACTGGTCGATCGGTCAAGCGCTGCATCTGATTCCCAGCCATGCCTGCACGACGTGCAATCTGTACCGGGAATTGGTCATCCACGAACACGGCTGCGTCCTGGAGATCTGGCCGATTGAAGCGTCGGGGAGATTGTCTTGAGCGTGGCTCGGCAGAGGCACATGGACGAGCTGAAATGATGATGCTTGATTGTCCCCAACGAGAAAGTGTTACCCACTCATGAAGCGTTATCCCAGTTGCATCATGGCGACTTGCTGCGTTCCCTGGACCGAACAGGATCGATTCGACGAGCCTGTATTTCGTCGAGGAGTCCGGCAGGCGCTGCAAGGGACGCCGCACTTGTATGTCTTCGGCACTGCGGGCGAAGGCTATGCCGTCACCGACCGGCAGTTCGATGAGATCGTCGCGGCGTTTGCTGATCGAACATTCCATCGCCAGCTCGCCGAACGCTTGCCGGAGTGGATTCCGAGCGGGCCAATAGCGAATTGAGCCCGTGATTTTTCCCAGACAGTGCAGTCTCCCAGGACAGGAACGCCAAATGACCTTCGAACTTGAAAAACAACACTTCGACCAACATGGATTTGTCATCGTGCGACAGTTACTGGGAAACCAGGACTTCGCGGAACTGACAGAGAATCTCGACCGATACATCCGCGACGTTGTGCCGACGCTACCTGATGCCGACGCCTTTTATCAGGATCGCTCCCGCCCGGAGACGCTCAAGCAGATGCAGCGAATGGGAGGCGACCCCTACTTTCGCGAGTACGTGAAACATCCCACGTGGAAGGCTCTGGCTGAGGCCCTGATCGGCGAGCCCGCAGCGGTCGACCAGCCGGAATGGTTCAACAAGCCGCTTGGAATACATCACGTGACCCCTCCGCACCAGGACAACTACTACTTCTGTCTGGAGCCCGCGAATGTGCTGACCATTTGGATGGCACTCGATTCAGTGGATGCGGAGAACGGCTGTCTGCGCTATGTCGATGGATCGCATACGCGCGGCTACCGGAAGCACGCCAAGTCGCAGATTCTGGGATTTTCGCAGGGGATCAACGACTTCACGACGGATGACTTCAATCGCGAAGTGGCCGCAGTCCTGCAGCCGGGCGACGTGGTCGTGCATCACGGGATGACGATTCACCGGGCGGATGCGAACCTGTCGCAGACCCGTCATCGACGTTCATTCGCGATGGTCTTTACAGGGGTTTCGTGCCGGCGCGATGAGGCGGCCTTCGCGCGATATTCTGAAACGGCGCGTGAACAGCATAGTGCGATGGGCCTGAAGACCTGAGGATGAACAGGAATGATCGATCTTTCGAAATGTTCGGCGGCCTCGCCTTTGGTGCAGACGGTCGATGCAGATCCGGGTGTGCGGTGGACAAAGGAAGTGGCGGTGGCGATTGACGCACCTGCAGACTCTGACTCCACGCCACGTCCTGAGGCAACATGGTCTCGCGAGGATCGTCGCACGGGACTGTGTGGTGTCGTGTCACCGCGCGTGTTGGCACTGTCCGGCGGTGGCTACCGGATGTACTACTCGCAGATGCTTCCACGTCCTGGCTTTCCGGCCGGAGCGAACGACTATGACAACGCATCTACCCGCATCCTGAGTGCATACTCCCAGGACGGCAACGTCTGGGTTCCCGAACCGGGAGTCCGGCTTTCGCCTCAAGAAGGCGGAGCGGGCGATTTTCGTGTGGTGTCGTCAGAGGTCGTACCCATTGGTGATGGACGCCAGCTGCGAATGTACTTCGAGTGCTGCGCGGGTTCTCAAGCGGTGACAAATTCGATTCGCAGCGCGACCTCGACGGACGGCCTGAAGTGGACCATGGACACGGGCGTCCGTGTGGAATCGGAGGGCCACAATTACGCTTCTCCCCGGATCGTCTTTCTGGACGACGGACAATGCCGGATGTACCTCTTCGATCGGGGCCAGGGGATTATCAGCCTCGTATCGAGCGACGGACTGGAGTTCCATCCGGAACCGGGTCTGAGAATCGCTCAGGACGGAGCGTATGACTCGCTCTGTGCGTTTGCCCCGGAGATTATCCGCGTGGCTGGAGCAGGCTACGTGATGTACTACGCCGGGTATTGTCGGCCTGATCGCGCGGACATCCTCCGAGCAGTCTCGTCGGACGGGCTGACCTGGAAGAAAGATGCCGAGCCGGTCATCACTCCGGGGCCGGGTGGCTGGGACGCGGCAAAGTCGTCAGAGATGTGCCTCATTCGGCTGCCGGGAGTAGCAACTGAGCCGCCCTGCTATCGCATGTTCTACGAAGCGTGCGATGGAACCGCTCCCAACTCTCGCGGAGTCTGGCGGATCGCGTCGGCCACCAGTGACGTGAATTTGCCATCGTGAAAGTCACCCCTCAGTTGGAGAATTGAACTTGATGAAGACTTACATTGAGACATTCGACGATGGTCCAGGGGGTTGGTTCGGTTGGATCGACAACGCCCGTGGTCCAAAGTCGCTGGATCGCGGTGAGAGCACCGTCACCTCGCGAAGCCCGTGGTGGATTGATTACAACCACGCTCCTCCTGGTGCGGGCTACATGCACTTGCTGTTCATGCTGCTCACCAGTGGTCATCCCGGTGAAAATCAGCGTGAGGTCAGTGGTGACAATCACTTCACGAAGGGCGGCTTTGGCACCGACTTCACGAATGCCGAATTAACTTTTCGTCTGGAGGGCGAACTGCGAGCCCTCGACACCCAGCTTTATCTGCTGGCACAAGGCGTCCGCAACGGAGTCTGCACGGGCTGGATTCTCACTGGCCAGCCAATCAAAGTCACCCCAGAGTGGTCGGAGCAACGGATCACAGCCGTCCCCGATGAGTCGGAGTGGACCTGCCTCGGGAGTCGTCATGATCGCAGTGACTCCTACGGTCGCACTCCCCTGAAGACAGTGTTAAGCGACGTGAACGTGGATATTCTGTTGGTGCTGTATCCGCTCGACATTGCTCCGATGGGACCGATCAATGGCGACCCGCATCTGCTCAGACCCGAAAAGGACTACCCGGTCTGGCGGGGCAAGCTCCCTGAGGGTTACGTCACGCTGGACGAAGTCCGCATTCGGTTCCCCGGATAGTCGACTGAGCCCCATGGCTGTGTTCTCAATGGAAAGATGTTACCGCCGTTTCTAAATACTTCGAAAGTGAAGCGGACTCATGTACTCCGCCTCAGATGATCACCTCAATACCGGGAGTGGCCCTCATGCTTCAGACTGCGACATGTCGCTTAGAATTTGACTGGATTTTTCGCGTTGGCCCTGTCGCTCTGCTGGCGATGTGGGGAATGTGTCTGGGCACGCAGCCACTTTCGGCAGAGGACTGGCCACAGTGGCGAGGACTCAACTGCACCGGAGTCACGACTTCAAAGAAGCGGCTGCCGGTCGAATTCTCGCCGACGAAGAATGTTCGCTGGTCGGCGGAAGTGGGAGATGGAATCTGTTCGCCGACGATCGTCGCGGGGCGCTTGTATACGACAGCCATGCTGGGCGAAAAGCCTGGTAACAAGTTCGTCGTCTACTGTTTTGACGCCGACTCGGGTGAGAAGCAATGGGAGCGTGAATTCCTGATCGAAGGTGAAGCCCTGGCAAAGATTCACGAATCCAACAGCTATGCCTCCGCGACACCAGCGGCCGATGCGGAGCGAGTCTATGTCTATCACGCTCGCCTGGGAATGATGGCCTTCGACGCGAAGACCGGCGAGACGGCGTGGAGGCGAGAACTACCCGAGCCGTATTTCGTCTTTGATTGGGGGCCGGGGATGTCTCCGGTGATTCATGGGAACCGGTTGTTCTTCTGTCAGGACGACGATCTCTCGCCAGCGGCGTACTGTCTCGACAGCACATCGGGTGAGATCCTCTGGAAGGATGATCGCGGTGACATGGCTTGCTCCTATTCGCACCCGGTGATCTGCGAGACGCCGCAGGGGCCGGAAGTCATCATTGCCGGAACAGGGAAAATGATTGGGTACGACTACAAGACCGGCCATCGTAAATGGGCGACCGAGGTCTTCTGCCGCAACATCAAGACGACTCCTGTGACGTTGGATGGCATTATTTATGTGTCCGTGGAGAGCTTCGGTATCTCATACCAGTGGCGTGTCACTGCGGATGCAAATGGCGATGGCAAGATCACTCGCGACGAAATCCTGAACAACAAATACCGCCTGAATACGGGTAAGTCGATTCCCGACGCCTTCTGGGCCAAGTTCGATCGGGGTGACGAAAACAAAGATGACGTGCTCGAGGGAGATGAAATCGACAAGGCATTTCTCGCCCCCCAAAACCGGGGCGGACTCCTCGCCAGCGAGGTTCAGGCCAGACTGGGCAACACGATCGATACCGATGCTGACAAACTCTCTGAGGAATTCAGTGAACTTCAAAAGGACGCTTCGATTCAGGCCGTTCGAGGCGGCGGCGAGGGAGATGTCTCTAAGACTCACGTGATCTGGATGAAAAAGACGAAGTCCGCGTCACACATCGTTTCACCACTTGTGGCGGAAGGCCGCATGTTTCTCATTAAGCAGGGCGGCATCACCGCATCGTTCCAGGCCGCGAACGGAGAGCAACTCTGGGATCGTCGGCGAGTGGGTTCCGATGGGTCGTACCTAGCCGCTCCCGTCTACGGTGACGGGAAGATTTATGTCACATCGGAACCGGGTGTGGTCAGTGTGATCGAGAGTGGCCCGGAACAGAAAGTACTTGCCAACAACGATTTCGGCGAGCCCATCGCGGCGACACCCGCTCTTGTCGATGGACAGATTTTCCTTCGCACTCGCACCAGGCTGTACTGCATTGCTGACGAGGCGAAATAAGGTCACCTCATGGGGACCGATGATTTTGCCAGGGTGAGGTATGCACGTCTCTTACAGAATTGATTAAAAAATAAACACTACTTATTGACTATTCGACTGTGGTATTGTTAACATTCACCCGAGGAGGCACCTATTAAATGGACAATTCCGTCCTTAATCGACGTCCTGAGACACAGGTTCGCGAGTTGGCTCGCAGAATTCGTCAGCGAATTCAGTCCGCGCAATTGATCGATGGTGACTTCTTCATGACGGAAGCACAGGTGTCTGCCGAGTATGGAGCCTCCAGAACTGTGACGCGCGAAGCGATCAGTCGGTTGCAGGGCCTTGGGATCCTGGAAGGACGCAAGCGAAAGGGCTTGATTGTTCGTCGTCCCGACCCGCTGAGATTATTTCAGAATAGTCTGCCGTCCCTGATGACATCCCCCAGTGACTGGCGTGATCTGGCTCAGTTTCGCTATGCCATCGAAGTCGGGGCGATTGAACTTGCCATCCGCAACGCCGCTCCCGAACAGATCGAACGACTCGCGCAGATTGAAGCGGATCTGGAACGAGCCGTCATGGAAGATTCCACATCGGCGAAAACGATTGAACTTGATGTTCAGTTTCATGGCCTGATTCTGGAGATGACGGGTTCTCGGATGATCGCGGGAATGCAGCAGGTATTGGTTCAGGTCTTTCAGGTGATGCCAAAGTCGAAGCCGTCCACGGCAACCGCTGAACGTGTCTGTTGGGAGCATCGCGAGTTGCTTGATGCGATTCGTGATCGTGATATCGAGCGGGCTCGCGCTATGATCCGAGTACAAATCCGAGCAATGCTCGATGCAACTGAAGAAGCCACTGACAACTGAAGTAGCCACTAACAATCGGTCTGTGACCGCAGAAGGGACGTAGATTTCTGATTTGTATTTCCGCATTCACAGCCAAACGGAGGTTTGACTTCCACCTGAACAGGATTTCGTCGCAAAGGATCCTGTCCTATCGTGATTCCCACTAAGTTTTCTGTTCCAAAATTCTTGTTTTCTGAACAGCAGATTTCCTGCAGTTCAGTTTTTTAGTGAGGTTAAGTCATGAATAAGAATGTCCTGAAATCAGTTCGGTCACAGGGATTCACCCTGATTGAGCTGCTTGTTGTGATCGCCATCATTGCGATCCTGATTGCCTTATTGCTTCCGGCCGTTCAGCAGGCTCGTGAGGCCGCTCGACGGACGCAGTGTAAGAACAACTTTAAGCAGATCGGTCTCGCTCTGCACAACTACCACGATACCCATTCCGTTTTTCCTTCCGGTGTTTTTGCTGGAAGAGGCCATGTCTATCGAACTGCCGGGGGAATTCACGGCAGCGGATGGTTTCACCAGTCGCTGCCATTTATGGAGCAGGCGAATCAGTATACTGCGATCACCAGCTTCTTCACAGGCAGCGGAGGTGGCGATAAAGAAGTTTACCGGGCTCCTCAGGATCTTCGCCGTCTGAAACTGCCAGCCTTTATGTGTCCCTCCGATCCGAATTCCGGATCCATCATCGGTCCCAGTCATGCAGATGGATTTCAGGGTAATTATGTCACGTGTATGGGATCTGTGACGCTCGGAACCTATGGCGGATGGCCTTCCGCAAACCATGGCAATCAGCTCGACGGAATGTTCTTCCTTGAGTCAAAAATACTTTTGCGAGATGTCACGGATGGGACCAGCAACACGATGATGGCCAGTGAAGGACTCTCGCGAGGCAGCGGGCTCGAATACGGTGGTCCCGGTCAGTACTGGAATGGCTACTGGGGCGGTCCAGTGTTTTCGGCAGCACAGAATCCGAATTCCCCTGTCGCGGATCGAATTCACACATGCCTGTCTACGACCAATTTGAGGGCTCCGTGTTTGACGATCGGAGGTGCGGGAACCAACGCTGGTGTGTACGCTCGAAGCTACCATATTGGCGGTGTTCAAATCCTGCTGGCCGACGGTGCCGTTCGATTCGTTTCGGATAATATCAACTCGGGCACCTGGAGGAGTCTCGCAACACGGGGCGCTGGCGAAGTACTGGGAGAATTCTGATTGAGGAGCGGTAACCAATAAAACCGTTCACGGAGTTGTGCTGCCTTTCGTTATTACTTTCAGTTCGCCCTGGGCTTTGTTTGCAGAGGAGCATCTCTTGTCTTTTCAGTTCTTCAGTCGCCCCTGTCGCTTTTTTTGCAATTGTGTGTCCGCCGTTGTGTCAGTGCTGATCCTCTGCGGGTGTGGAGGATCAGGGGGGCCAGTGACTGTAACCGTTAAAGGTTCGGTATCGCTGGACGGTAAGCCTGTTTCTTCCGGTCAGATCATTTTCAATGATGTTGCGGGTAACGAAAAGGCTTACGCTGGCGTCATTAAGGATGGAGCTTTTTCATTCCCGTCGACGGTGGGGCAGAAGAAGGTCTCGATCAGTTCGCCTCAGGAAATCGCCGGATCTTCAATAATCGTCGGAGGTACTCCAGGGGATCCTGTCTCTGCCGAGAATCCAGCTCCTGATATTCTGGAATCGATTCCACCGCAGTACAACGAGAGCACGACACTGACTGCGGATGTAACATCATCGGGCGACAACACTTTCCCATTCGAGTTGATGTCGCAGTAAGGTGCTGAACAGTTGCGGGACTAACACAGATCCGATTCCTCTTCAACATGGCAGGAAATCTGGCGAGGCCACGGTTTCCTGCCTTATTATCTTTAAGGTTCAGCGACAGTCGGGCGCATTTTTCGCAAACAACTGCCTGACTTTGTTGTTCACGAACATCACTTCGATTTTAATCAAGCGAAATACCATCAAGGATGGCGACTGGAATCTGTTCAAGAGAAAGCTTTTATGTCCACTTTCCCATCTGCTGAGTCTGGTCAATCGGCCGCTGCAAATCGTACTCTCAATTCGGGCCGGCGGGCGTTTCTGGTCGCGTCGGCCGTGGGAGTTGCGGGACACACTTTTGGACGGCCGTCGCAGGCTGCGGCTTTTGAGCAGACGGCGGTCTACTCGGGCAAAGCCAAATCCACGATTCTGTTTTTTCTCTGTGGCGGAGCGTCTCACACAGATATGTGGGATCTGAAACCACGCGCTCCGCTGGAGTACCGTGGACCGTTTCAGCCAATTGATACATCCGCGTCAGGGCTGACATTGTCCGAGCATCTGCCGATGTTGTCCCGTCAGGCTCATCATCTTGCGTTGTTGAATTCCGTTGGGGCAAAGGTCAATACGAATGATCATCACGCGGGCTACTATTATAATTTGACTGGTCATGTTCCGGACGCGACCTTTTTATCGCTTGGTAACAATCGCACGCCCATGTCTGATGACTGGCCCTTCATGGGATCAGTTGTCGCTTCTCGTCGCCAGAGACATGAGTACCTTCCCAACGCAATCACACTCCCGCACAAGCCCAGCAAAGCGCCGTATACGCGACCGGGTCAGTTTGCAGCACGACTGGGTGTGGAGCAGGATCCGTTGTATCTGGAGGGAAGCCTTGAGGAGCCTCTGAAGTTTCATGCGCCGTCGCTGGAACTGCTGGCCGGCACTGATACGACACGCATCGATCTGCGGCGTGATCTGCTGACCGCTGTCGATGGCACACGTCGTGAATTTGACGAGGTTCTGCAGGCCGGAACGTGGACTCGTCAGCAGCAGCGAGCATTCTCCTTGTTAATGTCGTCGCAGACGAATGCGGCTTTTGATGTGGCGCAAGAGTCGGAATCTGTCCGGCAGCGTTATGGGCAAACTGTCAACGGCATGAGTTTGTTGATGGCTCGGCGGCTGGTCGAAGCGGGTGTCCCGTTTATTACCGTCTTCTGGAAAGAGAACGAGAAGCTGGCATCGAAGTGCAACAGTGCGGGCGGCTGGGATACTCACGGCAACAATTTCAATTGCCTGAAAGATTTCCTCCTGCCTGAATTTGATCGGGGTTTTTCCGCACTGATCGAAGATCTTGCGGACCGCGGCCTGCTTGATGAAACACTTGTGATGGTCACCAGCGAAATGGGACGAACACCAAAAATCGGGGATCCTCGATCCGGAGGAATCGCCGGCGCGGGTCGTGATCACTGGACGCACTGTCTGACAGATGTGCTGGCAGGCGGTGGCATACAGGGCGGTCAGGTTTATGGTTCCAGCGATCGGCTGGGTGAGTATCCTCAGGAAAAACCAATTACGCCGGCCGATGTGACGAAGACAGTTTACCACGCGATGGGAATTGAAGATCTGCAGGCGTTTGACGCGCAGGAGCGTCCGTATGATTTACTGGCAGAGGGCAATGCGATCACGGACCTGTTCTGAGGTCTCCGCCGTTCGACAAGTGTAGTTGCCAAACCGCGTCTCCACCGACGCGGGGTCGGACGGGGAGCGTAGTTGTCGGCGTTGAATCTCCACTGGCTTCACGCCAGTGGACGCAAGGTTTGAAAACTACAAGCAAACCACAACCGAACAACCCGCCTGTCCCCACTGGCCCCGTGCCAGTGGTTTACCGGTTTGTAAACCACACAGCACCGTTGCCAAACCCGCAAGCCACCGGCACCGTTGGTCAGAACCCCGTAAAGGGTCTCCTTGTTTTGACGGGATCGAACTGAGAGACCTGCCCCTCGTTTTGTTTCGCCTTTCAGCAAAGTGCTGTGTCCTCATGGATCTCCCAATTCGGCAGACGCAACCATCAGCTAACGCGACGGCGGCGCACTCGCCGTATCCTAAGTTTCTGTTCGATCGCAAGGATGTGCTTTCCCAGCGCGAAAGCGATAGGAGGCGGGACCGCATTGCCGACTTGCCGCGCACAGGACCAAAGGCTTCCTACAAATTCAAATGATGCAGGGAACCCTTGAAGAATCGCAGCCTCTCGAATCGTCAAGCCGCGATGGTACTTAGGATGCCCAAATCGCCCGTTAGAAAAGGAAATGCATTTAGTCGTGATGGTTGGAGCCGGCTTATCCCACGCCATCCTGGCGTAACTATCTGCGAATGATTGGCCATGGACGCGACTGTTCTCGCCGGGTCTGAGGGTCTTAATCCGCTCAAGGTTCTCTGGACTCAGTTTCATTGTCTTGTGGTTCAGAATCGTTATTGGTTTGTCAGGTAGGTGACCGATCGCCTCTCGAACAGTTCCTGGACAGTCAAATGAGCCGACTGGTAACCCTACTTGCTGTCGTCCGGCAACCACAATCAACCGTTCTCGCTGTTGAGGGACACCGAAAGCAGTGGCCTTTAGAACGCCGAAAGAAACCTCATAGCCGTAGCCCTGAAGTGAGCGGAGCACAAAACTCCATGCCTTTTGCCGTCATTGATATGGCAGGATCGCGTCGATCGCCAATCATCCCATAGGCAGCAACCGGTCGGCTCGGTTCCCAGTAGTCGGGATTACCATCGCGACGAATACGCAACTTCAGGGCGCGAAGTGACGCTCCCTGTCGATCTTTATAGCCATACCAGAATGCGGCTTTGTGAGATTGAGGCAGGTTGCGACGCCTGGCTCCATCTGAAGCTTCTTCAATCGGATCCAGTGATGTTCCAAACCACCAGTTTCCAGGGCTTTCGTCTTTGGGAGCGCCAGACAGGGCCTGCAGCAACGATGATTTCCCTGTGCCGTTCCTGCCAACGATCACAGTCAATGGAAAGCCAAAGGACACATTGAGGTTGGGTGAAAAATTTCGGTATTTGGGGAACTGAACGTATTCGAGATAGGGTTGAAACTGATTGCCCTTCTTCATACCGCACAAGTCGTGGACGAGCGCAGCAATTTCTCGTTCAGTTTGTTCCACGATAAATGCTCCAAATTCTTCCCTATGGGTGACCTTGTCTTATCGTCTTGACGAGCTACCAACATTGTGGAATCCCCTAGTCGCAAGTTTGTTGCGGCGAAGTAGCCTTGATGGAAGTCAACCCAAGTTGGATTCATCGGCAGATTCTGCAGAAAGGCGACGCTGGCCGCGCAGTGAGAACAGCAGACGGCAATAATGTCAGTCATGTTGCGGTTTCCGACGCTGATTGATGTGTTTGCCGACCGGTGACTGCCAAAACGAACCGATCCTAATGAGCTGCGTCTACTTACGAGCGAATGTGAAACACGATCAGGCTTGCCCATACACCGGATGCAGTTTGGTTCGTCCTGTGAATCGCGTCGCCGGTTTCTGCCGACGAAGGCACCTCGTCGAAGTTACTCCGTTTTCGCTGACTCTAAGATAAGAGCGATTGACTTGCACGAGCAGGATCTCGTCACTCGGCCTACCGAACAAAAATGTAAACGTGGATGTGAGCACGTCGTTGTTTTCTTCGGTCGATATGCCTGAGGCGTTGTGGTACACGTGGATCAATTCGCTGGGGCATCCGAACTCACGCGAAGATTTCGGGGATGACGTTTCCGTGCACGCCGGTCAAGCGGTAGTCGCGGCCTGGGGTGCGCGACAAATAGCAATCTGCCCAAAACAATTTTAGGTGAGTTCTATTCCGGAAGGGGGGCGCATCGTTTGACCCGACTCGGAGAGGAGGCTTTCTCACGGCTGCACTTTGT
>Ga0105050_10008694_pt1 | contig 11611 bp, 8 predicted proteins | sample FRY01_FD_78088 | JGI IMG/M metagenome (GOLD analysis project Ga0105050, IMG submission 78088) | Freshwater microbial communities from Lake Fryxell liftoff mats and glacier meltwater in Antarctica - FRY-01 | ecosystem: Environmental > Aquatic > Freshwater > Ice > Glacier meltwater ... | reverse complement strand
CCACCGCGTCACCATCAATTTCCGCATGGCGCACAACCGGAGTCAGGGTTTCGACACACAGTGAGCAGCGCGGATCCGCGATCAGTTGTTTGCACCAGACTCGCGGGCAGGTTCCGGTCAGCCAGAAATGGTCTTCATGCCACAACCACCAGACGGGGACGGTGCAGGGGCGACCATCCCTGCGAAGTGTTGCCAGTACGCCGATATGAGGTTCGTGCAGAAACTCCGCGAGTACTTCATCGGACATGCGTGGCAAGTTCAGGCCCCACTGGTGACATCATTCAAGTCGGAATTAGAGTCAATTGGTCAAACGAGCACAACTCCCGGTTCTGGACTCCGCCGGACGACACCTGTTGCAGGACACCAGTCACGTCGACATCCCTGTGGGATTCAATCCGTCGTGCTGCTTGGTTACAGTGCGGGTCCGGTCCTGTCATGCTCGAACTTCTGCATGACCCGGTCATGCGTCATTCAAACAAAGTACAGGTAACTTGTCGTGCCAAGGAAGACTACTGAGACTGCGCTTCGCAGTGCGCCTGCCGGGAAATCAAAGCCCTCGACCAGGAAACGTCCGGCCTCCCGCCACGTTTACCAATTCGGCAAACGGACGGATGGTAATTCGTCCATGAAAAATCTGCTGGGCGGCAAGGGTGCAAACCTGGCCGAGATGGCGGCCATCGGCCTGCCGGTTCCTCCCGGTTTCACCATCACGACCGAGGTTTGTACGTACTTCTACGATCACGGCGGCGAGTACCCGGTCAGTCTCGAGGCCGACGTCAAAAAGGCCGTTGAGACGATCGAAGCGCAACAGGGCAAGCAGTTTGGCGAGAGCCAGAATCCACTCCTGTTTTCGGTCCGCTCCGGCGCCCGGGAATCCATGCCAGGCATGATGGATACGATTCTCAATCTCGGACTGAACGACCAGACTGTGGAAGGGCTGGCAAAACGATCCGGCAACCCCCGATTTGCCTATGACTGTTATCGACGATTCATCCATATGTACGCGATGGTCGTCATGGGTGTCGCGGCGACCTCGGAGGCAGACTACGATCCGTTTGAAGTCCTGCTGGACGAGATGAAGGCATCAACCGGACAGAGCGAGGATGCAGGTCTTTCTGCAGAGAGTCTGAAAGATCTGGTCCAGCGGTACAAAAAGCTGGTCAAACGTCGCGCCAGGCAGGACTTCCCGCAGGATGTTTATGCCCAGTTGTGGGGTGCACTCGGTGCTGTATTCCGATCGTGGAAAAACGAACGCGCAATCATCTATCGGCAGCGTTACGGCATACCCGCGGAATGGGGTACTGCCGTCAATGTGCAGGCGATGGTATTTGGCAACCTCGGTGATGACAGCAGCACGGGCGTGGCATTTACGCGCGACCCGGCGACCGGAGAGAAGGTGCTGTACGGGGAGTACCTTGTTAACGCACAGGGTGAAGATGTAGTTGCCGGTGTGCGGACGCCGAAGGCAATTGCCGAGATGGCGTTGGAGATGCCAGACAGCTTCAAGGAACTGGTGGCTGTGCAGCGCAAGCTGGAAAGCCACTTTCGCGACATGCAGGATTTCGAGTTCACGATCGAGGATCGCAAGCTGTTCATGCTGCAGACCCGTAATGGCAAGCGCACAGGCATGGCGGCGGTCCGCATCGCCGTGGAAATGACCCGTGAAAGGCTGATGGATGTACGAACCGCGCTGCTGAAGATTCCAGCGGAGTCGATTGATTCGCTGCTGGTTCCCGTGTTCGAAATGAAAGCGCTCAAGGCGGCCCGATCCATCGGCCGCGGCTTACCCGCCGGTCCCGGTGCGGCCTCGGGAAAGATTGTCTTTTCTGCTGACGCCGCCGAGATCGAAACCCGCAAGGGACATCGTGTTGTGCTGTGCCGAGTCGAGACATCGCCGGATGATCTGAAAGCGATGTTGTTGTCCCAGGGCATTCTCACCGCACGAGGCGGTGTGTCGTCCCACGCAGCACTGGTTGCCCGTCAGCTGGGTAAAGTCTGCATTTGTGGCGCCACGGCCGTCTTCATCGACTATGTCAACCGTACGCTGACCTCGCGTGGCGTCACGCTTCACGAAGGGGATGACATCTCAATCGACGGTAGTACCGGTGAGATTTATGCAGGCACCATACCGAGCGCACCGTCGGAAGTTCAGCGGGTGATCAATGGGGAATTGAAAGAGAAGGACAGTCCCAGCTTCACGCTCTTCAATACCATCATGGGTTGGGCAGACAAACATCGTCGTCTAAGAATTCGTACCAACGCCGATACACCAGCGATGGCAGCCCAGGCGCGTGCCTACGGTGCCGAGGGGATTGGTCTGTGCCGGACTGAACACATGTTCTTCGAGGATGATCGCATCGGCTTCATGCGCCAGATGATCCTCGCCGCCAACGAGGAACAGCGCCGTCTGGCGTTGGCCAAGCTGTTACCGTTCCAGCGACGGGACTTCGTGGGTCTGTTCCGTGCGATGCAGGGGTTGCCGGTCACGATCCGGCTGCTGGATCCGCCGCTGCACGAATTCCTGCCACATGACAATGCCGTGCGACGTCAGTTGGCGCATCACCTGGGTGTCAGTTATGACTTCGTTGTCGAGCGTATCAAGGCGCTGCATGAAGAAAATCCGATGCTCGGTTGCAGAGGCTGTCGTCTGGGTGTGCTGTATCCGGAAATCACTGAGATGCAGAGTCGGGCGATTTTCGAAGCAGCCGCGCAGGTGACCAAAGAGCAGCGCAAAAAAGGCAGGCAGGGTGTGGCGATTTGTCCGGAGATCATGGTGCCGCTGGTGGGTTTCAAGGCCGAACTCATGGACCAGGTCGCCATTATTCGTCGCGTTGCCGGGATGGTGAGCAAAAAGTCAGGGGTAGCCATCGAGTATCAGGTCGGCACGATGATCGAGGTGCCACGAGCCGCGATCACCGCTGAGGAAATTGCGGAGGTGGCCGAGTTTTTCAGCTATGGCACCAATGATCTCACCCAGATGACCCTCGGGCTGAGCCGGGACGACATGGGTTCTTTCTTCGAACAGTATCGACAGAAAGAGATCTATCAGAGCAATCCGTTTGCGAGCATCGATCAGGCCGGCGTTGGTCGACTGATCATCTATGCAGGCGAACGAGGTCTGGTGGCACGACCCGACCTCAAGCAAGGTGTGTGTGGTGAACACGCCGGCGATGCCGCGTCCATCGACTTCTTCCATCGTGCTGGACTCGACTATGTGAGCTGTTCACCAACACGTGTGCCGTCGGCACGGCTGGCGGCGGCGCAGGCAGCACTCCGGGAGTCATAAAGCGGGGATGCAGATGCGCTGTCAGCTGTCCCCTGTGGGAGCGCGGTCGCCGACCGCGAAATCCGATCGCGAACCAGGCCCGCGAACTCCCGGAAGCAGGTAGCGACTATGCCATCAACCTGATTGCTTCTGCGCGCAGTTCCCGCTTGAGGATCTTGCCCGACGCGGTTCGAGGCAAAGGTTCGCCCACCATACGGAAATAACGAGGCACTTCGAATCGGGCCAGGTGCTGGCTGAGGAATTCCTGAAGTTCGCTTTTGTCGAGTGGCTTGTTCACAAAAATGGTTGCTCCAACTTCTTCTCCGAGCCGCTCATCCGGCACGGCATACACGGCTGCTTCCAGTACATCCGGATGCATGAGCAGCGCCGCTTCTACCTGGCCACAACCGATGTTCTCACCGCCACGAATGATCAGATCCTTGATGCGATCAACGATAAAGAGGTAGCCCTCGTCGTCGAGACAGGCAACATCACCGGTCCGGAACCAGCCATCTTCAAAAACCGTAGTGTTGACCTCTGGCCGGTTCCAGTAGCCTGTGAACAGAGAGGTACCGCGGATCAGCAACTCACCACGCTGGCCGGCAGGCAGAATATTGCCTTCTTCGTCGAGCACCTTGAGCTCCAGGACCGCGGAACAACGACCTGAACTGGCTGGACGATTCAGATATTCGAGCCCACCGATGCCGGTGCCGATGGCATTTGTTTCCGTCATCCCCCAGCCGGTGTTTGGCAATGCCTTCGCAAACGATGCCTCGATCTGACGAACCTGCTCTGGTGCGCGCGGTGCGCCACCACCGCCAACGGTCTGCAGAGAGCTCAGGTCGCGATGGCTCTCCTTTGCAACCCGAACCAGATCTCCGGTCATGGCCGCCGGCGCAGTGACCGACGAGATTTTTTCACGTTCGATCAGCTCGGCCGCATGATCCGGATCCCATCGGTACATCGACACGATTTTTCGCTGGGCGCGATACGACTGCAGGAATACGGCGTGTGAACCGGTGGCGTGAAACAGCGGGACGGCCAGCAAGGTTGCAGGTTGTTGAGGTGGTGGGGCTGGTTGGACACCAGCAATCAGTGCGGCCGCCTGTCCATCAAGCTCCCAGCTGAACAGTGCCGTCAGGATGTTGCGATGGGTTGAAATGACACCTTTGGGATGTCCGGTGGAGCCAGAGGTATAAAAAATCGTTGCCGGATCATCCGGATGCACGTCGACTTCGGGCATGGCAGCATTCAGATACGGACGAACGCGCGCGCTGAATTCCTGTTCGTCTGCACTCTGACTGCCGGGTCGCACGGCAAGCACATCAATCTTGACGCTGCCTCGGGCAGGTGCCAGCCGATCAAGCCGCTCCTGGTCGGCGAACAGCACTCTGGCACCACAGTCGTTGAGACCATAGACCATCTCTTCGGTCTGCCACAGGGAATTCATGGCGACGGCGATACCACCAATTGACGTGGTCGCCATGAAGGCGAGCACCCATTCCGGAAAATTGCGCATGGAGATTGCGACCCGATCTCCTTTCCGGATGCCGTACTCCTTTTGCAGCAGATTCGCGAGGCTTGCCGACCGCTGCCAGGTTTCCCCGAAGGTCAGACGTTCTTCGAAATAGACAAAAAAGGGCAGATCGCTGATGGCGTCCTGATACAGCTGCATCAGGTTGACTGGCGCATTGGCAAACACCTTGTATTGGCGTCCGCGAATTTCCTGCATGCGCAGTTCATAGGGTTTGCCGGGAGCTGTGAGTTCGGCAAGCGCTTCGGCGCGAGTCAATGGCATGATGGCGTGGTGTTCCTGGTCGAGATGGGCATTCAATCCAAAGGTACACGACGTCACAGCTGCCCGCTACAATCACCGGAGGTCTGCAAAGGGGGTGTCATGAGCGGTGCAATCGGGTTTCATCACCTGCGTTTGCGCAGTGATCGTCTGGAAGCGCCAGCGCTTTGGCCGGAACTCAAGGCCTGCATCGAACCTCGTCTGACCCAGCATGGCGCGCACGTCTGGGGTGTGTTTCAAGGATTGTTCGGCCTGCATTCACGAGAGCTGATTCTGGTGCTCTCTCATCCGCTGCGGCGCGGTGGGTTTCTGGTGGATTTGCCCGACTGGCTGCCAGATGGGTTATCGATGGAGGAACGTTATGCCTGGGTGCCAACGGCGCGACCGGAAACTTCGGCGCCGCTGGGTCGCGAGGGCCTTTATGTCCTGCGGTTCTTCGATGTCCGGCATGCCGATGCGGAAGAAATAGCGAGCATCTCCCGCCAGGCGTGGGAAACCTTCGAAGCCTCGGATCGGTATGCCTCGCAGCCTCTGGCTCTCTTCAAAGAGCAGGTCAAAGAGCAGGTCAAGGACTATGCAGGTGCCGAAGCACGAGGCCGCATGCTGTTGGTCACCTGGTATGACGGGTTGGTGTCCTGGCAAACATCGCGACAGGCTGCTCCGGCAGCAACTGCCAGTTTTCAGCGTCGTGCGGCACTGACCAGCGGCACGATTGCGTACGCCTGTCGGCTGCTTTCTCTGAAGAGCGATCGGTAGACACCGACCGATCATGCGGCTCCTCCTGTATATCAACAGCCTGGCCATGGGTGGCGCCGAACGGGTGCTGCTGAAGCTCGCAAGCCACTGGCAGCGCACAGGTCATGAGGTGATCGTTGTCACGCAGACACCCCTCGAACAGGACCAGCTGCCGGTACCCGCCGGCATCCGTCGCGCATCAACACACACCGGCGGCATCAGTGGACACTGGTTGCGTGCGCTGGTGAAAAATGCCCAGCGTGTCCAACGTCTTCGGGCACTGCTCGAACAATGGCAGCCTGATTGTGTTGTCAGCTTTCTGCCGACGGCCAATGTCGTTGCCCTGCTGGCTGCTCGCAGGGCGCACATACCCGTGATTGTGGGCGAGCGCATGTATCCCGCTTTTCTCGGTCTTGGCGGGTTGCAGCGTTTTGCAAGGGATCGTCACTACCCAGGGGCAGCGGCGGTGGTTGTGCAGACAGAAGAAAGTGCTGCGTGGTATCGGGATACGTTGGCGCTTGCGAACCTGGTGGTCATTCCCAATGGAATTGCGTTACCTCTCGAAGACCATGAGCCGTGTGTGGAGCCCGATTCCGTGTTGCCCCCAGCCGCGCAGGTTGTGCTGTGCATTGGCAGGCTGGCCGAGCCGAAACGACCTGAAGACGCCGTTCAGGCCTTTGGGTTGGCATTTGCTGATCATCCGGCGTGGCATCTGGTACTGATCGGCGACGGTGACAAACAGGCAAACGTGAAAGCCGCCATCGAGTCTTCACAGATGACGAATCGGGTTCACTGGATACCACGGACCGGCAATCTGGCAACCTGGTATCGACGAGCACGGATGTGTGTGTCGGTGTCCAGTGCCGAAGGGTTTCCCAATGTCCTGCTTGAAGCCATGGCAATGGGCTGCGTGCCGCTGGCCTACAACTGTTCAACCGGGCCTCGCGAACTGATTCGTGATGGTGTGAATGGTTATCTGGTGCCGGTCGGTGATGTGCGCTCATTGAGTCGGCGCATGAAGGCGATGGGAGCGGATGAGGCGTTGGTTGCGCAACTCGGGGGACGCGCCAGGGACGTGATCAACACACACTCCGATGCGGCCTTTTTCAGGCGTTGGGACGCAGAACTCGAAAAAGCCGCTCCAGGTCAGCGCTGACCTGTCCAGGCGGTGAGCATGGCCAGATCCCATAGACGCGGGCCGTAGTCGCCCTCGTTGGCAAGGTGGGCATCGCGCATCGCAAGTGTTGGCGCCACCTGCAGGACTCCCTGTTGCAACAGGGTTGATTCCTGCAGGGTATCGAGCAGCCAGGATCGCAGCGGTCCGCGCAACCAGTCATTCATGGGCACACCGAATCCCTGTTTGGGACGCCTGGTCAGTGTTTCAGGCACGTACTTCGCAAGCAGTCGACGCAGCGGGCGCTTACCACCTTCACGGTCGACGACCCACTCTCTTGGCATGCACGACGCAAACGCGACGATGTGGTGGTCAAGCATTGGAACCCTCGTCTCGAGGCTGGCGGACATGCTGGCCCGATCCACTTTTACAAGGATGTCATTGGGCAGGTAGGCCAGTGTGTCGGCAAGGGAAGCCTTGCGCCAGGCCGGCCAAGCGCTGCGCCAGAAGCTGCCAGCGCAATACGCTGTCTCTGGTTCCGATGCAGCTGGGATAAATGTGTTCGGCTGTTTGTGATGCGAAATCATGGATCGATAAAGAGATCGTTCGTCGGGCTCTGCGAGCAGACTGCCGATGCCATTGAGGCGTTGATCCAGACGGATTCGAACACCGAGCGGATTGTGCATGGACAATCCTCGCGTGGCGCCCGCTACCAGGCGAGATTGCAGGACACCCGCAAGTCCTGGGCGCAAAAAAGCGGGTATCTTTCCACGCAGCCTGCAGGCCCGCTCCCACAACGGATACCGGGCATAACCCCAGAACAGTTCATCGCCGCCGTCGCCGGAGAGGGCAACGGTGACGTGCTTTCGGGTGAGACGCGAGAGCAACAGCATCGGGATGAAGGAGCTGTCGGCAAACGGTTCACTGGTGAGGCGTGGCAGGGCATCGACGACTGACAGGAGATCTGTTTCGGCGATGACCATCTCGGTATGCCGGGTACCCAGGTGCTGTGCTACGGCTCGGGCATGTGTGGACTCATCGAAAGCCGGGTTTTCGAATCCCATCGTGAAGGTCGATACGGGTTGTGTTGAGGCTTCCTGGGTGAGGGCAGCGATCAGTGAGGAGTCGATACCTCCGGACAGGAAACAACCGAGTGGCACATCCGCGACCATGCGCCCTCTTATCGACCGCCTGAGCATGCTCAGCAACTCGGCTTCCGTGTCCGCGAGCCGCCTTGGCATATCGACGTTCGCCATGGCTTCCTGCAGCGTCCAATAGGGGAGCACCTGTGGCGGCTCCGTTCGCTGCGCGGCGACCCTATCCAGGCGCAGTACAGTGCCTGGGCTAACCTTGTGAATCTCATTGAATGCACTGGATTCGGCGGGCAGATAGTTGTGTCGCAGGAACCCGGCTAACGCTCCTCGATCCAGTGTCAACTCGTCACCGAAGACAGCACGGATCGCGGCCAGTTCCGATGCGAATACAAATTTTCGACCAATCCAGCCATAAAAAAGGGGCTTTTCACCCAGTCTGTCCCTGCCCAGCCAGAGGGTCTTTTCGAGTTTGTCGTACAGAGCAAACGCAAACATGCCATCCACACCGTCGAGTGCCTTGTCAGGCCCAAATGCCTCGAGTCTTTCCAGCAGAATTTCGGTGTCGCTGTGACCACGCAAGGTTTGTCCAGCCAGACTCCCCTTCAGTTCCTCTGCATTGTAAATTTCACCGTTGTAGACCAGCACAAATCGGCCGGAATGGCTGACCATCGGTTGGGCGCCGGCGTTCGACAGGTCAACGATCGACAGGCGGCGGTGCACCAGACCGATATCCGCCTCGTGCCACAGGCCGTAAGCATCAGGGCCGCGATGCAGCAAGGCTCGACTCATGTGATCGAGCTGCGCTGGATCTACCGAAGTGCCGGGTGTCCAGACTCCGGCGATGCCACACATGTCTGAGGTGTTACCTGCTTATTTGCCAAAGACCTTGCGCAGCAGCGAGGTTGTCTGAGCCGCTGGGTTGCTGCGGATGTCCGCCTCTTTGGTAGCGATGACCTGGAACAGTCCGTCGATTGCCTTGTTGGTGACGTAGCCGTCGAGGTCTGCTGACTTGTTATCGCCGCCCAGCAGGGTTGCACCCAGTGGATTGTTGCCGACGGAGCCGGCGAGGGTCTTGTATTTCTGGGCCACGCCGGTCTTGGCGGTCTGGGTGGAAACGATGGGCAGAAATGCTTCGTAGAGCTTCTGTTCACTCGACTTGCGAAAGTAGTCAGTGGCCGCAGAATCGGTGCCGCGAACCAGACTCACCGCGTCATTGACGCTCATACCCCGTACGGCATCGCCAAGAATGTTGGCGGCTGCAGGCACGGCCTGTTCTGCCCCTCGATTCATGGCCAGTTCGAAGCTGTCAACCTGCTGACCAAACCCGAGCTTTTTGGCGAGATCAGTGACCTTGCGCAGTTTTTTTGGCACCAGGATCTTGACGGCCTGGTCGCGAAAGAACCCATCGGGTTTGCCGAGTTGGCTGATGGCCTGCTCGACCCCTTTGGCCAGCGCTTCCTTGACACCCTTGGTCGCATCGGTTTGTGAAAGTGATGTTGCAGTGCCCTGTTGTTTGTTCAGCGAGCCACGAAGCTGGTCTTCCAGTGAAGCTGCAGGAGACGGAGTAGTGATCAACAACAGTGCGATGACTAGAGCAGGTCTGAACATGTTTGGATCTCGTCGGTCGGGCGATGGCAGCATACCTGCTGGATCGGCCCCTGCAGCAGAATATTCATGCAGGATCGAGGCGGTCGGTCTGCGTTGCGGAAACCGGTTGCGCGGGACTGGCTTGGAAAAACAGATGCGCAGCCGCAAGGCGCTATTGGGCCTCGTGGTGCACGGCAGATCGCTCGAGTCCCAGCAGGGAGATGTCCTTGTGAAAGAACATGGCCCAGTTCCACTGCAGGAACAGCCGCACTTTCCAGGCCAGAGTAGGAATGCGGGACAGATAAAAAGCTCGCCACAACAGCCACGCTGGAAATCCTGACAGTTTGTAGCCAAATACTTCTGCCACTGCCTTGCGGTGTCCGACCGCAGCCATCTGGCCTCTGGCGGTGAAACTGAAAGAAGCCAGTGGTCGCTTGTTGATCACGGCCATCAGATTGGCTGCGAGCAGGTTTGCCTGCCGGGTTGCAAATTGTGCTGTCGTGGGCGAAGGCGAGTGGGTTGCTTCATTTTCGATGACGGCGCAATCCCCAATGGCCCAGATGTTGTCGTACTGCGTCGTCTGCAAGGTCGGGCGGGTTTCGATGCGGCCACGGGCGTTGGCGACAGGCAAGTGCGCGATGAACGGATGGGCGTGGGCGCCGATGGTGCTGACGACCGTCGCGCCTTCGATACGTTCACCGGAAGCAAGCGTAATGCCGGTGGCATCTACCGCCACGGCGCGTGCGTTCAGGTGGACATCCAGGCCCCGCCCTGTCATCAGATTTTCGGTGTAGCGACCCAGTGAAGCCGACACCTCCGGCAACAGACAATCCTGGCCATGCACAATGTGGACGCGACATTGGCTGTGCACGACCCGCTTGAAAAGCGGTTGTGCTTCTTCGAGCAGATCGTGGATTTCGCCAGCCGCTTCGACACCGCTGAAACCACCGCCGACCACAATGAAGCTGGTGAGCAACCGGCTGCGCGAGTGGTCATACGTCAGGGTTGCTTCTTCGAGACGGCCGATGACCCGATTACGCAGAAACAGCGCGTCGCCGAGTGTCTTCAGTGGCAAACCGAATTCAGCGAGGCCAGGCACGGTATCGAGATTGGCGTCGAGCCCGGCGGCAAACACCAGGTGCTCGAAGGGAATCGTGTCGCGAATCGGTTTGATATAGGTCACCGTCTGTTGCACCAGATCGATGGACTCGACCTCGACCATGCGAAATCGGGTTCGCTTCAGAATACGGCGCAGGGGGACCACCACGTCGCCCGGTGCGACGGAGGCGCCGACTACTTCCGGCAACAGCGGGTTGAACGTAATCAGGTTGGTTTTGCTGAGCAGAAAAATGTCCCAGCCTTCCGGTACAGTTCGTTCCAGCCGCCGTGCGAGTGCGACACCACCAAAACCACCGCCGATGATGACGATGTTCCGGTGATGATCGGAACGAAGGGTGGACATGTCGGGCATGTTCATGCAATGAGTTTCCTGCGGTGCGACGACGGCGGTTTAGACTCGCCCATCCATAAAGGTTTCAGCATGCAGTATCCATACTTCACCGGCCTTGTGCTGATGTTCGTTGTCGCGGGCTGCGCACAAGGGCCGCGACTCAACGAAATTCAGTTTGTGGGCAGCCATAACAGCTACAAGCAGGCCATGTCGCCGGCCTACCGGGAGGCGCTCGCAGCGTCGAATCCCGAGGCGGCCATGGCCATTGACTATGAGCATCTGCCGCTGGATCAACAGCTGGATCTTGGCATCCGCAAACTTGAACTCGATGTGTTCAACGAACCCATGAGTGATACTTTTCCGGTCGGTCACGTGCAAGTGATCGACATGAACAGTCATTGTGCACGCTTGCGGTTCTGCCTGGATCAGATTGTGGCGTGGTCGCGACGCCATCCGCGCCATGTGCCGATCTGGATCAGCTTCAATCTGAAGGATGAAAGAGTACCGGGACTACCCGATCCCGCGCCGTTTGATGCAGCTGCCCTGGACCGGCTTGACGGTGTATTGCGTG
>Ga0105050_10008693_pt1 | contig 11612 bp, 7 predicted proteins | sample FRY01_FD_78088 | JGI IMG/M metagenome (GOLD analysis project Ga0105050, IMG submission 78088) | Freshwater microbial communities from Lake Fryxell liftoff mats and glacier meltwater in Antarctica - FRY-01 | ecosystem: Environmental > Aquatic > Freshwater > Ice > Glacier meltwater ... | reverse complement strand
ATCGGCTCGTCACCGAACCCTGCGGACTCGATGCCGCGGGGATCATGGCAGTGCTCAGCCATCCCAGGCTCGGTCGTCTGGGAATCCCGTTCCTGGCCGATGTCATGGCGCCGTCAGGTTCCATCTACTTCGACGCCATCTATGGCGCGTTTCACGGTCAGGCCGCAATCCGCGCGTGGTTGTTGCCGACGATGGACTCGATCGGGTTCATCGACTTTGTACCGATGGCGGAACCGGTGCTGTTTGACGACGGTGAAGGTGGCACATCACTCGACGAGTGGCAGATGGTGGCCACCATGGGGGATACCAGAGTTCCGTTGTCCCGGGGTGTCAGTGTGCGACGTTATCGAGGTGGCTGGATCACCTGGGCCTGTGATGTGTATGACACCGGCAGCATGCGCCAACCGCCACCGGCCGAAACCGGCGCCGAGGCAGCGCTGCTGCCACCCTGGCCTCGTGTGGAGTGGACCACTGACACCCGTGTGGTCGCCGCACCGTTGAGTAGTGCGGCCCGCCAGTGGGTCGAATCACGAACGAAGTCACGCGGCAGTGCAGGGCCAAAGCTGGTAGAGTCGAGCAGCGGACTCAGCCATCAGGACCTGCACGATGTGCTCAATGATCCAGCTGCCGGCGCCGATTTCAAATTGTTGGGCGACATGTGTCATCCAACGGAGTCGGTGTATATCGACCCGATTTTTGGCGAGTTTCGCGGTCAGACCGCCATTCGCAGTTGGCTGAACGACGTGATGTCCAAAGTTGGCAACCTCGCTTTCGAACCCGTTGGGCCCGTGTTGTTCGATGGCACGGCGTCGGTGCAGGAGTGGAAGCAGATGGCGGTATTGCCGGACGGACAGCGGGTGATGATGATGCGCGGCACCAGCGTTCGGCGATTTGTCGACGGCTGGCTGGTCTACGCAGCCGACTATTTCGACACCGCACCATTGAGTGATGCGGATATTCTCGCCGCATCCCAGGCGGCCGGATCGACGATCACCATTGCCGACGTGCTCCGCTATCGAAATATCCAACCTGGAACCCGGGTGGAAACCAGCTGACCGGAGCGGCGGCTCATGCGCCGTTACAGCGGTTGGGTGGCGCGACTCAAACAATCAGGTGAGCACCGGCAACGGTGACTCGAACAGTCACCGGTCGTCAGTTGGCGTCAGGATTTCGGCAAGCTCGCTCCCGCTGAATTGCTCGCGAACTGCTTTTTTGGCAGCGGTTGCATCGTACTTGCTCCACGCCGCGTACAGCGCTCGGGCGTATCCGGTTCGACTGACAGAGTCATCCAGACCTGCCGCAGCGGTGAGCGCTGTACGGGGATGGACGGAGGGAAACCCTGATCAAGCAGGGCTTTTCGCGTGGTGCAGGGATGCACCACCATTTTCGCAGCGTGAAACGCTGTGAAAATGCGAGGAACGCGAAGCGTTCCGACCTGAACAAGTCGCAGGAGCGACTTGTTCAGAAGATCCATGGGGATGCGCGCCGGTTGTGGCAATGCTGATCAACGCGCTCTCGCGCAGTTCCTGTTCCTCAATCGAAACAGCCCATGCGATGGATTCCTCTGGTGCCCGCCATGCAAATGTTCGGACTGCATCGGTTAAACGTTCAACGTGGTCAGGCTGCTGACGATCCTCGAGCACCCAGTCGATCGCGGCACGTGGTTCCACTGTTGCCCAGTTGTGGATGATGTTCCGTTCGGCCTTTGATCGCAGCTCTCCCTGCAGGGTCGTTGCCTGATTCAAGGCTGCCCGTGGATCAACCTGCGCATAGTTGCCCAGCAGTTCAGGCATCAGTTCATTTTGCAGTGCGCGATCCTGGCGGGTCAGCCAGTTGATCACGAGTTCACTGTTGGTTCCGCCCAGAGACGACGTCAGCATCGTGATGACGTCGTTACGGGCAGGGTTTTCCGCAGACGTAATGGCAGCCAGCGCAGTCTGCGGGTCGTTCTGGTACCAGACGAACGCAAAGGTCATCATATTCTCACGGTCCGAGTCGTGCTCCATGCCATGCGCCAACAATTGCATCCAGCCGCGTGCAGGGTCCACTTCCATCATGCGATCGGCTCAGCCGGCGAGCATCATTTCCGTGTTATTCGCACGACCGAGTCGTTTCTGCAAAACGAGAAAATCCTCAAGGTCCATGGCCGGAACACCCCGCAGCAGCGAGTTTGCGGCAGGTTGTCGCAGCCGTATGGGCAACTGCTCAAGCATCACGACCCCACGTTCCAGATCACTTCGAGACAGGGTAAGGAACACATCGCCTATCCAGCGCTCGAATTTTGGATCACCCAGCACCACACCCAGCGCGGCATCCGCATCCAGCTCGGTGAGGCGCGTCAACGCCCAGGCGATCTGTGGGCCTGCGATGGTGCTGTTGCGTATGAACTCGACCAGCGCCCCGGGTGCAAGGGACCGGATCACTCGCAATTGTTCCAGATCGTCGTCCAGCAACGAATGGCCATCCGTCGTGTTGCACATAGTCACACTGTTGCTCATGGTCACACTGTTGCTCATGGTCACACTGTTGCTCATGGTCACACTGTTGCTCATGGTCACACTGTTGCTCATGGTCACACTGTTGCTCATGGTCACACTTGCACCGTGCGAACTGGTCCTTGCATCGCCGTTCTGCGTGGTGGGCCGTCTGTTGGCTACCATCGGGTTAAAGCCTGTTGGCATGGGCTGCGTGGTCACCTCGACAGGGCCGGATACCCGACCAACGAGGTATCCACTGATACCGCCTGTGAGAAGGAGTGCCACGACGAGGAGCGTCCTCATGGCGAGATTTTTGGACGGCATGGTTTGACGCATCCGGATTCATCTGCGGACCTTATCTACGGACATTGGCATCTGTCCGATCAAACCGATGCGGAAGGTCCAGCTTTCCATCGCAATCCCTCGGCAAAGAGGTTTGATCGAATTGCAGGATAAAATTGAACGGCTTCTGCCTGGAGCACAACCGGCAGGACCGATCATGACTTATGCTTCCCGTAACTGACAGTTGGGAATGATACGGATGCAAGCGCTCAGCGATCCGCACGATGAATTTCCTGCCGGATTCTTTCGGCGCAGTGACGAGTCGCCTGATACGACTTTCTACGAACCGGATCGCCTGGTCACCCATATCGACGATCAGGCGATCCGGGCGGTCGGCGAGTTGTATCGGGACCTTGGCATCGACGGTAACGGATCGACAGGTCGGGTCCTCGACTTCATGTCTTCGTGGGTCTCCCACTATTTGAGCGCACCACAGGATCTGGTGGTGCTCGGAATGAACCAACGCGAACTGCAGGCCAATCCTCAGGCGGCGTCATACGTGGTGCATGATCTCAACGTCGATACTTCAATGCCGTTCCCCGACGATTCTTTTGACGCTGCCACCTGTTGTGTGTCAATCGACTACCTCGTTCGCCCTATTGACGTGCTGCGCGAGGTGGCGCGGGTGGTCAGACCAGGCGGGTTGGTGGTGTGCACGTTTTCCAACCGGTGTTTCCCAACCAAGGTGATTCGCGGCTGGCTGGCGATGGACGAACAGCAGCGATGCCTGGTGGTGAGCCGGTACTTCCGGCTTGTCGGACGTTACCACGACTCGCAGATGAAGCTGTGCACCCGGCCGGGCGTGTTCGGTGATCCGCTGTATGCGGTGTGGGCTGTGGTCCGTTGAGCCATGGCACACCGTCAGGATTCGCAATGGCAGGCAGGTCAGTCGCATGAAAGAGCCAATGGCAGGACACTGCTGACCCGTGCCGGATTCAGGATGGGTCTTCACCAATGCAGTCAGGACGCGATATGATCGCCTGACCGACCCGAACCAGACATCATGCCCGCAACCTGCCAGCCCGACCTGTTTGGGCAAGAACCGCCACCCCTGACCGCAAAAAACCTTCGCATTGTCCGCCAGTCGCGGGCGGCGCTCAGCAAGGAACAGGGCAAATTCAACAAACTCCTGGCCGAAGTGCAACGTTTGCAAAACAGGCTGGCTGCATGGCAGGCGTTTGCAGAGAAACAACAGCAACAGGTGAGTGTGGTACTCACGCCACTCCTCGAAACGGTTAGACAGGCGAGACGCAATCTGATCAGGACATGTGCTGATATCCTCGACGAAAAACACGGTGGCGACGTTCCCAGGAAGGCCGAGCGCCGCCTGCTGATTGCAGTGCTTCTTGAAATTTGTGAAACCTGCTTTGTTGAACCAGGCGGGGAAGATCCCGAGGTGATCGCCATTTACGATGGTTACTCGCCGACGACACATGCTGAACATCAGCGAGCACAGGCCACCGAGTTTCGGGATGAGGTGCTGGAAACCTATGGGATTGATATTCCTGAAGAGGTGCGGCTCGATGATCTGGAGGAGTTTCTTCGTTCAGCCTTTGCATCCTCGGCAGGACAGGGCCCGTTCGAGACTGACCCGAATGAATTACCGAAGAAAAAACGCTCGCGTAAAACCAGAAATGGAGCCGACTCCCCGAACGAAGCGGATATTGCTTCTGTCGACCCCAGACAATCAGTGCGCGACGTCTATCGCAAGCTCGCGAGCGCTTTGCACCCGGATCGGGCCGCGGATGATGAAGATCGTTTCCGCCGCCACGAACTCATGCAACGTGTCAATCTGGCCTACGAAGGGATCGACCTCTTAGCGCTCCTCGAACTGCAACTCGAAATCCAGCAGATCGATGAAGACCATATGGCCACGATTCCCGAAACACGGCTGCAGCAGTACAACCTGGTGCTTCGTGATCGGGTCGATCTGCTGAAGCGGGAAGTGACCGCCATCACCGACCACTTTCGTATGACCATGCAAAGGGTTCCACGTTCAATGACACCTGAGGCAGTCGAGCGAGAGTTCGAGTGCCATTTGGAAGAGCTCAGGGATGATGTGGCAGAGTTGCAGGAGTGGGCGGCTGCCATGCCTCTGACGGCTTATCGCAAGGCGTGGCTGAAGGGCTGGGAGCGGGAAAAGAAGGAAGAAGAACGGAGATTGAAGAACCTCGATGTGATGGGGCTGATCAATTTTGAGTTGGTCGGGGGAGTATCTTTTTCTTTTGATGCCCGATCACCCGGTCGAGAGCGAGGCCCCCGAAAAAAGAGTCAACGGTAGACCACTTCGGGATAATGCTTTGGAGATCGTGGCCTTTTGCCAGAGTTCCTGACAGCGATCATCTGGTGCTCAGTCCGGTAGAGCCGTCGGACCGCTCCTGCATGAGCAGGAGCGGAACGGCTCATCAGCCGTCAGGAGCGCTTGCCGATCGATGCGACAAACGTTCCGTCTGCGATATCTGAATCCGAAATGGTGTTCCGCAGACTCCTGGCAGTCCTTCAACCAGGTTACCCCTCCCGATTTGCTGTCGACTCGGACATACTCAGGGAAGCATCGGTGCCGATGCTGAATACAAGGTTAGGGGGGGGGGGTGAAATGACTGGCGTGGCAACGCTTGGCGGGCAGCTTTTGGCTAACGGGAGCACCCGGATTCCGCTACGTCGGCTGCTTGCCTACGCGTTGATCGAGTTTCCAGTGGGTGGCGCGATGAACGCCATGTCCCTGTTTCTGGGCTTCCACTACGCTACCCTCGGCGTCGATCTTGCGCAGATTGGTCTGATCATGATGGTCGCCAGGCTGCTCGACGTGCTCATCGATCCTGCGGTAGGCATGATGTCGGATCGCACCCGCGCGAAGTGGGGAAGACGCAAGGTCTGGGTGGTCGCCGGTGCACCGGTGTTTGTACTGGCGAGCTGGATGTTGTTCATGCCACCTGCCGACGTGAGTGCGCTCTATTTCGCGGGTTGGCTGGTGCTGTTCTGGTTCGGGTTTTCCATGATCAACATCCCCTACTATGCGTGGGGTGCTGAATTTTCGCCGGACTATCACGAACGTACGCGGATCACGACCTGGCGCACGATCGCCGGCACGCTGGGATCTTTCACGTTTTTGCTGATTCCCGCTGTACGTCAGCAGATCTTCGGGATGGGCGGGCAACCGGGTGAAGTGCTTGTCACCATCGCGGTAGTTGCCCTGATCACGGTTCCAGCGTTTGTCACTATCGCCGCGACGATGGTCCCGGATCGTGGCATGTCGGTGGAAACCACGCAGGTCCCGCTGCTGCGCGGGATCCGCGTGATGGGGCGCAACGGCGCCTTTCTGAGATTGTTGGCGGCCTTCACCATTGTTGGGCTCGGGCCGGTGCTGCAAGGTGCGATGTTTCCGTTTTTCATGCAGCACGTGGTGGGGGACACCACATCAGGTCCGAAAATTCTGCTGATCTACTACCCGACGGTTGCCCTCGGCATCCTCATCTGGGGTGCGCTTGCACGGCGTATCGACAAACATGGTGCCTGGCTCGTTGGCATGACCGTCATGGCCGGGGTGACCGTTTCTTACATGTTTGTGGGTCATGGGGACATCTTGCTGATGATGTGCATCCTGGCCATGTCGGGAATTGGCTCTGGTGCGCTCAGTGCATTGCCGGCTTCGATGAAAGCCGACGTGGTCGATCTCGATGCACTGGAGAGTGGCGAGGACCGTGCGGGCCTGTTTTTTGCTGCCTGGTCACTGGCAGTCAAATTCATCGCGGCCGTCGGCCAGGGTCTGGCATTCGCTACGCTCGCCTGGATCGGGTTCGAAGCGAAGGGTGACAACACTGCCGACGAGATTCTCGGTTTGCGGATCTTCTATTCCGCAGGTCCGATGCTGCTGTACGTAATGGCCATGATGATCGTCTGGGGTTATCCGATTACCTCGAAGCGCCACGCCGAACTGCGGCAGGCGCTGGTTGCGCGCGGTGTCCGGGCTCCGGATTGAACTGCCGACAAGAGGCTCCGGTCTGTGGAGCTCTGCTGTGTATGGCCGGAATGGGGTTGACCGGAATGGAGTTGCCACAACCACGTGGGTGAACTCCTCAGGTACGCAGGCGGGTGTATTGTGCCGTTGTTTACAACGCGGCTGGTGTGCGCAATGCGGCCGGTGTGCTGTTCCCGGTGTTCGGTTGGGTGCTCAGGCCGATGATTGTAGCGCTGGCGATGAGCCTGTCTTCAGTGTCAGTGGTATCCAATGCGCTGCGGCTCCGGTTTCGGCGCTGGAGATTTCGGAAAGGTTTCTGATACCGGGCGTGGTGTTTCGTGAATTGAAGGAGGACACTTTCCGGGCAAAGAGTGAATGAGGGAGCACGCTTCGCTGGCCTCGGCAGAGTTGTGGTCTGTCAGCTTCTGGCACCATTCGGTTGATCCTTATCCCGGCGACTTTGGATCGGCAACGGATGTCGATAGATTAAAAATGTTGATTGTTGCGAGACCAGGAATAGTCCCGCATTTGTTTCACCAACGGTGCATCCATGGCAGAACAGACCTCCCTGAGACACGACTTGCCCCGACACATCGACAAGGCGCTGCGCGACGATGTGCGTATGCTTGGTGAGATCCTTGGCAGCGTCATAACCGCTGATCGTGGTGCGGTTTTTGTAGAACGTATTGAGCGCATCCGGGCGCTCGCCAAGGCTGCGCGGTCGGGTGACAGTGCGGAATGGGATCAATTGAGTGCATTGATGGCCTCCATTCCTGCCGAAGACATCACCGATGTTGCGCGTGCGTTCAACCAGTTCCTGAATTTTGCCAACATCGCCGAACAGCAACACCACGTGACGAGTCACGCGGCGCTTGCCATCGAGTTTCCGGAAGATGACGGCCTGGATGCGGCAATTGAGAGTTTGCGGATCGAACTGGTGCTGACTGCACATCCAACGGAAGTACTGAGGCGCACGCTGGTGATGAAATACGATGCCATTGGCAGGGCGCTGGCCCAGCGACCACCGGACACGGTGACGCTGAAGAGACTGATCGCGGAGGCCTGGCATAGCGACGAGTTGCGTCAGGAGCGTCCGACACCGCAGGATGAGGCGAAGTGGGGTTTTGCGGTCATCGAAAACTCGTTGTGGGATGCACTGCCCAGATTCCTGAGGGTATTTGATGCGGCGCTCGCACGCAGTGGTCGTGCGCCATTGAAGGCTGGCGCGACACCCATCAGCTTTGCCACCTGGATGGGTGGGGATCGTGATGGCAATCCAAACGTTACCGCAGTGGTGACACGAGAAGTATTGATGCTGGCGCGGTGGATGGCGGCGGATCTTTACCTGCGTGATGTCGACGCACTGCACGGATCGTTGTCGATGACTGTTGCCAACGCTGCGGTTCGTGAACTTGCCGGTGACACCCATGAACCTTATCGGGCGCTGCTGAAGACTGTGCGTGAACGTCTGCGACGAACGCGTGATTGGGCAGAAGGCACCAATCATCAACCGCCTTTAGAACCAGGGCAGATCTATTTCAATGCTGCTGATCTGCATGAGCCAATCGCACTGTGTCATCGCTCCCTGCACGAGTGCGGCATGGGACTGATCGCGGATGGTCCCCTGCTGGATACGGTCCGCCGGATCACAACGTTCGGAACCACATTGGTTCGACTCGATGTACGGCAGAGTTCTGATCGACATGCCAGGGTGTTCGAGGAGATCACCCGCTATCTCGGCATCCTGCATGACGGCAGCAGTTATGCGCAGTGGTCGGAACCACAACGTCAGCAATTCCTGTTGACGGAGCTGGAAGGGAAGCGGCCACTGTTTCCTGCGGTCTGGCCTGCATCGGCAGAGAGCCAGGAAGTGCTCGATACCTGTTCAGTGGTTGCATCGCCCCTCGGCGACGGTGTTGCGCAATACGTCATTTCCATGGCGACATCACCCAGTGATGTGCTGGCGGTGATCCTGCTGCTGAGATCAGCGGGGGTTAAACGGAATCTGCCTGTGGTTCCGTTATTCGAAACACTGGCGGATCTCGACGGTGCGGCGCAGACCATTGATGCTCTGCTCAGCGTGCCCTGGTATCGGCAGTACGCAGGCACTGAACAGCAGGTGATGATTGGTTATTCCGATTCCGCGAAAGACGCGGGTCAACTTGCCGCTGCCTGGGCGCAGTATCGCGCACAAGAGCAGTTGGTGGATGTGGCCGGTCGATACAGCATCGCGCTGCGGCTGTTTCATGGTCGCGGCGGTGCGGTTGGCAGGGGCGGTGGCCCCGCACATCAGGCCATCCTTTCTCAACCACCCGGCTCGGTGCAAGGCAGTCTACGGGTTACCGAGCAGGGTGAAGTCATTCGCTTCAAACTGGGTACGCCCGGGCTTGCCACCGAAACACTGACTCGTTATGTCGGGGCGGTGCTGGCCGCGACTCTGCAGCCACCACCGGTGCCGACTGCCGCCTGGCGGGCCAGGATGAACGAACTTTCGCAATTGGCGCTGACGGCTTATCGAGGCGTCGTTCGGGAAGACCCCCAGTTTGTCCCCTTGTTTCGTGCCCTTACCCCGGAGCGCGAGCTTGGCATCCTGGCGCTCGGCAGTCGTCCGTCGCGGCGCCGCGATACCCAGGACATCAGCAGTTTGCGCGCCATTCCCTGGGTGTTTGCGTGGACACAGATCCGGTTGATGCTACCCGCCTGGCTGGGCACTGATGTGGCGCTTTCGGAGTCAAGCCGGCGAGCGGCGGATCCGGTCCTGCAGGACATGGGGCACTGGCCGTTCTTCCGAATGCAGCTCGATATGCTGGAGATGGTCCTCGCCAAAGCGGACGTAGATCTCGCCCGCTACTATGCCCGTCGACTGACGGATCCTGAGCAACAACAAGCCGTTGCACTGCTTGGCCAAAGAGCGGAGGTGCTGACGGCTGCGTTGCTCAAACTCAACGGTGCCAGCGAGTTGCTCGAAAAAGATCCAGTACTGCGCGCCTCGTTATCCGTGCGTGATACCTACCTTGATCCGCTCCATCTTCTGCAGGCTGAATTGCTTGCACGTTTTCGGTATGCACCTGATGACGCGACCGCCCGCGCGCTCAAGGTCACCATGGCAGGAATATCGAGCGGGTTGCGCAATACCGGTTGATCGGTGTGTTCGGGCTGTTCTGTTGCCGCCGGGATGTTATTCTGCAGGCCGCTCGGCGGACCAACGGTAGCACCGCTGACCGCAACAAAGTCAATCAGGGGGAGAGCAGGATTGAGGTTTCTTGAGCAAGTGCGTCACGGCCATGTATCGGTATTGACGATGTCGAGTCCGGAAACGCGAAACGCGCTGACGGGGGCTGAACAGTTCGACGATTTTGAGCAGACCTGTCGCGAGATCAACAACGATATTGGCGTGCGTGCAGTTGTGTTGACCGGCGCGGGCTCGGCGTTCTGCGCGGGCGGTAACGTCAAGGACATGCGTGATCGCACGGGACTATTTTCCGGTGATCCATTTGATCAGGCCGATGCCTATCGACGTGGCATCCAGCGCATTCCGCGTTCGGTGTACGCGCTCAACGTGCCAATCATCGCTGCGGTGAACGGCCCTGCGGTGGGCGCAGGCTGTGATCTGGCGACCATGTGTGACATCCGCATCGCCAGCACCAAGGCCATGTTTGCAGAGAGTTTTGTGAAGCTCGGCATCATTCCCGGTGATGGTGGCGCCTGGTTTCTGCCTCGTGTGGTTGGCTACTCGAATGCGTGCAGGATGGCGTTCAGTGGTGACCCGGTGCTGGCAGATGAAGCGCTGCGGATCGGACTGGTGAGTGAGGTCGTGGCACCGGAGGCGCTGGTTGATCGCGCCATCGGCTTGGCGCAGAGCATTGCGTCGAATCCGCCACACGCGGTTCGACTCACGAAGCAGTTGATGCGTGCCAGTGCCAACTCGTCACTGGACGAACTGCTGGACAAATCTGCCGCCTTCCAGGCGGTCTGTCATGCCGAGCCGGATCACCTTGAAGCGGTCGCCGCTTTTTTTGAGAAGCGTCCTGGCAAATAGCGTGAGCAATAACTCTGCAATGACACAAGGACCAAGCATGATTCCAAAACTGATGGGTGGCCTGCTGCTGGTGGTTATCAGCGGCCTTGTAGCCGCCAAAGATCTGCCCACGGTGGAGCCGGAACAGCAGGGATTTGACCCCGCGCGTCTGGATCGCCTGACGCAGGTGATGCAGCGTTACGTCGATGAAGGCAAACTCGCCGGTGCCGTGACGATGGTTGCGCGACGCGGCAAGGTGGTTTATTTCGAGGCGGTGGGTAACAAGGGTGTCGACGATCCTCGGCCACTGGCAAAGGATGACCTGTTCCGTATCTATTCGATGACCAAGCCCATTACCGCGGCGGCAGCCATGCAACTCTATGAGCAGGGCAAGTTCCAGCTCACTGACCCAGTGTCAAAATTTGTGCCTGAACTGAAAGGCGTGCAGGTTCTGCAGTCAGATGGCGCGCTGGTGCCGGTTGCTGCCGAGATGACGATGCAGCAATTGCTGACGCACACTACCGGTCTGTCCTATGGATTTAATGCCACTGGGGATCCGGTCGACAAACTGTATCTGGATGCCAGGCTCTGGGAATCGAAGGATCTGGATGAATTTGCCGCGAAACTCGGCAAACTGCCGCTCAAGTTCCAGCCCGGTGCACAGTGGCATTACTCGGTGGCCGTCGATGTCACCGGTCTGGTGGTGCAGAGGCTGAGCGGACAGCGTTTTGATGAGTACCTTGCAGAGCGCATCTTTGCACCTCTGGGCATGAGCGATACCTTCTTCGCGGTACCGGCGGACAAGTTGAATCGCTTT
>Ga0105050_10008688_pt1 | contig 11619 bp, 11 predicted proteins | sample FRY01_FD_78088 | JGI IMG/M metagenome (GOLD analysis project Ga0105050, IMG submission 78088) | Freshwater microbial communities from Lake Fryxell liftoff mats and glacier meltwater in Antarctica - FRY-01 | ecosystem: Environmental > Aquatic > Freshwater > Ice > Glacier meltwater ... | reverse complement strand
CACTCAGGCCCTTCTGGAACTGAACCTTGTTGCGCGCCATCGCCCAGCCCTCCTTACGCTGCTGTTTGTTCACTATTTATACCAAATCGTAAGCGGCTGAGCAAGGTGCGTAATCAGGAAGATGAATTCCTCGATCCCGGCTGCGCGCGCCTCTTCCACCGCGTATTGGATCAGCGGTCGATCAACGAGAGTCATCATTTCCTTCGGGATCGATTTGGTCGCCGGCAGAAACCGCGTTCCGAGACCTGCGACCGGAAAAACCGCCGTTCTGACCTTTTGACGTGGCATGTCACGTTACTCCTATTCTGGGGCGAACCTTCAAACGGTCCGAGCTGTTACTGGAAGTCTGAACACCTCCAATGCAGGGTTGTTCCCGGAACGCGGGATTCATTTACGAACGGCCGGGTTCTGGAACATTCCTGGGCCTGTGCAGTTAAGCGGCTACCATTTGAAAGGTAGCCGTTTGACCCGCATAGCGTATCTCGCCCATGATCTAACCGATCCCGCCGTGCGTCGAAGGCTGTCGATGCTCGGTGCCGGGGGGGCAACCCTGACTGTCGCCGGCCTCAGCAGGGGCGCTACAACCCACACTGATGCGCTCGTGCTTGGTCAAAGTGCGGATGGCAGGCTCGCGCACCGCGCCCTTCAGGTGGGGACAATTGCAGCCAGCCATCGGCGCCGGATTTTGGCGCATCTCGGCGAGCCAGACGTACTGATTGCCCGCAATCTTGAGATGCTCTGCGTCGCCGTTTCTCTGCTTTCGGGTTTTCCCAAACGTCCACGCCTTGTCTACGAATGCCTCGACATCCACCGGCTGCTGACAGAGCCCGGTGGCGCTGGTTTGGTCTTGCGCAGGCTGGAAAAACAGCTCGCACGTCACGTCGATCTTGTTCTGACGAGTTCGCCCGCCTTCGTAACCAATCATCTCGGTGCGGTGTACGGTGACCGCATCCTGTTGGTCGAGAACCGGGTTCTTGAACTTGAGGCAGACGAAAGACGCCCGGTGAACTTGCAAGCACAAGCGGGGCCACCCTGGGTCATCGGATGGTTTGGTGCGCTGCGCTGTCAAAAATCGCTCGACATCCTGTCGGAGGCTGCCCGGATCGCAAAGGGCCAGATCGAGATCATCATTCGCGGCCGCCCCTCGCCCGCGATCTTTGATGATATTTCCGCCATGGTGAGGGACCGTCCCCACGTCCGGTTCGAAGGACCATACGACCCACGCGAACTCGATCGTCACTACAAGCAAGCTCATTTCGCCTGGGGCGTTGACCTCTATGAGGCCGGGGCAAATTCCGAATGGCTTTTGCCCAACCGGCTGTACGAAAGCGTGCATCACGGCTGTGTCCCGATTGGGCGGTTCAACACCGAAACGGGCCGCTTTCTGGTCCGCCACGGCATCGGCATTGCGTTGAAAGAGGTGAGCTCGACCGCACTGGTCAACACGATTAATGCCCTGCAGCCCGACGACTACACCGCGCTATTGCATCGACAAAACCTGCTTCCGCGCTGTCTGACAATGGCTGACAGGACCGACTGCAGTGACCTTGTGGCCGCACTGAACGGCACCCTCAGGCCTTTTGCACAAATGCTCACGCCATGACTTTGCCACCGCGTGATCCGCAGGACGGCGTGTTGATCGCCATACCGACCTTGAACGAGGCGGCCCATATTCAGAGCGTTGTCGAAAACCTGTTGGACAACGCGCCTCCGCATACCCGTCTGGTCGTTGTGGATGGTGGGAGCACAGACGGCACGCGCGATATTGTTGAGCGAATGGAAGATCCGCGTGTCCATGTGATCCACAATGCGGACCGCATTCAGAGCGCAGGCATTAACCTCGCGGTTGCCGCAGCGGCCGCAGAGGCGAGATATTTGCTGCGGGCTGACGCTCATGCGGTTTATCCCCGCGGGTTTATTTCGGCATTGCTGGACGATATGCGGCAAACCCGGGCATCTGCCGTTGCCGTAGGTATGAACACCATCTCTCATCGGGGATTTGGTGCAGGTGTCGCCGCAGCACAGAACAGCCGCCTTGGCACCGGCGGGGCCGCGCACCGGGTCGGTCTCGGGGGGCGTTTTGTCGAACACGGGCATCATGCCCTTATCAAGATGGATGCCTTCAGAGCCGTTGGTGGCTACGACGCAACCCAGAGCCACAACGAGGATGCAGAGTTCGACTACCGGCTGACGCGACATGGCGGCCGCATTTGGCTGACCGGACGGACGCAAATCGGGTATTACCCGCGCAAAACGGCCCGGTCACTATTTGTTCAGTATTTCCGTTTTGGGAAGGGCCGGGCCGAGACCATCCTCAAACACGCCATTGCGCCACGCCTGCGCCAGACGCTGCCATTACTGACGGTCCCAGCCACTGCGTTTGCCATCGTGGCTGGGCCTGCTGCCGTATTATCGGGCTCGCTGGGCTGGCTTTTGCTCCTGTTGCCGGCCCTGATCTGGGCTGTTCTTTGCACCGTTTACGGCGCGAAACTGGCGATAAAGGCGCGGCTTGCGGATGTGCTGTGGGCTGGGCCCGCCGCCATGCTCATGCATCTTGGATGGAGCTTGGGGTTCGTGTGGCGGACCGTCACCTGGCCCGCCAGCCCGAAAGTGGCTGGCGGCAGTTTGCGCCCCATGGCTATCAGTAGCTCCCCTTGCCCTGGACAACGACGCCCACAGTCCGAAAGATGATGCCAAGGTCACCCAGAAACGACCGTTGACGCACATATTGCTGGTCCAACATGACCCGCTCACGGTAACCGACGTCGCTCCGCCCGCTGACTTGCCACAGTCCGGTCAGACCCGGCCGCACTGACATGTAGTCGCGGAATGCAGCGCCATAATGAGCAACCTCATTCCGGACAATCGGCCGTGGTCCCACCACGCTCATCTCTCCACGCAAGATATTGATAAGCTGCGGTAATTCATCGAGGCTAGTCCGCCGGAGCGTCGCGCCCAACGGGGTAACCCTCGGGTCATCGCGCAGTTTCTGGGTGGCTTCCCATTCCACTTTCGCTTCGGGGTCCTCGGCGAGGTGCTGGGCAAGGATCGCATCGGCGTCCACCTTCATTGTCCGGAACTTCAGACACCGAAATGACCGCCCGTATTTGCCGATCCGCTGATGTGCAAACAGGATCGGGCCGGGATCACGGACCCAGATCACCGCCGCGATCGCGAGCATGAACGGGGCCAACGCAACCAGCCCCAATCCGGAACTGACCCGGTCAAAGACCATCTTCATCGCCGAGTCCGGGTTCGTCGCCGCGAGGGCGCTGTTTGCGATACCGGCCCTGTTCGGAAAGCGGATTTTCGTGTCGGGAAGCCCGTAGGCAATGTTTTTGCCAGGGCCCTGAGCACGGGCCGCCAGTCGTGACTTCTGCATTTTTCAACCTCACGTCAAAAGAGTCTTACAAAGGACAAATTGACGGAGAGGCCGAATGTTCCGGTCTATTTGGACTCGTACACGAGTTGTGAAGAGTCCGACCATAAGTCAGCCCCACACAGGATCGACCCTTGGTACCGGCACTCTGCGCCGAGGGGGGTGTAGGACACGCGATCTACCTGAAACACGAGTGGACCGTCCCATTGAAAGGGCCCCAGCCAGTCTGTGAGAACGGTAGTGGACCATGTTGAAAGATAGATCTTCTGTGGGAGGTCAGGCACCTTGTCCCGGTCGACATCGCGAATGAGGATGCCGTCAAGAAACCAGCGCAAGCGGTCAGGTTCCCAGATAAAGGCGATTTCATGCCAGTCGTCTGGGTCAGCAACAGGCGTCAACGCTTCGTTTCCACCAGTGCCCTCGACATAGGTATTGGTCTGCAGGGTTGGCCCGGTGCGGGCTATGAACTCAAAGTCGATCTCGTTATGAGGCTGATTTTGCGGGGGGCCGATGAAGGTAAAGAAATTGGAGTTGGTGCCACTTGCAAAGGGTATCCGGACGACTGCCTCAAAGGCACCGTAGCCAAACCGCTCTTCTGACTGGATTTCGGCGCAGATATAATCGTCAGAACTGCTGCTTTCCCTATCGAGAGAAAGTCGCAGCACCCCGCCTTGAATGTTCACAGCCCGTGCTGACCATTGGCAACTTTGATGTGGTCCGTTCGACCAACCATCCGAGACAAACCAGCGATCGCGGTCAAGGGTGGTAAAGTCCTCGACAAAACCGTCCTGATCCATCCCGATTGCCTGGCCGGCAACCAGCCCCGCCGCCAGTCCTAACAAGAATCCAGCGCGCATTTGTTCGATTCCTTCCATGACACCATGGGTCGGTTAACCTGCCCTGAGCCACGAAAGTTCCAACAAGGCCCGGCAAACCGGAACCATCCCGCGCCTTACCGCTTGAACAGGGGAGAACCGAACATCGCCGCGCCTGCGCCGGCTGTCAGGAGCATTCATGAGCATTGCGATCCCGCGCGCACGCATTTTTGATCCGGCTGAAAATGCCCTTTTCGCCATTACTGCCATTGCAGTGTCGTTCTTTGTCTTTGCCTACTCGACCGTTTTTGGACCCATCACCGTCCTTGTCTTTTACGGCCTGTGGTTGCCGGTCCTGTTTCTTGCGCCCGAAATCCTGACTACAAACCCCCGCCCGGTGCTGTTTATCCTCCTGCTTCCCACTTTGGCTGCATTGTCAGTGCTTTGGTCAGATGCGCCGTCCGCAACGATGCGGGCAGCGATTCAATACGGCACAACGGTTCTGTGCGGACTGGTGGCTGCGCGGGTGGTTTCGGTACGAAACCTGGCGACAGGAGGACTTATCGGTGGTCTGGCCGTTCTGCTCTACTCGCATTCCGAGGGTAAGTACGGGTACGATTTCGTCGATGCGTCCTATGCGTTTCAAGGCGCCTTCCAGTCCAAGAATCAACTTGGTTTTTATGCCTCGCTCACAGCTTTTTTCGGGATAGCAATCACAGTTCTGGCCGGGACGCCGCTGCTGTTGCGTCCAGTTGCCTTTGCCATCGCCGGATTTTCGGTATGGACGCTGTATCTGACCGATTCCGCGACGTCGGTGCTGGCGCTGCTGCTATGTGCGGTCGCGACAGTCGCCGTTGTCGTGGTGATGCGCATCGGGATCGCTACGCGGGCTCAGAGCATCGTGTTGCTGATTTGTTTGGCAACAGGCATCGCTGCAATTGCCGTTCAGGTGGGTGCTCTGGATACGATCTTTGTCGTCTTTGGCAAGGACCCGACCCTTACCGGCCGCACTTACCTCTGGAATCAGGGTATCCTGTTCGGTCAGGAAAAGCCGGTTCTTGGCATTGGCTACAACGCCTTCTGGCTCTACAACCGGGTCGAAGCCGAAGATCTTTGGCGCGAATTCTACATTACGGCGCGCACCGGCTTTCACTTTCACAATACGCTGATCGAAAGCTTTGTGACGCTGGGCATAGCTGGCGTAGTGCTGGTCGGCGGCTGGACTGTCGCACTGATCGTGACCCCGGTCCGCGTGCTGATGAATACCAGTCTGCAGGCAGAGGCAGCGATCTGTACCGGGCTGGCGGTCATTTTTGTGATCCGTTCCTTTGTCGAAATCGATTTTTTTACCCCCTACACTGCCGGCTCGTTTCTTGTGCCCTACCTGATTGCCCAGATGAGCGATCAGCGCCGGATCGTCACCCAGCCTGCAGTTTCGACGGCATGGGCATGACGGGCCAGACTCCGCACGTCTGCGTCATCATCGCGGCATGGTGCGCCGCACAAAGCTTGCCCAAGGCGGTGTCCTCGGCTCTGGCGCAAAATGGCGTTACCGTCGAAGTCATCATCGTGGACGACGCCTCGCCTGACGACACATTCGATTGCGCAAGAAAACTGGCACGTGATCCGCGTGTCCGGGCGCTACGCCAATTGACCAATGCAGGACCGGCCGCCGCGCGTAACTGTGCCTTGCAGCATACCCGCGCACCCTGGATCGCCGTTCTTGACGCGGATGATTTCATGCACCCTGACCGGCTGTTCAAGCTGGTCACACTCGCCCAGAGGGTCAAGGCAGAGGTTGTGTTGGGCAACCTTACAGAGCTTTCTGACCCGACTGCGCAGATGTCTGCCGGCATCGTTTCTGGCCCGCCGTTTCTGGCCAAGCCTGATCATCCGGTTCAGTGGGACATGGCGGCCTATATCCACGGCAATCTGGAAAGCGGCGATCACCGCACCTTTGGCTATCTCAAGCCGCTCATTTCAAACGCATTTATCCTGCGCCACGGTATCCGTTATAACGAAGCCTTGCGTAATGGAGAGGATTTTCACCTCATTCTTTCATGCTTTGCGGCGCAAGCGCAGGTCTGGTTCTCGCCCGATCCTGATTATATCTATGTGCGGCATCAGGCATCGGTATCTCACCGCGCGAACCCCGCTCATATGAAAGCGCTCGGAGAAGCGGATCGCGTTTTTGCCGCCGCTTTGTCCGATCCGGACACCAAAAATCTGATGGACCGCCGCATTCGGCAGATCGAACAGCTTGTTGTGGCTGAAGCGGCGATGGCCGCATTGCGTGACCGGCATCCCGTCAAGGCGTTTGCCGCGCTTTGTCGTCATCCTGCGGCAGTACCACGATTCATGCGCCAACTCTCTGAAGCGGTCCACAAAAGGATTCAGCCATAGGCCCTGCGACCGGAGGCACCCCAAAGCGCCCCGGCGCAGAGCCCGGCGTGAAAGACCGCCCGCAAGCCCCAGAACGCCAGCCCCGGCGGGTTTATCAAATGCGGCAGCGCGCGTAGCGTCGAATAGGTCGCTTTTGCCATGCTCCCCGCGAGAAGTCGCATCGGGCCCTGAACAGCCGCAGCACCATAATGTCGGCCTTCTGCAAAGCGCCGCTCTATCAGCCAGCCAAGACGCAAGCGGCGCGGGTCTGCGGCCTCGTAAACCGACGCGGTCTCGCAAATGGCAAACCGGAACCCCCGGCGGCGCAACCGAAAGAAATAGTCGGTATCCTCTCCGCCGGACCGGCCCAGATCGACCCGGAACCTGAGATCAGACCGCCGCATCAGCACGTTGCAGGTATGGCCAGTCTCGACCACCCCGCTCCGCTCCTGTGGCAGATTGGAAAGGAAATCGTTCTGCCTGATCCAGTCTGGCGTCCCTGCAGGATAGACTGCGCGTGCCGGACCAAAGACCGCATCTGCCTCCGTTCGCCCTATACATGCCCACAGATTTGCGATCCAGTCGGGGGGTGCCGTTTCATCATCATCCATGAATGCAATATAGTCCTCCCGGGCGGCAGCGAGACAGGCATTCCGCGCGACCGAGATATTGCGAGCAGGTGCGTGGACATATGTCACCGCTACCTCCGATCCCGCACCCAGCACGCGTTCGCGAGCGGAGGGCAGATCATCATTGTCAGCGACGACAATGCGGATGCCCAACCCGTCCGGAAGCCCCTGCGCCGCCACGCTGCGGATCGCATCGACCACGCTGTCACGTCGGTAGGTGCAGATACACACGGCGATATTGACCGACGGCCTCACTGCAGTTCCGACAGCGTCGGGGCGAGCGATCCGGTAGCACCCGGAAGCGGAATAATCAGTTCGAGCACGTCGCCGGGCTGCAAGAGATCGCTGCGCTGGACCAAGACAGGTTCCGCACGTTGCCGCGTCAATTCCACCTCGGGCGCACCCAGACCCTCCATCTGCACAAAACCGTCCTCGTGCCGCGTCGCCTCGGCATAGAGGGCCGCCTCGGTCCGCATTTTTATGCGCAGTTCGGCGATATCGCTGCGCACGATCAGCAATTCTTCGGCAACCTCGCGGGTGCGCGTATTCACCAGATCAAGCCGCTCGCGTCCCGCTTCATTCAGGCGCTGCTCCGCGTTCAGCCGCGCGGTAAACAGTTCCAATAGCCGGATTTCCTGATCTGCGAGCCGCGATTCCAGTTCGATGCCGCGCCCTGCGACGGTCAGCCCGCGTGCAACCAGATCGGTGGCATTGGCCAATTCCTCGGTCACAAGCTCCAACTGTCGCTCTCTCAGAGTAACCTGTTCATTCAACTGCGCAATTTGCCGCTGCAACAGGACTTCGAGCCCGTCGAGTTGTGAAAGCGCGGATGCCAGTGCGGCATTGCGCGCGGCAAAAATCGCGCGCTCCTGTGTCATGAGTTGATTGGCCACTACCACACCTTCCAGTTCCGGGGGGCGTTGAACGGCAACCAGGCCCTCGATCTCGGCACTCAGCCGGGCCTCGGTCGCCAGCCTGCGGAGCAACGCCAGGTTCAACACCTCGTAATTGCCCAATGATCCAAGCGCAGTACGGGTATTGCGCTGATATTCGACAGCACCTTGCGATGGGCCTCCGGCGAGGCCGATCGCCTGCAAGACCGTCATTCCCGGCGCATAAGGATAGGACCCCGGGGTGCGGACCGCGCCCAGCACATAGATGGGACGAAAGCTGATGATATCTACCGCGACCTGCAGCGCGTTCTGGCTCACCAGCCGGTCAGACATTGCCGTTGCTATCTCCTCGGCAATGGTCGCTGCACCCTTCCCCTCAGCGACGATCCGCCCTGCCAGCGGCAGCCCGAGGGTGCCGTCTGGCGCCACGACGTATTCTCCGTTGAGGTCGGTCCAGGCCACATACATCCCCAATAGGGGATCAAAATGCCCGACCCGGATCAGCAGCACGTCCTGCGGTCCTAACAGGTATTCCTCGCTTTGGGCTTGGGCACTGGCAGCGCCTAAAATCAGGCCCATCCATATAATAGCAAGTATTTTCATGAAGTTACGCATTTATCAACCGCGCCTCGTATTCTTTGGGGTCCATGAAGCGTCGCGCTTGACGCAGATGTGCTCCGTCCAGAACCGTCGTCGCAAGCGCCGCGCGGAAATCGCGATGATCTTGCATCGCCTCGATAACCAAACCCGGCGACACGGTTCCCCAGGCAATGGTGAGGACGGTTGCGTCGAGGATCGAGGTCATGGGATCGGCAATCACCGCGCGCGTGAGTGGCGGCATCACGATCAGCGTGAGGGGCCATTCCTCACGCCATTCGCTCAGGGCAATGTTGGCCTGTGCGCTGCCCTTGTCACCAAAGAGCGCTGCCGCCAATGCGGCAAAGGTCGATATCTCTATGTTGTCGATATCTTGAAGTTTGCCCTTTGCCACAGCGCTCAGGCCGCCCGCATCGACGATCTTGACGCGGCCGGTGCGCGGCATCAGACTTTGGCAGAGCAAGGCTATGACGCTACCCATGTCGCCTCCCTCGTCAACCGGCGCAAGTCCGACGAACCTGCCTTTGGTGAGCGGCGACTTGCGCTCGATTTCCTGCCGGATGCGCTTTGCGGTCCGCATCGCCACGCGGTCTGCTGTAGATCTTCCTGCGGCGCTGGCATTGCGCGGCATCAGGCCGACGCAAGGCAGGCCGCATTGGGAAATGACTTCAGAACTTGTGCGAAGCGGGCGTGTCCGCATCTCCCGCACCGCTGCAATCATCAGACCGATCAACCCGCCCAAAAAGAGGCCCGTCGCCAACATCCGCAGTCTGCGTGGGCTTGAAGGGTCACGGGGCACTTCGGCATCAGAGAGGATCTGCACCGACGCAATGGGAAAACCCTGCTGCTGGGTCGTCGTCTCAAAGCGAAGCAGATAATCAGCATAGACAGTCGCATAGGTCTGCGAAATGGCTTCAAGCTGTGCAAGCCGTCCCAGCACAGTCTCGTTGCCGCGGCGGGCTTCGGTAAAGCCCGCGATTTCCTCGCGCAGCGATGTCTCTCGGCTTTGGGCGATATTGTAGCGGGTCCGGATGGCTGCAACCGTGCCCTCCAATGCGAGGGCGATCTCGGCCTCGAGCCCCTCCAACGCTGCACGCAGACTTGTCGCTTGCGGATGATCTTCACCCGCCTGCACCACGACACGTGACAGATTGCGCCGCGTTTCGGCATATTCCCGGCGAAGTTGTATCAGCGGATCTGACGTGTCATCCTCGGCGTTCATTGCGGCGACGGCAGCCATTTCGCCTGCAGATGCGCTCAGCAGGCCTTCATAACTTTGAAGCTGTGCGCGCAACGCCGCCGTCTCGGTTGCTGCCGTGACCAGTGCAGTCGCAAGTTCAGACTGCTGTTGTTCAGTCAAAAGATTGCCACGGGCTTCCAGAAGATTGTTTTCCAGACGGAAGCGCTGCACCGCACTCGCCGCCTCGATATGCGAGCGTTCGATAAGGTCGAGCCGCTCTCTGATCCATCTGCCGGCGTTGATCGCGACCTCGGTTGTCGAGGATAACTGGAACCGCATGTAGGCCTCGCCATAGGTGCGCGCTATGCGTGCGGCCAGTTGTGGATCATATCCGGTATAGGTCACGCGCATCACGAAACTCCGTTCGATGCGCTCGACTGCGATTTGACGCAACAGGAGTGAAGCGGCCTCTTCGCGTGCGACTGCGGCCGGGTCCTGATCCGAAACCTCCGCCCCCGGTTCGGGCTGTGCCGGGGGGCTCAAAAGATCGAGAACCGGCTGAACTGCCCCGCGAATTGTACCCATAAATCGGGCCGTTCCATCAGTGGGCGGGTTCAGAAATTGAGGATCTTCGTCCAGTGAAAGGGCATCGACTACAGCGAGCGCCAAGGCGCGGGATCGGATGATTTCCATCTCGCTCTGAATCGCGGCATCGGTCACGACCGCATTTGGCAGGGCAGATACTTGCTGAAGAAGTTCTGACCGCTCTTCGTCGAGCAGGATCGTGACCATCGCCTGATAGCGCGAGACGGTTCCGAGCGCGAGCAACAGTGCAACGGTGGCACCAATCACCGCGGTCACAAGAATCACCAGCCACTGCCGACGCAGTGCGCGAACCATGCGACCCGGATCGAGCGTCACGACCTCTTTTGGCGGTGCAAAAGCTGGTGACACCGGCCAGACCGCGCCTTTGTCAGCTATGTTTCGCGTCATGCGACCCCCGGTTCACGGCTGAATCTGAAACCAAATACGTCCCGGCGCGTTGGTCTTTCATGCGCAGAGCGCTTTCCCACAAAGGAAAAGACATGACCTTCCCGCCTTGCGATGTTGTCATCCCGGCCCGAAACGCCGCCAGAACGATCCGCGACGCGATCACTTCGGTGCTTGCACAAACCGCGTCGGACCTGCGGCTTTTTGTTGTTGATGATGGCAGCGGCGATGGCACCGCAGACATTGTGCGGGCGTTCATGGCCACTGACCGGCGTGTCAATTTGATCAGCCAGCCGGGTAATGGTATTTCTGCCGCCATGAATGCGGGGCTCGCTGCGTGGGACAGCGCGTTTGTTGCGCGACTTGACGCTGACGACATGTCCCATCCCCAGCGCCACGCGTGTCAGATTGGCTATCTTGTTGCGCATCCCGAGACGGTTGCCGTATCGGGTGCGCATGAAGAAATCCGCGCTGATGGCAGCTTGACCGGGCGCGCACATTGCCCTGCCTTTGTCACGGATGCCGATCCAGCCTTTGTCCCTGCGAAGGAGCCTGCCTTGACCCAACCCTTCTTCATGGTCAGGCGCGCTGCTATCATCGACGCGGGCGGGTACCGTTCTTTTCCGGTTTCTGAGCTCGACTTTGTACATTTTCGGGTCAGGTCCAGGTCCAGAAGATGCCCTCGTTCGCGATGAACGCGAGCGCTTCGTCGAGGGGCATGACGACGCCACCCATGTCATCGACATCCTCCCAT
>Ga0105050_10008687_pt1 | contig 11620 bp, 8 predicted proteins | sample FRY01_FD_78088 | JGI IMG/M metagenome (GOLD analysis project Ga0105050, IMG submission 78088) | Freshwater microbial communities from Lake Fryxell liftoff mats and glacier meltwater in Antarctica - FRY-01 | ecosystem: Environmental > Aquatic > Freshwater > Ice > Glacier meltwater ... | reverse complement strand
CGGTGACCTCGACGTGCAGGTGATCGAAGAAGAGGGCGATGACGAGATTGCCCAATTGGGTCACTATTTCAATCAGATGACGACCAGACTTAAAGCACAGCGCGACGCGCTGATCGAAAACACCAATCAGATCGAGCGGCGCGGGCGGCTCTTTGATTCTGTGCTCAGTTCGATCACCTCCGGTGTTGTGGGTCTCGATCCTCAGGGGCGCGTGACTTTTGCCAACCCCTCCGCGCGGCGCTTGCTTTATGTCGGAGCCACCGCCGAGGATCTGGCAATTTCTCAGGCCGTGCCTGAGTTTCAGCCACTTTATGAGCAGTTGCGCCGTGAGGGGCGCGAAGTGGTGCAGGAACAGGTCAACCTCGTGCGCGGTGGCCAGCTTGAGAGTCTCCTCGTCCGCATGTCGCCGCGCCGCTCCGGCGAGGGCACGCTCGAAGGCTATGTCGTGGCCTTCGATGATGTCACCGACCTTGTTTCGGCACAGCGGATGGCGGCCTGGGGTGATGTCGCGCGCCGCATCGCGCATGAGATCAAGAACCCGCTCACCCCGATCCAGCTTTCGGCAGAGCGGATAAAACGCAAGTTCCGGGGCAAACTCGGCGATGATGCCGCCTCGCTGGATCAGTTGACTGACGTGATTGTGCGTCAGACCAATGACCTGCGCCGGATTGTCGATGAGTTCTCCAAATTCGCCCGCATGCCCGAACCCGAACGTGCGCCCAATGACCTGACTGCAATTCTGCGCGATGCGGTCACGTTGCAAGAGGCAGGGTTGCCCGGTGTCCGGCTGGTATCAGACCTGCCAGACAGCGTCCTCATGGCCGAAGTTGACGCTTCGATGATATCGCAGGCGCTGACAAATTTGATCAAGAACGCCGGGGAAGCCATTGAAAGCCTGCAAGAAAAAGGCGCGCCAGTCGGCTTTCATCCGGAAGTGCGCGTGCGGCTGACCGCCACTTCGACCGAAGCACGAATTACTATCGAGGATAACGGCATCGGCCTGCCCGAAGACCGGGCGCGGCTCTTTGAACCCTATGTCACCACCCGCGCCAAAGGCACCGGCCTCGGCTTGCCGATCGTGCGCAAGATCATCGAAGAGCATGGCGGCACGCTGCAACTCGTCGATGCCGAAATCTTTGACGGCAATGCCCATCATGGGGCGATGGCCGTGATCCTGCTGCCGGCAATCACGCCGGTTTCATTTTTATCTAAGTCAACTTCATGAGGGCCACGATGGGCGATATCCTGATCACCGATGATGAACGCGATATCCGCGAGCTGATTTCCGAAATTCTGCGCGACGAAGGCTACGCCACGCGGCTCGCCGGCAATTCCGATCAATGCATGGCCGAAATTGCAAGGGAATCGCCATCGCTGATGATCCTGGATATCTGGCTCAAGGATAGCAAGATGGATGGGATCGACATCCTGAAAGCGGTCAAGCGCGAACATCCCGACATCCCGATCGTGATCATCTCTGGCCATGGCAACATCGAAATCGCCGTCGCCGCGATCAAGCAAGGCGCTTACGACTTTATCGAAAAACCCTTCAATATCGATCAATTACTGGTGGTCATTCGCCGGGCGATGGAAACGTCGCGCCTGCGCCGTGAGAATATCGAACTGAAGCGAGGCGAGACATTCACCGCCGAAATGCTGGGCGAAAGTGCAGCCTTCCGCGCCATGCGCGCGCAGCTTGACAAGGTCACCAAATCCAATGGCCGGGTCATGCTTACCGGCACGCCCGGATCGGGCAAGGAAATCGCCGCGCGCTATATCCATGCCAATTCGAACCGCGCCGGCGCGCCCTTTGTCACGGTCAGTTCCGCATCCATTGCCCCCGAGCGGATGGAAGAGGTGCTTTTCGGGCGCGAAAGCCCCGAAAAAGGCATCGAAAAGGGCCTGCTCGAACAGGGCAGCGGCGGCGTGATCTATTTCGACGAAGTGGCTGATATGCCGTTGGGGACACAGACAAAAATCCTGCGCGTCCTCGTCGATCAGACCTTTCTGCGCGTCGGCGGCGCCGACAAGGTGCAGGTCGATCTGCGCGTCATTTCCAGCACCAACAAGGAATTGCAGGCGCTGATTGCGGCAGGCAGTTTCCGGCAGGAGTTGTTTCACCGGCTCAATGTGGTGCCGATCCATGTGCCAAGTCTTGAGGAGCGGCGCGAGGACATCCCGCTGCTGGCCGAACATTTCATCGGGGTGCTGAACCGGGCCCAGGGCCTTCCGTTGCGAAAACTGGCCGAAGATGCGCGGGCCCTGCTGCAAACCATGCTCTGGCCCGGCAATGTGCGTCAGTTAAAGAACGTCGTAGAACGTGTTCTTATCCTTGGAGAATCGACCGGCGACATCAGCGCCAAAGAACTCCCCAGTTCAGAAGAATCCGCTGGCGAAGAGGGTCGCGTCGTGCTCTCCGGAGGGCTTGCCACCTTGCCGCTGCGTGAGGCGCGCGAACTATTTGAACGGGAATATCTGCTGACCCAGATCAACCGATTTGGCGGCAATATCAGCCGGACGGCTTCGTTTGTCGGCATGGAACGCTCGGCGCTGCACCGCAAACTCAAGTCGCTGGGCGTTGTGACCTCATCAAAAGCAGGCGGGCGCGTGGCCTATCTGGACGAGGACTAGCACCAGCAGCAAGATTGACCGCCGTGAACACCTCTGGCACAGCTAACCACCTGATCCTGACAAGGAACCATCCATGAAGGTCATCATCTGCGGCGCAGGTCAGGTTGGCTGGCAGATTGCCCGCCACCTTGCTGGCGAAAAGAACGATGTCACCGTCGTGGACAGCAATCCCGATCTGGTGCGCCGTGCGATTGAAACGCTGGATGTGCAGGGCATCGCCGGATTTGCCAGCTATCCTGACGTGCTCGACCGGGCCGGGGCGCGCGATGCTGACATGATCATCGCGGCCACCCATAGCGACGAGGTCAATATGGTGACCTGTCAGGTCGCCCATTCCGTGTTTGGTATCCGGCGCAAGATCGCCCGTCTGCGTGCGCAAAGTTATCTCGACGCGATCTACACCGATCTTTACCGCCGCGACCACATGCCCATCGATGTGGTGATTAGTCCCGAGCGGGAGGTCGCAGAAGCCGCCTTGCAAAGGCTTGCCGCGCCGTCGGCCTTTGACACAGAGAGTTTTCTCGATGGCAAGGCCGAGTTGCTGGGTATTTCCATCGGCGCCGATTGCCCGGTGATCAATACGCCACTGCGGCAGTTGACCGATCTGTTCTCGACCCTGCGTGCGATTGTGGTGGGGATCCGGCGTGAAGGGCGGCTTTTCGTACCCGCCGCTAATGACCAGATCTTTGCCGGTGACGAATGCTATGTGTTTTCGGACACGCAGGACATGCACCGCACGCTCGAGATTTTTGGAAAAAGCCATTCCAAACAGGACCGTATCGTCATTATTGGCGGTGGTAATGTCGGACTCGGTGTGGCGCTGGCGCTTGAAGGGCGGGCGGACCGGGTCAGGGTCAAGGTGATCGAGCGGAACCGGACCAATGCAGAACGGGTGGCCGACGCGTTGCAACGCACAATCGTGCTGCATGGCGACGGGCTCGATTCCGCCATTCTCGAAGAGGCTGGCGTTGCCACCGCCGATGCGATCCTCGTCGTCACCGATGATGACAAGACCAACCTGCTTGCCTCGGTCCGGGCCAAAAGCATGGGCTGCAAGATGGCAATCTGCCTGATCAATGACCCGACGATGGTGCCGCTCATGTCGCCCCTCGGGATCGACGCGCATATCAATCCGCGCGCCACCACGGTCAGTTCGATCCTGCGCCATATTCGGCACGGCCGGGTGCGTGCAGTCTATTCCATCGGCAATGCCGAGGCGGAAATGATCGAGGCGCAAATCCTTGGCACCTCACCCATGGCAGGCCAGAAGATCCGGGACATCGACTTTCCGGCAGGCGTGATCATCGGCGGCGTGATGAAATCCGGCAAGAATTTCAAACCCGTCGGCGAATTGCGGATCGAGGAAGGCGATGTGATCGCCATCTTCACGATGACGGCTGATGTGCCAGAGGTCGAACGCCTGTTGCAGGTCTCGATCGACTTTTTCTGATGCTCAAACGTCTCACAGCCCTGCCGCTCTTTGTGCTGCTGATGGCCATCGGGGCCGCAGCGATGATCGTGCCAGCCCTTCACGCCTATGGGCGTTCTGATTATTTCACTGCAAGAATATTCCTTTACGGGACAATTCTCGCGTCATTTCTCACGCTGCTGATCGGTCTGGCCACATCAACCTACGCACCCAAGAGCGTGCCGCGCAGTCAACTTATCGCACTCCTCGCCGCGTTCAGCCTGCTGCCCGCCATGTTTGCCTTACCCTTCTACGAGGCGATGCGCTCGATCTCCTTTCTCGACGCGTGGTTCGAGATGGTATCGAGTTTTACCACTACCGGGGCCACGCTCTTTGACCGGCCGTTCCGGGTCAATCCATCGTTGCATCTGTGGCGCGCGTTGGTGGGCTGGCTCGGCGGGTTGCTGATCTGGGTCGCGGCGCTGGCGATACTGGCGCCGATGAACCTTGGCGGCTTTGAGGTGCAGGCAAGCCAGAACACCTCGGACCGCGCCTTGCGGCACTCACGCTCCGAGAAGCGTCTGGAACCCTCCGAGCGGCTGGCCCGCTATGCCTTTCGGCTGATCCCGATCTATGCCGGGCTGACCGGGTTGCTGTGGGTCGGGCTGATGCTGGCGGGCGAGGGGGCGCTGGTCGCCATTTGTCATGCCATGTCCGTCATGGCGACCTCGGGCATCTCGCCCGTCGGCGGCATCCAGAATGGCGCAACCGGGATCTGGGGCGAGATTCTGATCTTTATCTTCCTGCTTTTCGCACTCTCCCGCATGACCTTTTCGCGCGGCATGCTCGGGGATGACCGCGACCGGATCTGGCGGGATCCCGAGTTTCGATTAGGGTTGATCCTACTGGCCATTGTTCCCAGCCTTTTGTTCCTGCGGCATTTTCTGGGCGCGGCCACCGAAGGCTCCGATGCGGCAAATCTGGGTGCCGCACTTTCCGCGATCTGGGGTGCGCTTTTTACCGTGCTGTCATTCATGACCACGACCGGCTTTGAATCCGTGCATTGGATCGGATCGGCGGAATGGTCCGGGCTGGAGACACCGGGGTTGATCCTTGTGGGGCTTGCCCTGATCGGCGGCGGCGTGGCCACCACGGCAGGCGGGGTCAAATTGCTGCGCGTCTATGTGCTTTACCGGCATGGGCTGCGCGAGCTTGAGCGGCTGGTGCATCCGAACTCGATTGGCGGCGACGGTGCCGAATTGCGGCGGATCAGGCGGCGCGGCGCGCTTATCGCCTTTGTGTTCTTCATGCTCTTCGCCCTCAGTATCGCCGCGGTCATGCTGGCGCTGTCGCTGACCGGGCTGCAGTTTGAAACCGCGATGGTTCTGGCGGTTTCCGCCCTTGCCACCACCGGGCCTCTGGCCGAAGTGGCGGCCGAAAATCCGGTGCTGTACGGCGGTATTCCCGACGCGGCCAAAATGATCCTCGCGGCTACGATGGTGATGGGGCGGCTCGAACTTCTGGCCATTATCGCGCTGCTCAATCCCGATATCTGGCGATCTTGAGCAACAGATCGGCCACAGCGTCATAGCCCACTGATTTTGGGCTGGAATCTCTGTCGGGGTCGCTCCATACTCATTCGCAAACGGGGGAAGGCCGGTCCGCGGCCGCAAGAATAAAGGGAGAGGCGCCATGGCGTCCGACAAACAGAACCTTCAGGACGCATTCCTGAACCATGTCCGCAAGATCAAGGTGCCGGTCACCATCTTTCTGATCAACGGCGTCAAACTGCAGGGCGTCATCACGTGGTTCGACAGCTTTTGCGTGCTGCTGCGGCGCGACGGTCAATCGCAACTTGTGTATAAAAGCGCGATTTCGACCATCATGCCGGCACAGCCGATCAACCTCTATGACGGTGAAGAATAGCATTTATGGAGACTGACAAGCCTGCCACGCGGGCATGGGTGATCAGCCCGGACATCAAGAGTGACCAGAACCGGCGCGAGCCGGTCTCTGCATTGGAAGAGGCGATTGCCCTTGCCGCCGCGCTGCCCGAAATTGACGTGCTGGGCTCCGAGACGGTGCGCCTGCCGCGCCTGCACCCCGGCATGTTCTTTGGCAAGGGCAAGATCGCCGAACTCAAGGCGCGGCTGACCGAGGCCGAGGTTGAACTGGTGCTGATCGACGGTCACGTCGGCCCGGTGCAGCAGCGCAATCTGGAAAAGGAATGGAAGGTCAAGATTCTTGACCGCACCGGCCTCATCCTCGAGATTTTCGGTGATCGCGCCCGTACCGCCGAAGGCGTGTTGCAGGTCGAAATGGCCGCGCTTTCTTATCAGCGCAGCCGCCTCGTGCGGGCTTGGACCCATCTGGAACGGCAGCGTGGCGGCTTTGGTTTTGTCGGCGGTCCCGGCGAAACCCAACAAGAGGCCGACCGCCGCGCCATCGACGATCAATTGGTGCGGCTGAAGAAACAGCTTGAGAAAGTGGTCAAGACCCGGACGCTGCACCGTGCGGCCCGCGCCAAGGTGCCCTATCCGATTGTCGCGCTGGTGGGCTATACCAACGCCGGAAAATCCACGCTTTTCAACCGACTGACCGGGGCGGATGTGCTGGTCAAGGATATGCTCTTTGCCACGCTCGACCCCACGATGCGCCGCGTCATGCTACCTTCGGGTGATGAGGTCATCATGTCCGATACCGTGGGTTTCATCTCCAACCTGCCGACAGAACTTGTCGCCGCCTTCCGTGCCACGCTTGAGGAAGTGCTGGACGCCGATCTCATCCTGCATGTTCGAGACATCAGCCACGCCCAAAGCGCCGAACAGTCCCGCGACGTTATGGCCATCCTCAACAGCCTCGGTGTCGCCGATGGCGCGCCGCTGCTCGAGGTTTGGAACAAGATCGACAAATTGCCCGAGGATGCTCACGCCGCACTCACTGTGCAGTCAGAGCGGACCGAAGGTATATTTGCCGTCTCCGCACTGACTGGCGAGGGGCTGGGTCCGCTGCTGCAAGCCGTGGCCGACACACTCAAGGACCCGCGCCATAGCGAGGTTCTCGACCTCGGCTTCAATGAGGGGCGCAAACGTGCCTGGCTCTTTGAGGAAGGGTTGGTCGAAGCGGACTCCCAAACCGATACCGGCTACAGTATGCAGGTGCTCTGGACCGACCGGCAGAAAGAACGTTTCGCGCGTCTCTGACCTTAGGCCGCTGTCATATCTGATCCTTCCCAAAAAACGATCCGCGCGCGCCCATTCTCCTTGGCGCGATAAAGTGCCTGATCCGCCAGATGCAGAAAATCCTCCAGCACGCCCTCGGCATGGGTGCGGGTGGCACCAATCGAGAGGGTAAGGGTGATGGTCGCATCCGTTCCTTCGACCAGAATCGCCTGCGACAGCCGCTCGCCGATCTGCGTTGCTTCGGCATGCGGTGCATCGGGCAGATTGGCGGCAAACTCCTCTCCGCCCACCCGCCCGATGATATCCTGCGCGCGCAACACCTGTCGCAACTGCCGCGCGATGGCTTGCAGACAGATATCACCAGCGGCATGGCCATATTTGTCGTTGATCGCCTTAAAGAAATCCGCATCGATCACGAAGAGCACGCCCCGCGCGTGGCGCATCTGCGCCTGCCGCGTCCGGTCCAGAAACGACCGGCGATTGTTCAGCCCGGTCAGCATGTCGGTCGTAGCCAGTTCCGCCAGCTGCTTTTGCATGCGGTCCAAATGGGTAATGACACCAAACACCAGCACCAAAAACGGCAGTGAGGTGACAAAGGTCAGCAGGGTCCGCTCGCTAAGGGCAAAGCGTTCCAACCCGATGATCAGATGCTCTGCCAGATTGGCCGTGGCATGGATCAGGACCATGAACAGCAGCGGTTTGACCAGCAAGTCGATCCTGCTGCGGATCGCGAGCAGGGTGACAAGCCAGGTGATCAGACGGTCGGTCCATTGCATCTGAACAGCAAAACAGATTTCGGTTGATTAGCGATGAACGACAAGGCGGCAAATCCCGACAATCCGCGCTACTCTGGCTCCAGCACCGTTACGCCCACCGCCGCCGCCCGCGCCAGCGCCGGATCGAGCGACATCGGAATATACTCGCCCTGCCGCCAGCGCACCCCCAGATCATCATAGTGCCGCGACAGTGGATGACCCGATTGCCCGGTCGAAATCACAAAGACCGAGCTGTCAGGGTCGGCAAAATCATAGACGCCCCGGTAACCAGCGGCATGGACATTGAAAAACGGATTGGGATCTTGGCCTGACACGCGACCGCGCATCAGGGTATTGTCATCACCGCTGGTCGATTGGCGGATATTCACGAACCAATTCAGCACGGGCACCGTACCCAACACCGGATGGTCATGCGTGGCCTGATGCGCATCACCCCAGCGCAATGATTCGAGCGCCGTGCCATAATTCTCGCCGACCCAGATCAGCGCGTCATCCAGCGACAAACGGGCGATATCGGTGCAAGTCTCGACCGGGGCGGACTGGATGACATCGCACCAGACCGCCGCACCTTGGGTATCATTGAACACCCGCGCGATGAACAGCGGCTCGATATGGCTGAACTCATCCGCCAGCGGCCCCATTTCATCCACGATCAACCGGTGCTGCAAGGCGCGCATCCATGCTGAATAGAGCAGCGGTTCCGGCAGATGCTCGCTCATCTCGCCATTCCAGTCTGCAAGCAGTTCCAGCGCACGCTGGCGCTGCCGCTCCGGCGTGCCTTCCGCCGCCGCCGCACCGGTAAACCACAGATCAGCACCCACCAGCGGCAATAGCAGGCGGGCAGTCGGGCTCACCGTATCCAATTGCGCTTCGATAAAGCTTTCGCGGGTATGCACCTCACGGCTCTGCATCAGAAACCGCCAGCGTTCGACCCTTTGGGTATCGCCCCACAGATGCGACACATGATCCGGAAACGGACGGTCGACGATCTTGTTATTGGTATTGCCGACAACACCGCCCACCGGATCGACGAATTCCGGATTCGCGTCATAGGGCAGGGTGCCCTGCCATCGGTTCTGCGGCAGATAGCCCAGCGTCGGCAAGCGGCCCTCGCTCTGATGTTCGGCGTCGCGGCGGGGCATGACCCCGATCATCTTCATGGCAATACCGTTGCGGTCCGCTACGGTCAGGTTCTGCGACGGTGCCATATAAAGCGCGCCCGCCGCCAACGCCTCCGCGACCGTATGCGCCTGCATCAGCCGCATGGCGGAGGTCACCGAAGAATCGGCGGGAGAAAGCGCGGTCCAACTCAGCGCTGTCACATGACCGGGCGGGCGGATCGCGGCCAGATCATAAAGTTCGGGTGACAGGATCGGACCATTCACGCTCCATTGCAGGCGCAGGGTGACCGGTGCCGAATCGCGGACCACCACAATGGAATCGCGCGTCTCGAACGGAACCCAGCCATCGGGCGTGCGATATTCGCCGGGGTTCTGCGGGTTCACCTCTTCGATGAACAGGTCCTGATCATCCAGATAGCTGCTGGTTATCCCCCAACCCAGATCGGCACTGCGCCCGGTCAGAATCAGCGGAACACCGGGGATGGTGCCCCCGATCACACCACCAGAGGCCAGCTCCAGCCGGGCCAGATACCACACCGAAGGGGCCGTGAGGCCCAGATGCGGATCACTGGCAAGCAAAGTAGACCCGGTGGCAGAGCGGCTCACACCTGCAGCCCAGGCATTCGAGGCACCTCCCAGATCACGCGGGGCAACCGGGGACAAAGGATCATGCGGGGCGGCGCTCCCGGCAAGATAGCGGGGCAGATTCGGCATCAGACTGGCATATTGAGGAAGTGCGGCCAGCCCACTGCCCTCCACATCCGGCATGATGTCGCGCAGGCGCGGCTCAGCCAGCATCAGCGAGGCGCGGGCGCGCAGCACCTCATCCTCCAGATGGCTCGACAGTTGCAGGGCCATCAGCTTGATAATAGCAATGCTGTCGGCGGGTTGCCAGGGCGCGAGTGGATGGTTGAACATCCACATCTCCGGGGCACCGCGTCCCAGCGCACCCTCGTTGACTTCGCCAAGCCAGGCATTCACCCCCTCGGCATAGGCGGTCAGGGCGGCTTGGGTCGGGGCGTCCTGCGCCGCGACAGAGCTCACAGCCAGTCCGTATAGGTCAAGCCTGCGCAGCAGCGTGTCGATCGGCAGGGTGCGGACCCCGAAAAGTTCGGACAGGCGGCCCTGTGCTGTGCGGCGCAGCATGGTCATCTGCCACAGACGGTCCTGCGCATGGGCATAGCCCAGGGCAAAGAACACATCACCATCGTTCGCACCAAAGATGTGCGGCACGTTGGCATTGTCGCGGATGATTTCGACCGGTGCCGAGATGCCCGCCACACTAAAGCTACCGTCGTAATCGGGCAAAGAGCGCGAGGCAAAATAGTAAACCAGCGCCAGCGCCGCCACCGTGAGAACAATAAGGCCAATGGCGATGCGCAGCAGCCAACGGAACAGAAAGGCCATGTGATCCTCAGGTTGCGGTGCTGCACGGTTGACGGGCAGATCAGGTCGGTTAGGTATCTGGCACCGATACACCGGTCACAGGCAAAGGAGCAAGTCGATGGCGAAAGTTGCGTTTCTGGGTCTTGGGGTCATGGGCTATCCGATGGCAGGCCACCTTGCGGCGGCTGGGCATGAGGTAACTGTCTATAACCGGACAGCGTCACGGGCGGCGGCCTGGGTCGCGCAGCATGGCGGCGCGGCGGCTCTGACTCCGGCGCAGGCAGCGGACGGGGCCGAGGTGGTCTTTGCCTGCGTCGGCAATGACGACGATCTGCGCGCAATTTGTCTGGGGGCCGACGGCGCCTTTGCCGGCATGCGGGCAGGGACCGATTTCGTCGATCACACCACGGTCAGCGCAAAGGTCACGCGAGAGTTGCATGGGCTGGCAGCACAGGGCGGAATCAGCTTTACCGACGCGCCGGTTTCCGGCGGGCAGGCGGGCGCCGAGGGCGGCCGCCTTTCGGTTATGTGCGGCGGCGACGTGCTGGCGTTCGACCGGGTCGCGCCCGTCATCGGCTGCTACGCGCGGATCTGCAAACGGCTGGGTGACAGCGGGGCCGGTCAGTTGACCAAGATGGCCAACCAGATCGCCATAGCGGGTCTGGTGCAGGCACTCTCCGAAGCGTTGCATTTCGCTGAAAAAGCCGGGCTCGACGGCGCGGCGGTGGTCGAGGTCATCAGTCAGGGTGCCGCCGGCTCTTGGCAGATGTCGAACCGCTACCAGAGCATGCTCGACGATCACTTTACCCATGGTTTCGCGGTGGACTGGATGCGCAAGGATCTGGGCATCGTGCTCGACGCGGCGGACGAGAACGGCGCAAGCCTGCCTGTCACGGCGCTGGTCGATCAATTCTACAAGGATGTGCAGAGCATGGGCGGCGGCCGCTGGGACACGTCGTCATTGTTCAAGCGTCTGCGGCATTTTGCTGGCTAGAGAGCAGGGGCGCTGCCCCTCTTGGCCTGCGGCCAATTCACCCTGGGATATTTAGGGCCAAAAGATGCAGCAAGACTTTCTTTCTTATACCGCTTCTACTCCAAAACCCGAAAGTTCTCGTG
>Ga0105050_10008685_pt1 | contig 11620 bp, 6 predicted proteins | sample FRY01_FD_78088 | JGI IMG/M metagenome (GOLD analysis project Ga0105050, IMG submission 78088) | Freshwater microbial communities from Lake Fryxell liftoff mats and glacier meltwater in Antarctica - FRY-01 | ecosystem: Environmental > Aquatic > Freshwater > Ice > Glacier meltwater ... | reverse complement strand
GATAGCTATCGGAATCACCACGTGCGCATTACTATTAACTTTTATCCTTGCATGTCTGCCATTCCGATAACTATCGGAATCACCACGTGCGCATTACTATTAACTTTTATCCTTGCATGTCTGGCATTCCGATAGCTATCGGAATCACCACGTGCGGACTAATTAAATTTACTTTCAATTTTGAGGTGAGCAAATATAATAGTTTTTAAATTTCTGGGGTGTATTTACGATAGGATTCATTGAATTGAGAAACTATATTTTTAGAAGATAGAATAATTAAGTAATTTAGAACCTGGACTGGAGTAAATTATTGTTTTTTATTCCATTTTTTTCAATCGATTATTACTGAATTATGTTAAAACTATTCCTTTCTATAAGTTTTCTTTTAATGGTATCATTTCTTAAAGCACAAGTCTTCATCAATGAAGCTTCAAATGCGAATGGAGCAACAATAATGCAAGCGGATGGCAGCAGTCCAGACTGGTTAGAAATTTACAATGGATCAAGTTCAACTTTAAATTTATTGGGTTATGGACTTTCGGATGACCGATTGGTTCCTGCTAAATGGCAATTTCCTAATTCAACAATTGCAGCGAATAGCTATTTAACTGTTTTAGCTTCTGGCAAAAACAATGTCTCAATAATTGATCATTGGGAAACAGCAGTGAACGCTAGTGACCTTTGGGAATATTATGTACCTGCTGCTAACTTAGCAAACAATTGGAATACAACTTCTTATTTTCCAGTTGGTTGGTTGACTGGAAGCTTAGGCATTGGCTATGGCGATGGTGATGATGTAACGGAAATTACAGGTCCAGTCAATTCAGTATATGTGCGTAAAACATTCAATATTACCAATAAAGACGCAATAGAAGCTGCCGTTTTTGATGTGGATTTTGATGATGGATTTGTCGCTTACCTTAATGGAGTGGAGGTTGCGCGCTTTGGATTAGCAGGATATCCACCAAATTGGAATGATTTTTCAGCCGATCATGAAGCTGAACTTTATCAAGGTGGAGGAGTTCAATCCTTCGAAATTGATACGAATTTATTAAATCTACTATTGGTGAATGGGACGAATATTCTAGCAATTGAAGTGCATAACGCTTCTGCTGCTTCATCTGATTTGTCGTTAATTCCCTTTTTAACTTTTGGATTTAATGAAGCAAGTGTGTTTTACTCAGGGACAGTTCATCCTTATTTTAATCCAGTGACCTCAAATTCTTTTTTCAATACAAACTTTAGTATAGCTACATCAGGTGAAACCATATACTTATCAGATGCTACGGGCAGTATTATTGATTCTTTGGTTATTCCAGATTTAGAGCCGGATATGTCGGTTGGTAAGTTTTTAGACGGAACAGCCACAAATTACATATTTTCTCAGCCTACACCAGGTGTTACCAATAATAGTTCAATTGGTTTTACGGCATATGAGAATTTACCATTAATTGAAACCATAGGTGGGTTTTTTACATCGACAATTACTGTTACTATTACAAATAATTCAACTACAAGTGGGATAGTACGTTACACTTTAGATGGTCAAGATCCAATAGCATCTTCAATAATTTATTCTGGTCCATTTTTATTGAATACAAACAGTGTTGTAAAGGCAAAATGTTTTTCTGATTCTACGACACTTTTACAAAGCCAAATTGCCGCTGAAACATATTTCTTCATGGAAGATTTCACGCTTCCCGTAATTTCTATTTCAACAGATGCAAGTAATTTAGTTGGTGCAACCGGAATCTTTGACAATTATACAACTGACTGGAGAAAACCGTGTATTATAGAATATTTTGATGCTGATGGTCAAAAACAATTTGAATCACGCGCATCTATTAAGCCAGATGGTGGTGCCGGAGGGAGTCGTTCGAATCCGCAACACAGTGTAACAATTGAACCTGCGAATACCTTGTATGGTGAAGGTAAACCGGTAAATTATCCGCTGATTCCGGAAAAGGGATTTATTGATAAATTCTATGCTTTTTATTTACGAAATGGCAGTAATTACTGGAATCAATACCCTCAAAAAGATGCTACCTTCATGCGTATGATGCGTGAGACTAATGCTAATTCTCAAGCCTATTCCCCTGTTGTTGCATTTGTGAATGGTCAATATTTCGGTGTTTATGAATTACGTGAAAAAGCTAATGAACGCTATTTTGAAGAAAATTATGGGAATGATCCAGATAGTCTTGATTTATTATCCATTTCATATTTTTATGGACCAAGCATTTTAAGAACAGTGAAGGGAAAGGATTCATCTTTTTTTACTATGCGCGATTTTGTGACTACTTATAATGCCGCTAATCCAGATTATTTTGAGCAATGTGACAAAAAGATTGATTTATACAATTTTACCGATTATCTATCTGCAGAAAATTGGTTTGGAAACTATGACTGGATCTACAATAATATGAAAATTGCCCGCATGCAAACAAAAGGAAATAAATGGAAGTTTTTCTTGCAAGACATGGAATTAGGTCTTGGTGGCTGGGCTGATGTAAATGCGAATATTTTTGACTATTTCAGAAACAACAATCAACCGAATCCATTTTGGGAGATATACAACGGTTTAGCTCAGAATACAGAATTCAAAAATTACTTTGTGAATCGCTATGCAGATCTCATGAACACAGTATTCAGATCAAATCAATATACACCGATAGTGGATAGTATGTACAATCAATTGTTACCAGAATTACCTCGTCATTTTCAAACTTGGACGGGTGATGTAGCAGCTGGAATGGCAACTTATGCGGCTATTAGAAATCAATTGTTGAATGATTTTTCAGGTCGATCTAATGTAGTTAGAAATCAAATAGTAAGTGAATTTTCGTTAGTAAAACAGGTGAATATTACATTAAATGTTCAACCTGAAGGTGCTGGATATATTAAAATTTCAACAATTGTGCCGACTGAATTACCATGGACTGGAGTCTATTTTGACGGAGTACCTGTTCGAATGACAGCAGTTGCTAATCCGGGTTATACTTTTTCAAATTGGCAATTAAATTCATTGATTCCTGGGGCCGAATTGATAAATGAAAGTATTGAATTGAATGTTTCAACGACTGAGTTTTTTAAGGCGATGTTCGTTGGAACGGAGGAGCCATTAAGCGTAACAGTTTCCGAAATTAATTACAAACCTGATTCAAGTGTTGATGGAGGTAATTGGATTGAACTACATAATTTTGGATCTACTCCTTTAGGACTTACAAATTGGAGTTTGAAATCAAAGAAATTTTACGATAAATATATTTTTGAAGATCAAACGAACATTCCAGCAAATGGTTATTTAGTAATTTGCCAGGATACAAATTTATTCAAAGCCCAATACCCTACAGTAATGAATTTTGTAGGTGCCACAGGTTTTCCTTGGAGTAATAGTTATGATTCTATTTTATTGTATAACCAGAACAATGAGTTGGTTTTGAATGCCATTTATCGTGATAAATCTCCGTTCCCAGAATGTGCAGATGGTTGGGGGAGATCCTTAGAAAATAGTTTTATGAATGAAGTTCAATTGGATCCTGAAGATTGGTTCTGTGGCTGTATTGGCGGGTCACCTGGAAAGGCCTATGAGCCATGTATTGAACCGGTTTCATTCACGGAAATTAATTATAATAATATGTTTGATCAATACAATGCTGGTGATTGGATAGAAATTAGGAACAACACTTCTTCACTGATTAATTTGAATAATTATAGTTTCAAGGATGCGAAAAATGACCATGTTTTCACTTTGCCAAGTGTACAAGTTCCAGCAGGTGGATATTGGGTTTTAAGTAATGATTTAATTAATTTTGAAAACCGTCATAGTATAGTGACGAATGTTTCTGGTGCATTTGATTTTGGTTTAGCTGGAAAGGATATTCTCCGTTTATATGATAACCAAGGCATTCTGTTAACAAGTGTTTTGTATAGTAATATAACACCTTGGCCTTCTCAGCCAACGAATGAAGATTACACTTTAGAGTATTCAATCGACGGTGTGTATGCGGATCCAAATGTTTCTACATCTTGGTTTGTTGGATGTGAGGGTGGATCTCCTGGTCGTGCATTTACCCCTTGTCCTGTTCTTCCCGAAGGTGAAATTGGGTTTTTATATCCAAATCCAACTAGCAGTTCGATAAACGTTGTTTTTAATAATGAAAATAATCCTTCAAATACTACGAAACTTTCTGTTTTTGATTTGAGTGGTCAAATTGTTTATCAAGGAAAAGTAGAAGCCATTGAGTCTGTCGTTCTATATTCACTTGATGCAAGTATGTATGCTAATGGAATGTATTACATTCGAATTGAACAAGATGCTAGAATGGTTCAATTACCTTTTGTTAAACTGTAAGAAAACAAAATTGTACCTTTGTCTAGAATGAGAAAAATACGCTATATACTTTTGGTTTTTATTCTGTTAACATTAGGTGTTTCTGCCCAAGTTGCTTATCCTGATTTAACAAATAAGATTAAAAACCTTGAGTCTCCTAATCTTGAAAAGAAGGTAGAAAGTCTCTATGCTTCTCAATGGAAGAAAACACCTAAGAACGAACTCAAACTTAAATTTTGGAAGTTCTATATTTATGATTCATTGGGTATTGATGGTAAAGCAGATACCTTGGCTGCTGAGTTGAAAGATAAAACAAGCGAGTTGAATGATGTTTATACTGCTTTTGTTTTCTCTCGTTTAGGTGACATCGAAGCAGATTTAAATCAGTTTGAAAAAGCGATTAATTTTTATCATGCGGGACTTAAAATTGCCAAGAAATTTAACAATCAAAAATATTTAGCTTCTTTTAAGCGTCTGATAGGGACAGCCTATTTAAAGTTAGATCAGAATAATACTGCGGAAAAATATTTAAGGGAATCACTGACTATTTATTCGACAATTAAGGATACACTAGGTATGGCGAATGCCTCGATTAGTTTAGGGAATGCTATGAAAGACCAAGGGAACCTGGATGAGGCAGAAATATATTACAAAAAGAGTTTGAACTTGGCTCAAAAATTAGGAAACAAACGACTTATTGCAGGAAATTACAATAATCTTGGTAATGTAGAGCGACGCAGAAAAAATCACCGAAAAGCACTTGATTATTTCTTCAAGGCCTTGGATATGAATAAAAAAAGTGGCAATGTTTTATGGGAGTCATTCAATTACCACAACATTGGAAATGCATATAGTGATTTAAAGGAGCATGAGAAGGCAATTGACTTTTTTAAGTTGTCAAATAAATTGAAATTGGAGTTAGGTGATTCTCTTTCTTTAGTAACTGGCTACTTAGGATTAAGTGGCTTATGCTGCAATAAGTGATTATAAAAATGCTTATGCGTATTTGCGTTTGCATAGTAGGTTAGAGGACACGCTTCAGTTTGCTGATCAAGCTACTCAGTTAAAAGAGTTGGAAGCAATTTATGAATCGGAAAAGAAAGAAGCAGAAATACTCCAATTAACGACTGAAAAGGAATTGGAAGAGGTGAAGAATGGTTCATTAGAAATGAAAGCCCAAAAGAATCGTAACTTACTGACCTTGGCCATTTTTGCAGCGCTCATATTACTTGTAGGTATTGGATTACTTTTGCGCGCGAATAAATCTAGACGTAAGGCAAATGATTTGTTGAATTCGAAAAATGAATTGATTGAAAAATCGAATGTTGCATTGCAGAGTGCTTTAGGTGAACTTTCTGAAAAGAATAAGGAAATTATTGATAGTATTAATTACGCAACTTATATTCAGCGAGCAACACTGCCAAATATTACGCAGCATACATCTGATTCATTGCAGTTTGAGTTATTTTTTGCACCGAAAGATATTGTAAGTGGTGACTTCTATTTTTCTTATCAACTTTACAATAAATCGATTTTTGGCGTTGCTGATTGCACGGGTCACGGTGTGCCAGGTGCAATGGTTTCCTTGGTTGGAATGAATTCTTTAGAGAAAGTTATTCGTGAGGAAAAACATACCTCTACAGGCGAAATGGTTGAGTCATTAAATGGACATGTGGTTGAAAGTTTATACCGTGGTAGTGAAACCTTGAACGATGGAATGGACATTAGTTTTTGTCATTTTGACCATGAAAATAATATGTTGTATTTCACAGGTGCAAATCATACGGCCTACATTCTTCGTCAGAATTCATTTCTAGACGAAAATGTGTATGACACCCATATTCAACAAAAAGGCAGAACCGATTTGTTCACGCTTTTATGTTTGAATGGAACGCGCAGACCGATTGGAAAATCACATTCAGATGAAGCCTTTGCGCAAGTCTCAATCAAGTTAATGAAAGGTGATCGAATTGTTTTATTCTCGGATGGCTATGCAGATCAAATTGGTGGTGATAATGCAAAAAAATTAAAGAAAGGTGCTTTGCTAGAGTTTATCCTTCGCTCAGGTGAACTTCCAGTTTCAAACCAAGCAGAATTCATGAACAGTCAGTTCGATCAATGGAAAGGAGATAATGAACAAGTAGATGATGTTTGTATGTTGTTTGTTGAAGTGAAAAGATAATTTGTGTTAGGAATTAAGTTTTATTCTTCTCAAATCTAAATTTCTTCCTCACTAAAACGAATGTCTTCCATAAAAGCTTGCTTTATCATCTCTCCAACTTCAATAGAGTAATAGCCAAATTCTTCTGATATAATTCCAATCAACAGATAGATTCCTTTTCCATAAAACGGATATCTCCGCGCTACTTCGGGAAAATGAACGGTATCAATGATGTCACCATTTCGATCGATAAAGGTTCCAAAAAACATCGTGTCTCCCTTACTTGTTTTTGAATGCTTCAGCGCTACTAAATAACCATAGGTGTGAATGCGTAAACCGAGAAATTGAGGAAGTTCATTCGCCATTGTGTGTATAGGAACTTCGGTTTTTAGTAGTTCAAAAGGATTACACAATGGGAAACCCAACAATTCCATTTGTTCAAATGCTAATTCTAAGGTCTGTTCAGTGAGTTGAGGAAGGTGAAAGCTTTTTTGTTCTTGCTCAAAGAGTTGTGGAACTGGTAGTTTGTTTTTTGAACGATTGTGGTGTAAATGCGCCTTCCATAATAATTCCTTTCGACTTTCGGGAAAATCACGTATAGCACCAATTCGAATGATTAAAACAAGTTGTTCTAAAGGAATAGCAGCGCGCTTCATTAAATCTTCAAAGTTGTTGAAAAGACCATGGTTCATTCGCTCCTCAAGGATAGAAATAATGAGTTTTCCTTCGATTCCATTGACTAGAATAAAACCTAAAATCAAATTTGTTCCATCGAGTACACATTCGTATGAACCATAGTTAATTGAAGGTGCAACAATTGTCGCTCCCCAAGTTCTTGCTTCGTGAACATAAATTTCTGTGCGATAATAACCTCCAAAATTATTGATTGTGGCAGTCATGTATTCAAGAGGATAATATGCTTTTAGGTATAAACTCTGATAGCTTTCTACTGCGTAAGAGGCAGAATGTCCTTTTGAAAAGGCATAACCTGCAAAACTTTCAATTTGTCTCCAGATATCTGTTATAATATTGTCAGAGAATCCCTTTTTTCTGCAGTTTCCAAAGAATGTTTCTCTCACCTTATCAAATTCCCCGCGGGAACGAAACTTACCCGACATCCCACGTCTCAATACATCTGCTTCAGCAAGCGATAAGTCGGCAAAATGATGGGCAACTTTGATGACATCTTCTTGGTAAACCATCACACCATAAGTATCGGGCATTATTTCTTGTAAAATAGGGTGTGCTTCTTTTCGTTTTTCAGGATAGCGGTGACGTAAAATGTATTCGCGCATCATTCCTGATTGTGCAACACCTGGACGAATAATAGAACTTGCAGCAACCAAACCCAAATAGGTGTCGACTTGCAATTTTACCATGAGCATGCGCATTGCGGGAGATTCTACATAAAAACAACCCATGGCGCGAGCAGATCGTAACAACTCCTTGATTTTTTCATCATGCTTGAAATAGGCGATATCGTGAATATCATGTGCTGGATTTTCTGGCTGATTGTATTCAATAATTTCTAGCGCATCGTGAATTTTACCTAAACCGCGTTGACTCAAAACATCGAATTTAAATAGACCAACATCTTCAGCTTCCAACATTGAAAATTGTGTTGTTGCATAGCCTTTTGGTGGCAGAAAGGTCCCAGAATACCATGAAATAGGTTTTTCACTTATAACGATTCCTCCCGCGTGAACACTTAAATGGGAGGGAAGTCCTTTGATGTATGTACTGTATTTCAATACCAGTTGTGAGAGCTGATCAAGTTTACCGTAGTCGAATTTTCCGCGACTGAGAATGTCAATATCTGATTTTGGTAAACCAAATACTTTTCCAAGTTCACGAACAGTTGCTCTGTATTGAAATGTGTTGTAGGTACAAAGGAGCGCTGCATTTGGATAGCGTTGAAATATATAACGAGTCACATCGTCGCGGTCTTTCCAAGAAAAATCAATGTCAAAATCGGGTGGATTCTTGCGGTATAAATTGATGAAGCGTTCAAAGTAAAGATCAAGTTCTAAGGGGTCAACATCGGTGATTTTCAGTAAATAAGCTACAATACTATTGGCACCACTTCCTCGTCCGACATAGAAATATCCTTTAGATCTCGCGTATGAAGTGAAATCATGAGTAATGAGGAAATAAGAGAGATAATCTTTCTCGGCAATAATTTCTATTTCCTTTTCAATTCGAGAAATAACTTCATCATTGATAATGGGGTAGCGGTAGTCTAATCCATCGGCACAGAGTTGTCTTAATAATTCAAGATCTTCTTCCTTGCTTCCAGTGTAGGTAGCAACATTTTGAGGTTTCGCATCATCCCCAAATTCGAAGTGAACAGAACAGTTTTTTAGTAGCTTTTCGGTGTTTTGAAATAAGTGTGGGAAATCGGAAAATCGTTGTTTTAATTCCTCGTGTGGAATGAATTTTTCATTTTCGTTGGCTTCTTGTTCTTTCGATAACTTAGAAAGTAACACATTTTGGTCAATCGCCCTTAACAAGCGGTGCGTATTAAAGTCGCGTTTATTTCGGAAGAGCATTGAGCTAAAAGCAAGCATTTTTTCGGAAGAAATTTTACTTTTCTGAATTTTTAAGCGATTCAACTCTGCTTCATTTATAGCGACAAACTCATTGACTGCAAGCTTTTTTGGTTGTTTTTCTTGTGTGTAAATGATGTAGCAGTTCCCTAAGTGAGGCGCTTGTGCTGGAAAGGCTTTTTGCTGGTGGATGTAGGCCGACATAAATTCATTTGCTTCGTGTAATCCTCGGTTATTTTTAGCAATGAGAATGTAACAGCAATCCATTCCATTTCGAATGTCGATTCCAATGATTGCAGGCATCTGCAGTTTTTGAGCTCCACGAACGTAGCTAAGCGATGAAGATGTTGAATTGATATCGCAGAGAACAACCTGCTCATAATTTGCTGCTTTCGCCCATTGAATGAGTTCTTCCGGAGATAAAATTCCGTAACGGAGACTGTAGTGTGATTTGTAAAACATGGAATTAGAACATGGAGTATAGAATATGGAATATGGAGTATAGAACATGGAGCATGGATTTCAGTTCCTATAAAATATTTTAGTCCTTGTTCTTTCTTTAGTTCAACTGCTTGGAGAAGGATTGGATTTTTTGTTGTAGAAGATCATTGATGTTAAGTATTCGATCTTTTTCTTCGCTATTTATATAGCTAAGTCTAAAGGATAATTCAAGTTGCGTTGTAACCTCAAATGCACAACCCATTGAAATACTTAAATAATGCTTAAACTCCTTTTGGCTTGCTCTGCTCGTTCCTTCTGCAATATTTGAAGGAATGCTTACAGCCGCTCTTTGAAGTTGGCTTGTTAGTCCATATCTTTCTTGTTCAGGGAATTTCTTAGTAAGTGAATATACTTCAGTTACTAAATTCATGGCTTCATGCCAAATTTTTAAGTTCTTGTAATTATGCATAATAGGTTGTTTTGGTTAAGATTATATTTAAGTCAATCATAATTTTATTTTTTAAAGTTCACTTTTTGAAATATGGAACATAGATTGGTTTCTGAGAATAAATTCATGCTCTATGCTCTATGCTCCATGCTCTATGTTCTATGCTCCATTCTCCCTGCTTTCTCCCTGCTCCATCTCTCATATTCGCCTATTTGCCAACAATGGCGGCGGCTCTCCACTAAATGGATTGTACCTTCCGATTGTTCGAGCGTCTAAACCAATAGCGCGCATTACGGCTCGGTCACCAAAGCGCTGACGGATTTTATCCATGGCTCTATAGAGTTCGGTGAAACGGGTTCCGTCGTCGAAGAGATTGAGTTGGTGATTTCCAGAAACAAGTGAGCTGTAGCGCACACCAATCAAACGAACGAGCATACGTCGATTGTAGATGCGTTCGAATAATTCAGCAACAATCGGCATGAGTTCGTGATCCGCAGCGGTATAAGGAATGTGCTTTTGCAAGGTTTGTGTCTGAAAATCAGAGTAGCGAATTTTGACTGTTACGCAGGCTGTTAGTTTATCCCCGCGACGCAATTGAAATGCCAAATTCTCTGCCATAGCAGCCATTATTCCCCTTAGTTTGATAACGTCAATAGTGTCATAGTCAAAGGTGCGCTCAGTCGAAATAGATTTACGTTCGTTGTATTGCTCAACTGCAGAGTTGTCAATACCTTGTGCCTTTTTCCAAATCCCAATTCCATTTTGACCTAAGGCGCTTTCCATCATTTCATAGGGCATTTCTTGAATGGTCTCAATTTTTCGAATCCCTAGATTACAAAGTGTTTGATAGGTTTTTAAACCCACCATAGGGATTTTCCGAACGGAGAGTGGACCAAGAAAATGCTTTTCAGTACCATAATCAATCAACAATTGGTTGTTTGGCTTTGCTTCTCCAGTTGCAATCTTCGAAACGGTTTTATTTTGTGATAAACCAAAGGAAATGGGCAAACCTGTTTCTCGAATGATTTTTTGCCGCAGTTCAGAAGCATACTTCATTGTGCCGAAAAACTTATCCATACCAGAAAAGTCCATGTAAAACTCGTCCACAGATGCTTTTTCATAAATAGGTGCTGCCTCACGAATAATATCCGTCACCATTTTTGAATAGTTGGTGTAGGTACTCGTGTTACCTTTAATGATAATGGCTTCAGGACAACGTTCTTTCGCCATCTTCATCGGCATTGCTGAGTGAATTCCGAATTTTCTAGCTTCATAACTGCAAGAAGCCACTACACCGCGGTCACTCGTTCCGCCGATGAGAATCGGTTTACCTACCAGACGACTGTCCAGTAAACGTTCACACGACACAAAAAAGGTGTCGAGATCCATGTGTACTATTGAGCGCAAACCAGCCATTTTAAATGTTTTTTAAGTTCATATAAGGCTGCATATCGTAAAATATTTGCATTACATTGCTGGCCGAGTGTTCCTTTGCTTCCTCGAGACATCCTTCTTCGTCGGATACTCGGTCGGCAAAGGAATGTACCAAATTATTACATTGCTGGCCGAGTGTTCCTTTGCTTCCTCGATACATCCTTCTTCGTCGATACTCCGTCAGCAAAGGAATGTGCCAAATTATTGCATTGCTGGCCGAGTGTTCCTTTGCTTCCTCGATACATCCTTCTTCGTCG
>Ga0105050_10008679_pt1 | contig 11629 bp, 6 predicted proteins | sample FRY01_FD_78088 | JGI IMG/M metagenome (GOLD analysis project Ga0105050, IMG submission 78088) | Freshwater microbial communities from Lake Fryxell liftoff mats and glacier meltwater in Antarctica - FRY-01 | ecosystem: Environmental > Aquatic > Freshwater > Ice > Glacier meltwater ... | reverse complement strand
GAATTCCCCGATGCTCTGCATCGGAGGTTTTGGAGGAAAGTTTGAAAACGGATGGTTTTCATAAATGGTTAAAACTTTCTTCCGCTTGATACCTCGTGGGCTCTGCCCCGAGGTAGTTCATTATTTTTTATATATTTACTTTTTAAGTGTTATTCTTACGGTTATTGATTGTTCCAGTAGTTTTGAAGTTAAATTTAGGATGACTTTAATTCTATTTTTTGGTTTGAAATAATAAAATTCCTTCTAGCATTTTAGAAAACACCTTGATTTTAACGGTCAAGTGAAGACTTTTAGTTGGGCGGGAATAGGTGTCAAATTGGAAATAAGAGTATCAATAAGCTTTTGAGTAACGCTTTTCACTAACTAACTAACTAACTTAACATTTAACATTATGGAGAAAAAGACTTGGTTTTCTGTTCAAACAGAAATCATTCAAAGAAGGAAGCTCAAAATGAAGCTTTCGGTTTTGATGTTTGCCATGGCATTGTGCAGTGTACAGGCATTCACAAACCTTAAAACCGAAGTAATTAACCCGGTATCGGTTCAACAAGCCGTTTCTGGAGTTGTATCCGATTCTAACGGACCATTGCCTGGAGCTAGTATTGTGGTCAAGGGGACGACTAATGGTACCCAAACCGATTTTGACGGTAACTATACCTTATCAGGTGTTGCCAACAATGCAGTATTGTTATTTAGCTATATAGGTTACAAATCTGTGGAAATACCTGTAAATGGACAATCCACAATAAGCGTTACCTTAGAAGAAGATGCCAGTCAGCTTGAAGAAGTAGTCGTGGTAGGATATGGTGTGCAGAAAAAAGCAACTTTAACAGGATCTGTAGCTACTGTAAGTGGCGATGACCTTGAAAAGTCTTCTTCACCAAACTTGGGTGCAGCCTTAGCTGGAAAAGTTGCGGGTCTTTTTATAGATACCGGACAAGCTACTCCAGGTGCTGATTCACCGGCCATAAGGGTGCGTGGTACCAATACTTTTAATAATTCCTCAGCTTTGGTTGTGGTTGATGGTATTCCAGATCGTGCTGGTGGTATTACAAGAATCAATCCTGCGGATATTGAAAGTATTTCGGTACTTAAAGATGCTTCTGCCGCCATTTATGGGGCTAGGGCTGCGAATGGGGTTATCTTGGTAACTACCAAACGTGGTAAGGTCGGTGCTCCTACCGTCAAGATTAGCACTACTTATGGTTTGCAAAGTTTTACTTCAACGCCGGACATGTTGAAAGGGGCAGAGTATATGGATTTGGTGAATGTACTGAATGTGTATAAATTACCTACCTCCCAATGGGATGCTGCCCATGCTGGTAGAGGTACTCCGTTCACTAGAACTGACAATGGTGAGATCGTGAATCCTACCTTTACTAATGATCGAATCCAACAAACTGCTGCCGGTAATGACCCATGGTTATATCCGGATACGGATTGGATGAAAGAAGTGACCACTAGAGGGGCTCCAATTTCGCGCCAGAACTTACAAGTTTCTGGGGGTACGGAGGATGTCAGATATCTTGCCTCATTAGGAAATTTGAGACAGGATGTAAACTTTAGAAACGCTCCGAAAGGCTATCAACAATTTGATTTGAGGCTAAATTTAGATGCAAAAATAAGTAAGGCTTTAAGTGTAGATGTTGGATTATACTCGAGACAAGAAAATAACTATAGCAATACACGTGGTGCTAATAGCATTTTTGATGATTTGGTACGGCAATATCCTTGGTTCCCCGCATTCTGGCCCAGTGGAGAATTGGGTCCGGATATCGAAAATGGAAATAACCCAGCGGTTCGAGTTACCGATGGTCCCGGTTACGTTGATAGGAATACGAATTATGTCCAAAGTAATATTGGGTTAACATTTAAAGTTCCAGGTGTAGATGGATTAGAATTTAAAGGAAACGTATCCTATGACAAAATGAACTTTGATTATAAGCAATGGGATCGCCCTTGGACTCTTTATACTTGGGATGGGGTGAACAGAAACTCATCTGGCTTAACTGCAGCACAACGTGGACCTGGCGATCCAAGTTTGAATCAACAGCATACTACTTTAACAGATGTTACGGCAAGTTTTAATGCTACCTACGCTAAGGTGTTTGGAAACCATGACATAAAATTATTGGGAGGTATAACTCGTGAAGAATCCGAGCAAAGTTACTTTGGCGCATTTAGACGGTTTTTTCTTTCAAGTGATCTTGCCCAATTGGATTTAGGGGGTAGTGAAGGTCAAAATAGCTTTGGGAATGGCTATGAGACCGCACGTCTTAACTATTATGGTCGTATGAATTATTCCTACAAAGAGAAGTATTTGTTGGAATTTCTGTTTAGATATGATGGTTCTTACCTTTTTGCTAAGGATAACCGTTTTGGTTTTTTTCCTGGGGTATCAGCAGGTTGGGTTGTTAGCGAAGAACCTTTTTTTCAAAAAGGTTTGCCATTTATCAATTTCTTGAAATTAAGAGGTTCCTATGGGGAACTGGGTAACGATAATGTTAATGCCTTTCAGTACATCTCAACTTATGAATTATCGGCAACAGGTTTAGGTCCAGTTACAACAACTGCATTCGAAAGTAAAGTGGCAAACCCCAATGTGTCATGGGAAACAGCTACATCACGAAATGTTGGTCTTGACCTACGTGTTTTGAATAATCATTTGACAATTGGTTTTGATTATTATAGAAACACAAGGGCCGATATCTTGACGACTCCTTTGAGAACATTGCCGGAATATAGTGGTATTGCCGCCCCTGCGGTAAATATTGGAGAATTCGAGAACAAGGGTTATGAAATAAGTGTAGGCGTTAAAGGAGGAAATGATGATGGATTCAGTTATAATTTATCCTTTAATTTCAGTGATTCCAGCAATAAATTGTTATTTTTTGATGAACCGGCATTGGCCGACCGTCCTTGGCAAAGAGAAACTGGAGGGGAAATTGGAAGACCGCTTTTATATCAATTTGATGGAGTTTTTCGTACACAAGCTGAAATTGATGCTGAATCCTTGGATTATAGTGGTGTAACTTCTGCTTTAAAACGAGGTGATGCCAAAGTAGTAGATATTAGCGGCGACGGTAAAATTGGACCAGAGGATAAAACTCGGGTCGGGGGTAGTGCCTTTGCAGACACCCAATTTGGATTTAACACAGCACTTAATTATAAGGACTTGGACTTTAATATGTATTGGTCTGGAGCATCAGGTGGGTACAGTAATTACGAATGGAGCTTTATGTCAGGTACCCTAGCCAACGTGCAACGTGATGTCCGTGATCGTGCTTGGTCTCTTGATAATATTGATGCGCCAAAACCTAGATTGGCTGATAGGGGAGACCAGTGGTATTCTGGACAAACAGACGCTTATCTTCTTAAGAGGAATTACGTACGTTTAAAAACTTTGGAGGTAGGTTATAGTATGGATGAGGAAATTATTGGACAATTCGGTGCGAAAAGCTTGCGTATATCAGTTTCAGGTACTAACTTATTGACATTCACCGATTTCCCATTTGATCCAGAAGTGGTTCAGGTTAGCAACTCAGATCTTTCCAACAACGGGGTTGATCAAGACTCAGGAACTCAAGGAATCAGCGGTGGCCGTGCAGCTAATGGCGGTATATATCCTATGCTGAAGACTATCAATGTTGGATTTCAAATAACATTTTAAAAATTACTGAAATGAGAAAAAATATATTTAAAAATGCCACCCTGTTGCTTTTTGGGCTCCTTGTGGTAGCGTGTAATGAGGATTTTTTAGAGACAACTCCACTTACCGAGGTAGGGGAAGCGAGTGTTTGGTCCGATGCAAAACTTGCCGAGGCAGCTGTTTTAGATTTGTACCAAGGAACATGGGCAGGTACACTTACCCGTGAGGAGACTACGGATGCCTTTACCGATCAGGCTGTTTTTACACATCCAGGTAGGGGTGTGGATGGCTACACTGAAGGTAAAATGAACCCTGCAGGTAGCTTTATGGACATGCAATGGTTTAGTTGGCCGGAATTATACCCCTTTATACGAGGTGCTAATGTCGCCATTAAAAACCTTGGAATTAATGAGGCAGGGATGGATGCTGCTACTGTGAATCGTTTACTCGGAGAAGCCTATTATATGAGAGGTTACTATTATGCCCAGTTGATGAGACAATTCGGAGGCGTAGTATTGTTAACTGAGCCTTTGACATTGGATAGCGAAGCCAACAATCCAAGAGGTACTTTCGCGGAAACTGTTAGTCTAATATTATCAGATTTAGATCGTGCCATTGATTTATTGGAAGAAGCCCCAAGAGATCCCGCAAGAGCTGATAAGATTACTGCCTTGGCAATGAAATCTAGAGTACTGACTCACGTAGCTAGTGATCTGTATGAGCCTTCAAAAGCCTCGAGCGTGTCAACTATTGCTGGTTATAGCAATCCGGAATTGATTGGTTGGACCAGCGGATCCCAGCTGCAACGTTGGGAAGCTGCCAAGGTGGCCTCCAAAGAATTATTGGATGAAACTACTGGATATAAATTGGATTATACGGCTCCAGCTTCACAAGTAGAAGCTATTCAAAATTATGAGGATATTTGGTTGCAGGGAGATGAAAATCAAGATTTTATCTGGGGAAGATTGGTTGAGGAATTTGGATTTGGTTCCAGAACTTATCCTGGAGGTAATGAATGGTCCCAAGGGCCTGGAATGGTAGCCCTATATCATGGTCCTAACGGATATCACGAATGGGCTGGTACTACACCTACTGAGGCGTTGGTATCCAAATATGATTTTGCGGACGGCACCAAGTTCGATTGGGACAATCCCGCACATGCAGCCGCTCCCTATGAAAATCGTGAGGCTCGTTTTTATTCTACCTTCCTTTATGATGGAGGAGCATGGAAGCCTAGGACTGATGACGTTGTAAAATTCGATAAATTCAATGAAATTCAAACTGGCTTTTATACCTTGACAGATGGTACCATTATTAATGGAGTTGATACTCGTCAAGGTCCGATTGAAGATTGGAATGGTTCCAGAACAGGATACTATTTCAGGAAATTTGCCGATCCAAGACAACCTGCTTCATGGCCTAACGATCTTCAAAAAGTAGATGCCCCATACATTAGATATACTGAGGTGTTATTGAACTATGTGGAAGCCAATATCAATGTTGGTACAGAAGGGGAAGCCATTACCTGGTTGAACAAACTTCGATTTAGAAATGGTCTACCTGCAGTGACTGCATCTGGTTCAGAACTATTGGAAATATATAAAAGGGAACGTGATAAGGAATTGGTAAATGAAGATGCTAGGCTTTTTGACATGAAGCGATGGTTGGAAGGTCCGCAATCTTTGAACAAACAGGTACAGCAAATCCTAATTCAGGCTACCCAAAAAGCTGGTACAACAGTCACGGACTACAGGAAGGATACTTCCAAATTTGACTATGTTTATAGGCCGACAAATATTGTTTTTGAAAATAGACTTTGGCAGGATCATGTTTATTTTATGCCCATAAAACAGGAGGAGATCGACAAGGATCCATCCATAATTCAGAATCCAGGATATTAATAATTACAAATATTAATTAACATTAAATTTGAATAGCCCTTAGCACATATGTGCGGGGTTATTCTTATTTTAGGGATGTTATGTCAATACCGATTTATGATGCAAAGATTTAGTTATTTATTTTTTTTGGCACTGTCATTATTATCATGTGAACCAAAGTCAACGCAATTATTCACCAAGCTTGATGCCACCAAGACAGGAGTGGACTTTAAAAATAAACTCACAGAAACACATACCTATAACTACTTTACTTATCCTTATATGTATTTGGGGGGTGGCGTTTCTTTAGGAGATGTGAACAATGATGGTTTGGAGGATATCTTTTTTACCGGTAATATGGTGGCCAATAAACTCTATTTGAACAAGGGCGATCTAAAATTCGAGGATATTTCGGAAAGTGCGGGAATAACAGGTGACGACCGTTGGTATTCCGGAACCACCTTTGTGGATATTAATCAAGATGGATTTTTAGATATCTATTGTTCAGTTGGCGGAAAAAATGGCCCCAACAATAATGTGCTCTACATTAATAACCAAGACAATACGTTTACCGAAAAAGCGGCAGAATTCGGAATCGACTGTGACGGTATAAGTATGCAATCTACCTTTTTTGATTATGACAAGGACGGTGATCTGGATTTGTATGTAATTAATTATCCGCCAACAAGTTTTACGGCCCCCGTGGAATACTACCAGTATATGTTGGATAATCATGATATTAAGGATTCCGATAGGCTCTATCGAAATGATGACGGCCATTTTACAGATGTCACCGTAGAGGCAGGCTTAAGTTCCTTTGGGCTTAGTTTGGGTGTTGTGGCCTCTGATGTTAATAATGATGGTTACACGGATATTTTTGTTTCTAACGATTTTAATGCGCCCGACTTTTTGTTTATTAACAATCAGGACGGTACGTTCACTAACCAAATCAATACAAGTTTACAACAGACATCATTTTTCGGGATGGGCGTGGATATTGCCGATTTCAATAACGATGGTCTCATGGATATCTTTCAATTGGATATGTCCGCAGAGGACAACTTCCGATCCAAGGCCAATATGTCCTATATGGATCCCGCTGCATTTTATAAGTCTGTAAATGTTGGCCTACACCATCAATACATGCAGAATTCCTTGCAGTTGAATAATGGAAATGAAGCGGGTGAGCTTCCAGTATTTAGTAATGTCTCCCGTTTGGCAGGGGTTTCATCCACGGATTGGAGTTGGGGGGGTCTCATGGCGGATTTTGATAATGACGGGTGGAAGGATCTCTTTGTTACCAATGGCATCCGTCGAGATGTCAACAACAAGGATTTTTATGCAAAATATAGGGAGTTTTTCAATAAAATGGAAAAAGACCCCAATTATAAAAACAAGGAGGAAGAGGTTGGGCTATTAAAATATTTGGAAGAATTGCCAATAGAAAAATTGAGCAATTATATATTTCACAACAACAAGGACCTAACTTTTACTAAGAAAACAGAGGAATGGGGCTTTGAAGAAAAGACCTTTTCCAACGGAGTGGCCTATTCCGATCTGGACAATGACGGAGATTTAGATTTAGTTATCAATAATTTAGAAGATACGGCAAGTATCTATCGCAACAATTCTACTGGCAGTAACCAATTGACCTTGGAACTTAAAGGTCAAGGAAAGGTATTGCCCAACGGAAGTAAGGTTTCGCTTTATACATCAGATGGTTTACAGGTTCAGGAGTACAATACAGTACGCGGTTATTTGTCATCTGTAACGCCATTACTTCATTTTGGGCTTGGATCAGTGCAGCAGGTGGACAGTGTCGTGGTGGCATGGTCCAATGGATCAACTACCAAGCTTGATCAAATAAAGTCGAATCAAAGACTTACTATAAACTATGACGAGACTAAACTGGTAAGTTCCCGTAAATCTCAGGATAGGACTATAAAGCAATTTGAAACAATTGATACTCTGGACTTATATAGGCACAATGAGAATGTCTTTAATGATTTTGGGGTAGAAGTATTGCTGCCGCATAAAAATTCTACCCTAGGACCTGCACTGGCCACAGGGGACCTCAATGGAGACGGATTGGACGATTATATTGTTGGGGGATCCGTAGGGCAACGCGCAGCTGTCTATATACAGGACGATAAAGGTAAATTTACTGAGTTGGAAATTCCCGATCTTGCAAAAGACCAATATTACGAGGATCTTGGTATAGTAATTTTTGATGCTGACAAGGACGGAGATAACGACTTTTATATTGCCAGTGGTGGTAACGAATTTAAGCCCAATTCTTTGGGGTACGAGGATCGGTTTTACGAGAATTTAGGGAACAAAAAATTTCAACGTAATAAAGAGGCTATTCCCGATACTAAAATTAGTGGTTTAAATGTTTCTGCTTCTGATTTTGATAAGGATGGAGATTTGGATCTATTCATTGGTGGTAGACTTGTTCCTAAGAAATATCCTTACCCTGCGGATTCCTATATTTTGGAAAATGTAAGTACTCCTGAAGGCGTTAAATTTGTAGATGCTACGGAAAAAGTACTTCCAGGGTTAACGTCTTTGGGACTTGTAACATCCTCCAGTTGGATTGACTTTGATAATGACGGTTGGGAAGACTTGGTAATTGTAGGGGAATGGATGCCGATTAAATTTTATAAGAATGTAAAAGGTGTTTTTAAGGATGTATCGGAACAACAAATACAAGGGAATACCTCAGGATGGTGGTTTTCGATTGAAAAGGGCGACTTTGACAATGATGGCGACTTGGATTTAGTGGTTGGTAATTTGGGAAAAAATTATAAATATCAGGCCAGTACCCAATCCCCGTTTAAAGTGTATTTAAATGATTTTGATAGTAATGAAACTTCGGATATAGTATTGAGCTACAAAAAAGGGGAAACAGAATTTCCGGTAAGAGGCAGACAATGTTCTTCCCAACAAATGCCAGCTATTAAGGTGAAGTTTCAAGATTATAATTCGTTCGCAAGCGCAACATTGAATCAAATTTATACTAATAAATTATTGGACGAATCATTGAGTTATGAAATCATCTCCTTTGCAAGTGTTTATCTTGAGAACAATAAAGGAGTTTTTACGGCAAAACCTTTACCTCAGTTGGCACAAATATCCAGTATAAATAAACTTGTGGTGGACGACTTCGATAAAGATGGTAATTTAGATGTTGTTTTGGCGGGTAATTTATACAATTCAGAAGTGGAAACTCCTAGGAACGACTCCAGTTTTGGACTCTTCCTCCAAGGGGACGGTAGAGGAAATTTTGTGCCGAAAACAATGAAGGAGTCCGGTTTGAAAATTGTAGGGGATGTTCGCGGAATGGAACTGTTATCTGTAAAAGGACAAAAACATATTCTGGTAGCCAAAAATGATGATTTTATGCGAATGATAAAAGTGAATTAATTGGGTAACATTAAAATTAAAACCGGCACTATTAATTAGTGTTGGGCATTCAGGATACAAAAGAAAGGTATAGGGGTTCATATGGCTAAAATGGATAAGAAGTTCTTTGCGAATAGCGTAATGGTTATAATGCTATTGGGCCTTGCCACTTTTGTTCACTATTGTAAAAATGTGAAAACCGAATCTGATTATTACAACCCTGAAGTTTTGGCGACTCATGACAATGGGGAACATTTTGTAGGTTCTGAAACGTGTAAGGAGTGTCATACCGATATTTATAAGACCCATTTGAAGACGGCCCATTATAACACCGGTGCTATGGCTGATTCTACCAATATTAAGGGTAGTTTCAAGCTTGGGTCTAACATATTGGATCTTAAGGATGTCGAGTTTATTATGTCGGCAGTAGGGGATGATTTTTATCAGCATACCAGAATTAAAAATAGGAGTACGGTAATATCGCCATCAAAATTTGATATTGTAATTGGATCGGGTGTCCGGGGGCAGTCCTATCTTACTTGGGAAAATGACGATTTATATCAATTGCAAGCTTCGTATTATACACCAACGGACAATTGGGTTAACAGTCCTGGATATCCTACTTATTACGATGAACTAAGACCCATCCGTGATGCCTGTCTAAAATGCCATATTACATTTGCCAAAGTCGTGGAACTCTCACCAAAGGGAAACCGCTATGACAAGACGGAAATGATTTATGGGATAGATTGTGAAAAATGCCATGGACCGTCTGCTAAGCATGTTATATACCATAGGGAGAATCCTGAGGCAATTGAGTCTGAATTTACCTTAATAATCGAGGGTCTTGCCCGCCAACAACGTTTAGATCTATGTGCCCAATGTCATTCTGGACCAAGAAATATAGTGGTTAAAGGCAATTCATTTTCCTATGCTACGGGTGAAGATCTTAATAAATATTCCAAAAATGTTGATAATGGTAGCTCCGAGGATAAGTTGGACGTTCACGGAAACCAGTATGGGCTGCTAACCAGAAGTGAATGTTTCAAACAAACTACTACAATGGATTGTAGTACCTGTCACGACCCCCATAGCAATGAGAGAGGGAATACCTCCCATTTTAATAGTAAATGTATAAGCTGTCATAGTGATAGGGCAATGGTTTGTTCCAATGAAACCCAGGACACCCATATAATGGAAAATAATTGTATTACTTGTCATATGCCAACCACCCCTTCCCAAGCTATGATGGTACAATTAACTAAGGATAGTCTTGAAACCTCATTTAATATAAGGACTCATTTAATAGCCATCTATGACAAGGAGTTATGGCGTGATTGATCAATAAGAAGATTTTGTTTTCCAAATCAGTTAATATAAAGTTGTAAGTAGCTCTTTTATTTCAAGATTACTTTCCGTAACGAATTTCCATAGGGGGTTTCGAGCAGTACGGCGTATACCCCTGATGGCAGACCAGAAATGTCAAAGGGAATAGTATAAGATGACGCTCCCCTATCTTTTTCAGAAGCCATAAGGGCATTGTTGACAAAGTTGAATATTTTGATGCTTATATTTCCCCGCTCCGAAAGAGTTACATCGGTTGTGAACTTTCCATCTGTAGGATTGGGATAAATAATGAAGCCTTCGATAAGTTTTCTGGGATCTGCTTGTCCATCTCCCTCAGTTAATACTTCATTCTCTGTGACTAGCACCTTTTTAGTCTGTTGTGCGAAACATTGTCCTATTTTTGTAATAATTCCCTCATTAAGTTTTTGCAGTTTTTTTAAATTGGTGGGAACGGTGAGTATTAGAAACGTAGGGCAGGTAATAAGCACTTTCGTTTCGATTTAGCACAAATGCCCTATGTTTTTTATAAATTGTTAGGCAATCGTATTTTTATATTAATCTCCATTCAATCCTTTCCAATGTAATTCATCTTTGGTTTCAATATGTTCCATTAATTCCTTTATAACGTCTTCTATTTGTAATATTTTATCATCGTGCTGTTGTACTTTTTCAAATTGATTTTGATGAGAAAACCAATGTAACAACTTAGTATTATATAATGGCTTATCTTCTGGATTGAAAACTGATTTAACTCTAATATCTACTTCTGAATGGCTTGGATACTTCATTAATGTATATAACTCGAGAAATCTTCGAACGGCGTTTGGAAGAATTAATAGATTAGGAAATTCTTCTTTGTCTATTAAATCATTGTATTCCTTTATTGTAAAAAATAACCCAACATATTCAGATTTGTAAGAACTAAATGAGTTTGGTAATTTTTTAATTAAAGCAGTATTATCATCATTTCGTTTAATGAAATATAAAGGGCGCTTACATTCATTTGTATCTCTTTTTATTGTACCAAAAAGTCTTGTGTCCAACATAACTGAGAAAAACTCGAAATTGTGTGTGGAAACAAACAATTGAGCAAAATCATTTACTTTAAAAAAATCATGAAGTAATAACCTTACCTGAAAAATATGATTACTATCTAAACTTGAAATGGGGTCGTCTATAAAAATAATTGTTTCAGGTAATTTAGCTGGCTCATCATTTCGTAAAGCTTTTAATCATTAGAATTCCCCGATGCTCTGCATCGGAGGTATTAGAGGAAAGTTTGAAAACGGATAGTTTTCATAAAATGATAAAACTTTCTTCCGTTGAATACCTCGACGGCTCTGCCTCG
>Ga0105050_10008678_pt1 | contig 11630 bp, 11 predicted proteins | sample FRY01_FD_78088 | JGI IMG/M metagenome (GOLD analysis project Ga0105050, IMG submission 78088) | Freshwater microbial communities from Lake Fryxell liftoff mats and glacier meltwater in Antarctica - FRY-01 | ecosystem: Environmental > Aquatic > Freshwater > Ice > Glacier meltwater ... | reverse complement strand
TTCCTCGATCAAAAGCGTGGGGTCCTCGATCCCCACCGAGACGCGGAAGAATCCTTCGCTGATGCCTTGGGCGGCGCGGTCTGCCACACTCATCGCGCGATGCGACGATGAGGCGGGATGCGATAGCGTGGTGCCGACATCGCCCAGCGTCGGCGCAAACGCGATCTGTGGCGCGGCGCGGGTAAAGGCGTTGGCGGCATCACGCCCGCCGGTCAGTTCGAAACTGAGCATGTTGCCGCCCATGCCGTTCAACAGGCCGAGCGCGCGGTTGTGGTCGGGGTGGTCCTTGCGACCCGGATAGATCACGCGTCTGATCCCCGGCGCCTCTGCCAGCGCATCAGCCAGAACCATCGCGTTGGACTGGGCCCGGTCAAAACGCAGGTCGAAACTGTGCAGCCCGCGTTCGGCGAGCCAGCAGTCCCAAGGGCTGGGTGTCATGCCCCATGACACGTTGGCGACGCGGATCGCCTCGCGCAATTCCGGGTCGCGCGCGGCGACATAGCCAAGCGTGGCGTCGGAGTGACCGGCGAGGAGTTTGGTGACCGAATGGATGATGATATCGGCGCCATGATCGAAAGGCCGGAACATGCGCGGGGTGGTGAAGGTGTTGTCGACGACGAGCAGCGCGCCGATTTCCTTGGCCAGTGCGGCGATACCGGTCACGTCGGCGACCCGGATGGTGGGATTGGAGACGATTTCGATCAGGATCATCCTGGTATTGGGCCGCACGGCCGCGCGCATGGCGGCGGCATCGGTGGAGTCGGCAAGGCTGGTCTCGATCCCGAAGCGCGGCAGATCCTGTCCCATCAGCCGCAGCGTGCGCCCGTAAAGTTGATTTCCGCCAAGCACATGGTCGCCGCTCTTGAGGCAACCGAGGAACACGGCGCCGACCGCACTCATCCCCGATCCGGTGATGATTGAACGGGTCGCACCTTCGAGCATGTCGATCTTGACCGCGAGCACATCCGCATTGGGGTGGCCTTCGCGGGCATAGGTATAGCCCGAGCCGTCGCGGTATTGCGCGTCCAGCGTGTCAGGGTCGGGTGAGGAGTAAACGACCGAGGGTTGCAGCGGGGTGACGACCGGATGCGACAGCGACGTGGGCCAACCGGTGCGCCGCACCAGTGAATTGGGGACGGGATAATCAGACATCGGGCATCTCCTGTAGCCCCGTCGCAAAGCGGCGGGCGTTTTCCTGATAATGCAGCGCAGCGCTGCGCAGCCGGGTTATTGCGGCCTCGTCCAGTTGCCGGACCACCCGCGCGGGCACGCCCATGACAAGCGAGCCATTGGGGATCACCTTGCCTTCGGTGACCAGCGCGCCGGCGCCGATCAGGCAGTCGCGGCCGATCACCGCGCCGTTGAGCACGGTGGCGCCCATGCCGATGAGGGAATTGTCGCCGATCGTACAGCCATGGAGCATCGCCTTGTGACCCACAGTGCAGCCGGTGCCGATGGTCAAAGGAAAGTGAGCATCGGTGTGCAAAACGCTGTTTTCCTGTATATTTGTGCCCTGCCCGACGATGATCGGCTCGGTATCGCCACGCAGGACCGCGCCGAACCAGACCGATGTATCGGGGCCAAGTGTGACGGTGCCGATCACATGCGCGCCGGGGGCGATCCATGCGGAGGGTGCGATATCGGGTGCGGTGCCATCGAGGCGGTAGATCATTGGTCATACTCCCCATTGAGGTGGCGCACGAAATCGGTGAGCCCCGGCTGGCGGTCACGGCGAAGCCGTTCGGCGGTGAGGATCGCGCGCAGATCGGCTTCGCAAGCGTCCAGATCGTTGTTGATCAGCACATAGTCATATTCGGCCCAATGGCTGACCTCGTTGAGGCTTTTCTGCATCCGGGCAGTGATCACTTCGGCGCTGTCCTGCCCGCGCTCACGCAGGCGGCGTTCAAGTTCGATCATCGAGGGCGGCAGGATGAAGATCGAGACGGCATCCTTGCCAAGCGCGGAATTGCGGATCTGCTGGCCGCCCTGCCAGTCGATATCGAAAAGCGTGTCTGCCCCGTCGTTCATCGCGGCCTCGACCGGCGCGCGCGGGCTGCCGTAGCCGTTACCAAAGACCTCGGCATGTTCGAGCAGATCACCTGCGGCGACCATGGTGTTGAACTGGTCGCGGCTGCGGAAATGGTATTCGCGCCCGTCCTGTTCACCCGGACGCGGGGCGCGGGTGGTGGCAGAGACGGAAAAGCGGATCGCTGGGTCCCATGTGCGCAGGCGGGCGGCGAGCGTGGATTTGCCGGCACCGGAGGGCGAGGAGAGGATGATGAGAAGGCCGCGCCGGGTCATCGCCTATTCCACATTCTGGATCTGTTCGCGCATCTGTTCGATCAGCGCCTTGAGGTCGAGGCCGACGCGCGTCAGATCGGTCGATTGCGCCTTGGAACAGAGCGTGTTGGCCTCGCGGTTGAACTCCTGCATCAGGAAGTCGAGCTTGCGCCCGGAGGGTGTGGCATCGTCGAGCAGAGCGCGGGCGGCACCTATATGGGCGCGCAGCCGGTCGATTTCTTCGGTCACGTCGGATTTGATGGCGAGAAGTGCAAGTTCTTGCGTCAGACGCGCCTCGTCGATCTGGGGGATGTCGTTGACCACCCGTTGCAAGGCGGCAGTCAGCGCGGCACGGGCTTCGGGACGCCGCGCCTCGGCCAGAGCGGCTGCGTTTTCCGCAAGGGTCCGGATGCGCGAAAGCTGATCGTCGAGAATGGCTTGCAAAGCGCGCCCTTCGGATAGGCGCATCTGGCAGAACTCTTCGAGCAAGACATCAAGATCAGATTTTAGTACATTGAAAAGATGGGTATTGTCTAACTCTTGGGTTTGACCGGTGAGGATCACCCCGCGTTGGGCCAGCACATCGGCGGCGGTGGCCTGACCCAGCGTGACGCCGATGGCAAAAGCGCGTTCCTGCACGTCATTCAGCGCACCCAGCACCCGGTCAAGCTGAGCCGCGTCGAGCAAAAGCGGTTGAGCACTGACATCCTGTATGAGCCGCAGCGTCAGCGTCACGTTGCCGCGTGTCAGCCGGGATCCAAGCGCGGTGCGGGCGGCTGTTTCAAGTCCGTCGATGCCTTCGGGCAGCCGCAGCCGAAGGTCGAGTCCGCGCGCGTTGACGCCGCGCATGTCCCAGGCCCAGGTTGCCCCATGTCCGGTCCCGGTTCTGCTGGCAAAGGCGGTCATCGACTGGATCATATTGGCACTCCGGGTAGTTGGCGCGCACCTAATGCCAAAGCGGCAGGCGGGGCAAGCCTGAGCGGGGCCGGACCGCGTTAACCCGTTAACACTTTGTAAAGAGAAAAGTCGAAATAAAGGCGCTAGGTTAAGGACAGGTAAACGCGACCAAGCCGAGTCTGGCAAAAGGAATTGCACCATGTCCCTGTTTCATGACGGCACTGATGATCCGGTCCAGCTTTCGGCACATCACCCGGTGCAGGGGCGTGCGGTGCTGGAGGAACTCGAGCTATACTGGCGCGATCTGCGGGGTGCGCGCCGGTTGCCGGTGCGCAGCGATGTGGACCCGGCGCAGATTGATGCGGCACTGCCCCATGCCTTCATCCTTGAGCGCGTGGCCCCGGGCGTGGGCCGGATGCGCGTAGCGGGGAGCGCATTATCCGGGCTGCTGGGGATGGAGGCGCGGGGCATGCCGCTGACCACGTTCTTTACGCCCGAGGCGCGACTGGTGGTCACCGGGTATCTGGAACGGTTGTTTACCGAACCGGCGCTGGTCGAATTGCCGTTGTACTCGGCCCGGTCCATCGGGCGGCCGCGCCTGACCGGGCGGTTGCTGATGCTGCCGCTGCTGGGCAATGACGGCACAGTATCACGCGCATTGGGCGCGATGTTTACCGATGGCATGATCGGGCGCGCACCTCGCCGGTTTGATATTCCGAGCGGTGGCGCAATGCGCTGTGAGCCGCTGCCGGAGCCTGCGGTGCGAATGGCCGCAGTAAGCAGTGCGCGCCCACACATGCAGAGAAGGCCGGACGTTGTGCGCCCGGCCCTGAAACTGGTCGTGTCGAACGGCTGAAGGCCGGTCAGACCGCTTTTGCCTGCAGCAGTTGCGTGCGCCGCGCAGAGAGTTCCTCGGCCACCAGAAACGCCAGTTCCAGCGATTGCGAGGCGTTGAGCCGTGGGTCGCAGGCAGTATGGTAGCGGTCCGACAGATCCTCGTCGGTGACCGCACGCACGCCGCCGGTGCATTCGGTCACGTCCTGACCGGTCATCTCGAAATGCACGCCGCCCGGGATGCTCGCATCGGCGTTATGCACGGCAAAGAACTCACGGACCTCACGCAGCACCGATTCGAAGGGCCGGGTCTTGTAGCCGCTGGTCGATTTGATGGTGTTGCCATGCATCGGATCGCAGACCCATGCGACATTGGCCCCTTCTTCCTGCACGGCACGGATCAGGCGCGGCAGATGTTCACCCACGGTCCCTGCCCCGAAACGCGCGATGAGCGTCAGACGCCCGGCCTCGTTCTTTGGGTTGAGTTTGGCCATCAGCGCCTTGAGGTGCCCTGAGGTCATCGAGGGGCCGCATTTCAGGCCGATCGGGTTTTGCACGCCACGGCAATATTCGACATGCGCGCCGTCGGGCTGCCGGGTGCGGTCGCCGATCCAGATCATGTGACCGGAGCCTGCAAGCCATTGCCCGGTGGTCGAATCGACTCGGGTCAGCGCCTCTTCGTATTCGAGCAGCAGCGCCTCGTGGCTGGTGAAGAATTCGACGGTCTGCAGCGCATGGGCAGCCTCGTCACGGATGCCTGCGGCCTCCATGAAATCGAGCGTGTCGCTGATCCGGTTGGCCAGTTCGCGGTATTTCTCGGCCTCGGGCGCACCGGTGAAACCCAACGTCCAGGCGTGGACCTTGCGGACTTCGGCATAGCCGCCGGTGGAGAAGGCGCGCAGCAGGTTGAGGGTGGCTGCAGCCTGCAGATAGGCCTGCAACATCCGGTCGGGATCGGGCACCCGCGCCTCGGGCGTGAAGTCGAAGCCGTTGATGATATCGCCACGGTAGCTGGGCAATTCCTGCCCGCCGGCGATTTCGGTCGCGGCAGAGCGGGGTTTGGCAAATTGACCGGCCATGCGCCCGACTTTGACCACCGGCACCTTGGCACCATAGGTGAGCACCATCGCCATCTGCAACATCACCTTGAAGGTGTCGCGGATATTGTCAGCGGTGAACTGGCTGAAGCTTTCGGCGCAGTCGCCGCCCTGCAGCAGGAAGGCCTCGCCCCGGCTGACCTTGCCCAGCAGCGATTTCAGACGCCGCGCTTCGCCGGCAAAGACCAGCGGCGGATAGCTCGACAGACGTCCTTCAACGGCCTGAAGTTTGGCAGCGTCCAGATAGTCGGGCATTTGCACCCGCGGCTTTGCGCGCCAGTCAGATTTATGCCATTCGGTCATTGTCTTGCTCCAGAGCTTGGGTCGGTGCCCGGTGGGCTGGCCGCTACGCGCGGTCTTATATCGCTGTGGCGTGGGCGGGCCAATGGCAAAAGCGCGCTTGACGGGCCGACCTATCACGCCACAGCGACATATCCTGCCGCATTTGATTGCTCTTGAACCCGGCTGGCAAAACTGATGTGGTGTCGCTGCCAAGCCCGCAGGCAAGGCCTTTAGTCAGGTTCACCCACATGGATATCCAACCCCAGACGGTCGATGTTACGACCAAGAGCGCCAAGCAGCGCCGTTTTGTCTTTGTTCTGCTTGATAATTTCACGATGCTTTGTTTTGCCTGTGCAGTCGAGAGCCTGCGCATCGCGAACCGGATGTCGGGAAAACCGCTCTATTCATGGGTTCTGGCGGGCGAAGGCGGCGAGTCGGTGGCCTGTTCCAATGGCACCGAATTCAAACTGCAGATGGATCTGGACGAGTTGAGCCGTGATGACACGGTCATGCTCTGTGGCGGAATCGATGTGCAGGCGGCGACGACGCGCAAATTGCTCAACTGGCTGCGCCGCGAGGCCCGCCGCGGGGTGATCATGGGGGGCCTGTGCACCGCTGGATATGCGCTGGCCAAGGCCGGGCTGCTCGATGGCAAGAAGGCCACTATTCATTGGGAAAATCAGGATAGCTTTGCCGAAGAGTTCGAGGATGTGACCCTGACCAAGTCGGTGTTTGTCGTCGATGGCAACCGTATCACCACGGCGGGCGGCACCGCGAGTATCGACCTCATGCTCAAGATGATTGCCGATGACCATGGCGAGGATCTGGCGAATGCGGTGGCGGATCAGCTGATCTATAGTGCGATCCGCACCGATCAGGATACGCAGCGCCTGTCGATTCCGACCCGGATTGGTGTGCGGCATCCGAAGCTGAGCCGCGTCATTCAGATCATGGAGCAGGCGATCGAAGAGCCGATCAGCCCTGCGACGCTGGCGCGCGATGTCGGCATGTCGACCCGACAGCTGGAACGGCTGTTTCGCCGCTACCTCAATCGCAGTCCCAAGCGCTATTACATGGAGTTGCGGCTGCAGAAGGCGCGCAACCTGCTGATGCAGACCGATATGAGCGTGATCAACGTGGCGCTGGCCTGCGGCTTTGCGAGCCCGTCGCATTTTTCCAAATGCTACCGCAGCCATTACAACACCACGCCGTACCGCGAACGTGGGTCACAGGCGGCCAGACTGTCGATTTGAGGCATGATCACCCTGCTTTGCGGGATATTGTGCCGCAATGTCGGGTTTTCCGGTGAAAATCTCCGTCGGTTCCCGCTTGGCTTTTCAAATCCGGCTGAGTAGCGTGTCCGGCAGGATATTTGCATCCGATAGGGAGACGACAATGAAAAAACTGCTGCTGGCCTCTACGGCCACTGCCCTTGTTGCTGGTGTTGTTCTGGCAGGAAGCCATGCGACAGAAGTGAAGATCGGGATCATCCTCGGCTTTACCGGCCCGCTGGAATCCATCACCCCGGCGATGGCTGCTGGTGCGGAAATGGCTGTTGCCGAAGTCAACGCTCTGGGCACGTTCATGGGTGGTTCGACCATCACGACAGTTCGCGCTGACTCGACTTGTATCGACGCTGCCGCTGCAACCGCCGCTGCCGAGCGTCTGATCACCTCTGACGGTGTGACGGCCCTGATGGGTGCGGATTGTTCCGGTGTGACCGGTGCCATTCTGGCCAATGTGGCGATGCCGAACGGCGTGGCGATGATTTCGCCCTCTGCCACCTCGCCGGGTCTGTCGACTGCCGAAGATAACGGCCTGTTCTTCCGCACCGCCCCCTCTGACGCGCGTCAGGGTGTGGTGATGACACAGAACATCATGGACCGTGGCATCATGACCGTCGCGCTGACCTATACCAACAACGACTATGGCAAGGGTCTGGCCGATGCGTTTGCGGCTGCCTTTACCGAAGCCGGTGGCACCGTGACGATCAACGCCGCGCATGAAGATGGCAAGGCTGACTACTCTGCCGAAGTGGCCGCGCTGGCCGCTGCCGGTGGTGAAGTCCTCGTTGTGGCCGGCTATACCGACCAAGGCGGCAAGGGCATCATTCAGGCTTCGCTCGACTCGGGTGCCTTCGACACATTCGTACTGCCCGATGGCATGGTGGGTCAGCAGCTGGTCGACGATCTGGGTGCAGGCCTGAACGGGTCGTTCGGTCAGTATCCGGGCACCGATTCCGAAGGCGCAGAGATTTTCCAGGGGCTGGCGACGGCTGCCGGATTTGACGGCACTTCGGCTTTTGCACCTGAATCCTATGATGCTGCTGCACTGATCATGATGGCGATGGCCAAGGCAAACTCGGCGGTTTCGGCCGATTGGGCACCGCTGGTCATGGACCTTGCCAATGCTCCGGGCGAGCAGATCTTCCCGGGTGAAATGGCCAAGGCGCTGGAACTGATCGCCGCTGGCACCGACATCGACTATGTCGGCGCAACCGCAGTGGAACTGATCGGACCGGGTGAATCGGCTGGTAACTACCGCGAAATCGAAATCATGGACGGCGTGATCAACACGGTTCGTTTCCGCTGATCCCGACCTGACAGACTGGCACGGCCCGGAGGGACACCCCTTTGGGCCGTTGCATCAAGAACAAGGCACAAGCGGCTGGTTTCAAACCAGAAACGCGCGGCCAACGGGGAGACATTGATGATCGTCGTCGAAGATATGCACAAGCATTTCGGCGGGTTCCATGCTGTGGACGGTGCGTCCCTCGAGATCAAATCGGGGTCGATCACCGGGCTGATCGGACCCAATGGCGCGGGCAAGACCACTTTGTTCAACGTGATCGCGGGCCGCCTGCCCCCGACATCGGGCCGCGTCACCATGGCGGGCGAGGATATCACCGGCCTGCCGCCGCATGAACTGTTCCACAAGGGCCTGCTGCGCACCTTCCAGATCGCGCATGAGTTCGGCTCCATGACCGTACGCGAAAACCTGATGATGGTCCCCGGCAGCCAATCGGGCGAGACGCTGTGGAATGCCTGGTTTGGCCGTGGCCGCATCGCGCAGGAAGAGCGGGAATTGTTGAAGAAGGCCGATGAAGTCCTTGATTTTCTGACGATCTCACATCTGAAGGACGAGAAGGCCGGCAATCTGTCGGGTGGACAGAAGAAGCTGCTCGAGCTTGGTCGCACCATGATGGTGGATGCCAAGATCGTGTTTCTGGACGAGGTTGGCGCGGGCGTGAACCGCACCCTGCTCAACACCATCGGCGATGCCATCGTGCGGTTGAACAAGGAGCGCGGCTATACATTCTGCGTCATTGAACATGACATGGATTTTATCGGCCGCCTCTGCGACCCGGTCATCGTGATGGCGCAGGGCAAGGTTCTGGCGCAGGGATCGGCCGGCGATATCATGTCGAATGAGTTGGTGATCGAGGCCTATCTGGGTACTGGCCTGAAGAACAAGGCCAAGGCCGGGGGGGCCGCATGATGGCGACCCAGTTTCTGATCGGGCATAACATGACCGGCGGTTATGGCACCGGCGCCAATATCCTGAACGGCTGCACGATTTCAGTCGAAAAGGGCCAGATCGCGGTGATTGTCGGCCCCAATGGTGCTGGAAAATCGACGGCGATGAAGGCGATTTTCGGTATGCTGAATCTGCGTGAGGGCGCGGTCAAGCTGGATGGCGAGGATATCACCGACCTCACGCCACAGGCCCGCGTGGCCAAGGGCATGGCCTTTGTCCCGCAGACGAGCAATATTTTCACCTCGATGACGGTCGAGGAAAACCTTGAAATGGGTGCGTTTCTGCGCCGCGACGATATCAAAGGCACGATGGAGCAGGTTTACGGTCTGTTCCCGATCCTGCGCGACAAACGCCATCAGGCGGCGGGCGAGTTGAGCGGCGGCCAGCGTCAGCAGGTGGCCGTGGGCCGCGCGCTGATGACCCAGCCCAAGGTGCTGATGCTGGATGAGCCGACGGCTGGCGTGTCGCCCATCGTGATGGATGAGTTGTTTGATCGCATTATCGAGGTCGCTCGCGCCGGGATCACCATCCTGATGGTCGAACAGAACGCGCGGCAAGCACTTGAAATTGCTGACAAGGGCTATGTGCTGGTACAGGGTGCAAATGCCTTTACCGGCACCGGTCAGGAACTTCTGGCAGATCCGCAGGTCCGCAAATCGTTTTTGGGGGGCTGAGGCATGAACCTGCATATTGCCAAGATTCTTTTCCTTCTCGCCAGCGCGTTTCCAAGTTTGCTCCGGGCCGAAACGTTTGTCTGTAATCTCGACCAAGATTGCGAACTTGGCGAAGCCTGTGTCGCGTTGTCTGAACCGCAGAGTGCATGGCTTTCTGGCGGGGATGAGGGCGTGGTGGATTGGGAGATGAGCGGAAATCGTACGGCTATGACCGAGGTTGTGCGCTCGGAAACGGCGGTAAGCTATGTAGCCACGCCAAGTCCGAACAACGCGATCATGTTGACGCTCCATAGCAATAGCACGACGGCGTTGACGGTACACTATGTGTCCCCGACGGCATTCTTCAGCAATACGATGCGCGGCAACTGCCTTGTGGAGCCCGAGTAATGGATTTTATCAACGGTCTGGTTGTCTTTGCCAATTTCGTCTTTGTCCCCGGTCTGGCCTATGGCGCGCAACTGGCGCTGGGCGCGCTGGGGGTCACGCTGATCTACGGCATCCTGCGGTTTTCCAACTTTGCCCATGGCGACACCATGGCCTTCGGCACCACGATCACGATTCTGGTGACTTGGGGGCTCCAGTCCGCCGGGGTCAGTTTTGGTGTCCTGCCCACGGCCCTGCTGGCGCTGCCGATCGGGATCGCGGTGACGGGGCTGCTGGTGCTGGGCACCGACCGGACGATCTATCAGTTCTATCGCAAGAAAAAGGCGGCTCCGGTCATTCTGGTGATCGTATCGATGGGGGTGATGTTCATCACCAACGGCGTCGTGCGGTTCATCATCGGGGTCGAGGATGAAGTCTTTGCCGATGGTGAGCGGTTTGTGATTACCGCCGCCGGGTTCAAGGAGATGACCGGGCTTGCCGAGGGGCTGGCGATCCGGACGACGCAGGCGCTGACGCTGGTGACGGCGGCGATTGCAGTGGCGCTGCTCTTTTGGTTCCTGAACCGGACGCGCACCGGCAAATCGATGCGCGCCTTTTCGGATAACGAAGATCTGGCGCTGCTTTCGGGGATCAATCCAGAGCGGGTGGTGGCGGTGACATGGCTGATCGTGGCGGCGCTGGCCACGACGGCGGGTGTGCTCTACGGGCTGGACAAGTCATTTAAGGCCTTCACCTATTTCCAGCTGCTGCTGCCGATCTTTGCGGCCGCAATCGTGGGTGGGTTGGGCAATCCGCTGGGTGCCATTGCGGGCGGGTTCGTCATCGCGTTGAGCGAGGTGACGGTAACCTATGCCTGGAAACGGGTGCTGGGCTATTTCCTGCCCGAGAACCTCGCACCGGATTCTTTGGTGCAGCTGCTGTCCACAGATTACAAATTCGCGGTCAGTTTTACGATCCTGATCATCGTGCTTCTGTTCAAGCCGACCGGCCTCTTCAAGGGACAATCCGTATGATGACCTCTTGGCGCACTCCGATATTGGTCGCGATGGTCGCGGCGTTGTTCATCCTCGAAGGATCGACCACGATCCTGTTTTTCTCGGGCAGCTGGAACTCGTCGCTCGGTATCCTGAACATGGCGCTGATTTCGGCGATCATGGCGCTGGGCGTGAACTTGCAATGGGGATTTGCGGGGCTGTTCAACATCGGGATTATGGGCTTCGTGGCGCTAGGCGGGCTCGCCGCGGTGCTGATTGCGATGCCGCCGACCGAAGGCGCATGGTCGGCGGGTGGCTGGCGGATCGTGATCGGGCTTGCGATGGGTGCGGCGACGATCATTGCCGCCGTCATGGCGCAACGGCATCTGCCCAAGGGGCGCCTGCGCGTGCTGGGCACGCTGGCGCTGCTGATTGGCGGGTTCTTTCTCTACCGTGCGGTGCTCGACCCCGGTGTGACTGCGGTTGAGGCGATCAATCCCGCCTCGACCGGCAATCTGGGCGGACTGGGGCTGCCGGTGCTGCTGGCCTGGCCGGTCGGCGGGTTGCTGGCTGCCGGTGCCGCGTGGATCATCGGCAAGACGGCGCTAGGGTTGCGCTCTGACCGCCTCGCGATTGCGACATTGGGGATCGCCGAGATCATTATCGCGGTG
>Ga0105050_10008677_pt1 | contig 11630 bp, 10 predicted proteins | sample FRY01_FD_78088 | JGI IMG/M metagenome (GOLD analysis project Ga0105050, IMG submission 78088) | Freshwater microbial communities from Lake Fryxell liftoff mats and glacier meltwater in Antarctica - FRY-01 | ecosystem: Environmental > Aquatic > Freshwater > Ice > Glacier meltwater ... | reverse complement strand
GTTAAATTATTTGCAAGGATTATGTTGTAAAAATAACGAATCTTGCAGATAAATAACAAACAATTTATGCACAATTAGTTGACTTATAAAGTTTTATGTGCTTTTTAAGGGACGACTAATTAGAATTGGTATTACATTATTGAGTGTTTTACGAAGTTTGCCTGTAAAAGCTCTTTTCATTTTCCACCAAATTTTTTCTGATAGGTTTAATTCGGGTGCGAAAGGAGGAATAAAAAGTAAAAAAATATAGTTGACTTGATAAAAGTAATTTTTTAAACCCTTTTTAGATAAAGCTAAAAACAACATTAAGCATTACGAAAATAGTCTAAACCATCGATTTCAGTTCCTGCAATTTCATCAAAGCATCAATTGGTGTCATAGCATTCAGTTCCAGATCATTCAGCTTTTTATGTATGGCTTCCAGTTTTGGGTCGCTAACACCAAACATAGTAAATTGATATTGAGGCACTTTCATGGATTTAAGGGTTTCTCTACCGCTAATTTGCGAACGGTCTTTTTCCAATTCAATCAATATTTGTTCGGCCCTGCTTACCACTATCTTTGGCACACCAGCCATTCTTGCAACATGAATTCCAAAACTATGCTCGCTACCGCCTTTTTCTAGCTTTCTTAAAAATAAAACATTGTCTTTCGTTTCTTTTACAGAAATATGAAAATTACAAATGCCTTCAATATTTTTCTCCAATTCATTTAACTCATGATAATGCGTAGCAAAAATGGTTTTAGGTTTGTCTGGGTGTTTGCCCAAATACTCTGCAATTGCCCAAGCCAAAGAAACGCCATCAAAAGTGCTTGTTCCTCTACCAATTTCATCCAAAAGAATTAAACTCCTATTGCTAATATTATTCAAAATACCAGCAGTTTCAATCATTTCCACCATAAAAGTACTTTCACCACCCGAAATATTGTCGCTAGCACCAACACGGGTATAAATTCTGTCAACCAAACCAAACTCAGCTTTATCTGCCGCCACAAAACAACCTATTTGACCCATTAAAACAGCCAAAGCTGTCTGCCTTAAAATAGCGCTTTTTCCACTCATGTTGGGTCCTGTTAGTATAATAATTCTTTGAGTGTCTTGTATTAAATCTATGGAATTTGGAATATACTCCTTATCTATCGGCAATTGAAGCTCAATAACTGGATGACGGCAAGCCTCCAAATGCAAATCAAACCCTTCGTTAATAATTGGCTTGGTATAATTATTCTTTTTAGATATGACAGCAAAACTGATTAAACAGTCTAACTTAGCCAATAACTGGCTATTAAGCTGCACAGCAGACACATAAGCAACAATATGTTGCAGCAATTCATTATAAATTTTAAATTCCAGTTCAGCTATTTTTCCTTCGGCACTTAATATTTTGTCTTCATATTCTTTAAGTTCTTGGGTAATATACCGTTCTGCATTGCTAAGCGTCTGTTTTCTAATCCACTCCTCAGGCACCTTGTCTTTATGTGTATTTGTTACCTCTAAAAAATATCCAAAAACACTATTGAAAGCAATTTTCAAAGAAGAAATACCTGTTCTTTCAACTTCTCTTTTTTGAATTTCAAGTAATTTTTCCTTGCCGTTATTTTTCAAATTGCGATATTCGTCCAATTCAGCATTTACGCCATCGTTTATAACAGCACCTTTATTTAACAAAGCGGGTGCATCGACTTGTAACTCATCTGCAATTTTTTGAAAAAGAGAATTGCAAGGGTTCAGTTGTTCCGCCATTGATTTCAGTTCAGGAAAAGGCAGTTGCAAAAGCTCTACTTTGAGTTTTGCGACACAATCTAATGCCCGTGCCAATTGCAAAATCTCTCGTGGATTGGCACGCAACAAAGAAATTTTAGAGATAATTCTTTCAACATCGCCACATTGGCTCAAAATTGAGGCCAAATGATTGCATTTCTCGCTGTCTTTAGTGAAAATATCAACAATATTAAGTCGGTTATTAATTTCGTGCAGGTCCTTTAAAGGCAGCACAACCCATTTTTTCAACATCCTACTACCCATTGGGGTATTTGTTTTGTCTAAAATATCAATAAGACACTTGCCACCCTCAAAAGTAGGCGAGAGAATTTCCAAATTACGGATAGTAAACTGATCAAACCAAACAAATTTATCTTCATCAATTCTGCTAATTGAATTAATATGTCCAATATTGCTTTGTTGGTTATGCTCCAAATAATACAAACAACTGCCCGCAGAAACAATTGCTGCGCTCAATTTTGAGATGCCAAATCCCTTTAAGGTGGAGGTGCTAAAATGTTTTAAAAGCTTTTCTTGTGCATAATCCAATTGAAAAACCCAATCTTCTAATGCAAAATAATAGAATTTTTCATTTACCAATGCCTTAAACTCTTGAACCTGTTTTTTGGAAATAATAATTTCTGAAGGTTTTAGGCTATTAAGTAGTTTTTCTATATAGTCTGAATGGCCTTCGGCAACAAAAAATTCGCCAGTAGAAATATCTAAAAATGAACAACCCACAGAATTTGTAGAGAAATAAACAGATGCTAAAAAATTATTGGTTTTAGTATCCAAAACCTTGTCATTATAGACAACACCAGGCGTAACCAACTCCGTTACCCCTCTCTTAACAATACCTTTTGCAAGTTTTGGGTCTTCTAATTGGTCGCAAATAGCCACACGGTGTCCAGCCCTCACTAATTTAGGCAAATAGGTATCTAAAGAATGATGAGGAAAACCAGCCAATTCTATTTCACTTACGCTACCAGCACCTCTTTTTGTTAAAATAATACCCAAAACTTTGGATGCTTGAATGGCATCTTCGCCAAAAGTTTCATAAAAATCTCCAACTCTGAATAACAATAATGCACCTGGGTATTTTTGTTTAAACCCAAAATACTGCTTCATTAAAGGGGTTGCGTTGTCTGCGTTTTTTGTACTCAAAATCAATTACAAATTAAATAGTTAAATTCTTGATAGCATTAACATCTTATCAATACTTTTTTTATTCAGAAAGTGTGCGTTTCCGTTTTCTTGTTTTAAAATATTCTACAATTGCATCTTCAGTGGTTACCCAGTTTTTACCTTCTTTATGGGCCGCTATTTTACCTTTTCGGGCGAGCAAACTTACATATTCTTGACTATATGGCAAACTCATTTCTTCAACAATATTGCTGATATTTTTGTAGCTATCGTTGGTGTCTTGTATGCTACTAATATAGATATCCAAACTTCTTTCCAATGCTTGAATAATTAGCAACAAAAGCTTAGAATAATCGCCATTATTTGCTTTATTAAGGGCATCATAATATTTTTTTCTGTCATTTTTTAGGATTATAGCGGGCGGATAGCCTTCTTGCATTAATAGCAAATTGAACAACAAACGGACTGTGCGACCATTGCCATCAAAAAAGGGATGAATCCAAACAAAGCGATGATGAAACACGCATGATTTAACAATAATATTGATAGATGACGATTCGTTATTTACCCAATTCATCAATTCATCGATTAAATCATAAACTTTAAGTGCATTGGGAGGCGAAAAATTTGCACCGGATATTCTAACGCCCGAATTTCTAAATCTACCAGAAAATTCTTTGTCTATTTTTGACAAAATCAAAGCATGAACATCTAAAATATTGGACAGTTCTATTGGTGTATTTTTTTTAGAGAGTTTTTCAATAAATTCTATTGCTTCTTGATGATTAACGGCTTCAAAGTGTTCTCGAAGGCTTTTCCCACTGATTGTAAGCCCATCTTCTAAAATAACTTTTGTTTCTTGCAGGGTGAGTGTATTGCCTTCAATACTGTTGGAATTGTATGTCCATTCTAGCGCCAACGCTTCCTTTATTTTAAGGGTTGCGTAGCCTGATAGCGGCCTATTACTATCTAGAATTGCTTTCTTTTTTTCAATTCTTGACAGTTGTTGGGCCAAGTTTTCAAATTCATAGTTATATTTTTTCCATTCCACCCCACAAAGATACTAACATCGTTTCGGTTTAAAAAACTTTTTTTCCGATATTTAAAATTTTTTCTGTTTCTATCTCTTTTCTTGAAAAAATTGTTGCATCATTGCTACACTTTCTTTTTCCAAAATCCCCGTTTCTATTTCTATTTTAGGGGCAAATTCTGCCAAATCAATAAATTTACTGTTTCCTGTTTTTGGTTCTTTTCCACCTATATAAACTTTAGATATTCTGCTGTTTTTTATGGCGCCCATGCACATAACACAAGGTTCTATCGTTACATAAAGTTCGCACTCTTCCAAATATTTTGAGTTTATAGTTAATGCGGCTGCTGTTATGGCAAGCATTTCTGCATGGGCCGTAACATCCTTTAATTTCTCTGTTTGATTATAACCCTTGCCCACAATTTTATTGTTGCAAACAATTATTGCTCCAATGGGAACCTCATCTTCATCAAAGGCTTTTTGCGCTTCATCTAACGCTTTTTTCATGTAAATTTCTTTCAGATTAAGTGTTTCCATTATTTCTTTTGCTTAGCTTTTTTGGGTCTAAAAACCCCAATATATTTTAATTCATCCATTACAAACCATTTATTGTCCATTTTTAAACAAGTGGCTTTAATAATATATTTTTTATTTTTTGCTTTTATATACCATGTAACATAAGCAAACTCAGTTTTTTCTTCATAAGAATGTTTAAAATCAATAGAATCTAAAGTGCTTGTTTTCCAATCTAGTTTTGACTTCAATGCTTTTTTCATCAATTTAGTATGTTGCAATCTTAGCCTGTTCCAAAAATAATTATACATTGTATATTGCGTAATATCGGATTGGTCGCCCGCCATAGATTTGTCTATAAACTTTTTATAGGTTTTAAAAGAAGGATAAACAATTCGCATTTCTGAAAATCGTTTTCTTTTAAATATTTTATAACAAGTATCCATCATCCATTCCAACTCTTCGAGTTCAGAAATATTTAAGTTTTCTGTTGTGTCGGCCTCAAATTGGGCATGCACACTTGAAACCGCAAAACCAACAAAAAGCATGAATGCAAGTAGGAATTTATTAATCAAAACGCATTTCAAATTTTATTAAATGGTCATAATTTCTTTTTCCTTGTCAACAATCATAGAATCAATTTTTTGAATCAATTGGTCCAATTGTTTTTGAACTTTGCTTTCAGCATCTTTAGCTTCATCTTCGCTCAAACCATCTTTTTGAAGTTTTTTAACTTTTTCATTGGTGTCTTTTCTGTAATTTCTTGCAACAACTTTACTGCTTTCACCTTCATGTTTCACCATTTTTACCAATTGAAGCCTTCTTTCTTGCGTTAGCGGAGGAATTGTTATTCTAATTTGTTGTCCATCATTGTTGGGAGCAAAACCAAGATTTGAGTTGATAATGCCTCTTTCAATATCATTAATAATGGTTCTTTCCCAAGGCTGAATACTTATTGTTCTTGCATCTGGCGCAGACACATTGGCCACTTGAGACAATGGCACAGGGCTGCCATAATAGTCAACCATAACTCCTTCCACCATGCCAGGAGAAGCTTTGCCAGCTCTAATATTTGTGAACTCATGAACGGTGTGCTTAACACATTTTTCTAAATTTTGACTGTATTCTAAAAGTACATCATTTATTGTTTGACTCATATTGTTTTTGGTGTTTGAAAATAAAGTACAAAATAAACGCTTATTTCATACTTTTAAAAATTTTTATTGAAAAAAAGCAGAATAATTCGTTTCAATAGTCAATTTAGTGTTAAATTTGCAGTATAATTTTAAAAAAAAATGTCAATTTTATTTTTGTCTAATTTAGGTGGCGGGTCAACAGTTTTAATTATTGCCGTGGTTTTACTGCTTTTTGGAGGAAAAAAAATCCCAGAACTTATGAGAGGTTTAGGAAGCGGTATCAGAGAATTTAACGATGCTAAAAACAAAGTTAAAGACGAAATCGAAAAAGGAATTAAAGACGACAAAACCAAAACAGAGGAATAAGCTCTTTTTCAGGAATGCAAAAGAAGTATTATTCACTCTCTGAAATTCAAAAAGAAATTTCGGAACGAAAAACAAATGTTTCAGAAATAGTAAATTATTACATTTCTCGCATCAATGAATTTCATCATCTAAACGCTTTTTTAGAAGTCTTTGAAACAGAAGCAAAGCAAAAAGCAATAGAAATTCAAAATAAAATTAATCAAGGCGCAGCAGGGAAATTGGCTGGAATGGTGATTGCCATAAAAGACAATATTGTATACAAAGGCCATCATTCATCGGCTTCATCTAAAATATTAAAAGGTTTTGAATCCTTGTTTTCTGCCACGGTTGTGGAGCGACTTTTAAAAGAAGACGCCATTATTATTGGCCGAACAAATTGTGATGAGTTTGCTATGGGCGCAAGCAATGAAAATTCCGCATTTGGCCCTGTTTTAAATGCACAAGACATTTCGAGAGTGCCAGGAGGAAGCAGCGGAGGCAGTGCTGTTGCAGTTCAGGCAGACATGTGTTTGGCCAGTTTGGGGAGCGACACAGGTGGCTCTATTCGGCAGCCGGCAGCCTTTACAGGCACTTATGGTTTATATCCAACTTATGGCTCAGTTAGCCGCTGGGGATTAATTGCTTTTGCTAGCAGTTTCGATCAAATTGGACCATTTACATCCTCGGTTTCAGACATGGCTTTAATAATGAATGTTATTGCAGGAATAGATGAACATGATGCAAGCATGGAACAGCGTGCAACAACTAAAATTGAACTAGGCACAATAAACAAACCTCTAAAAATTGCTGTCATTAAAGATTGTATTGAACACAAAGGTCTTGACCCATTTATAAAACAAGCCACTTTAAATTATTTAGAGGATTTAAAAAAACTTGGACATGAAGTAGAATATATTGACTTTCCATATTTAGACCAAATGGTGCCATGCTACCAAATTTTAACCACAGCCGAGGCTAGCAGCAATTTGAGCCGCTTTTCAGGCCTAACATTTGGACATCGCAGCGAAACCGCTACCGATTTAGAAAGCACTTTTAAAAACTCTCGAACAGAAGGTTTTGGCAAAGAGGTAAAAAGAAGAATCATGTTAGGTACATTTGTACTTACTAGCGATTTTTATGATGCATATTATACAAAAGCGCAAAAGGTTAGACGAATCATAAGAGACGAAACGCTTAAGATTTTTGAAACATACGAAGTCATTGTAACACCAACAACTAGCACTGTTGCTTTTAAAATTGGCGAAAAATCTAACGACCCCATTGCCATGTATTTAGCAGATTTGTTTACCGTTCAGTCCAACTTAGCGGGCATTCCGGCCATTTCTGTCCCATACTCAGCACATCCCGAAAACAAAATGCCAATCGGCATTCAATTAATGGCAAAACCTTTTAACGAAGGCTTGCTTCTAAATTTAGCACAAGCTGAATTATAAACCATCGTTATGCGTTACAAATTCAAAATTGGCGTTCAATAAATTCGTTTATTGAAATAATATCGAATGCCAAGAGATGCATTTAATGAGATAATGGGATCAGAAATCAAAATCAGAATACAACATTCTTAAAAGCATTGCAGATGCGTAAATATGGCGCCCAAAATTAAATAAAATTGTTTAACTACTTGTTGTTCGTTTTTATAATTTACATCGAATTCAAATCCATTAAGTCCTTGTGCCGATTCATATAATATTGAGTTGTTGTTGTATGATAAATTTATATTTATCTAGGCACAAACCGAAAGCATTTTTAAAAACAACAAACCAGCAATTAATGTTTTTTTGTTATTCATTTGCATGAAACAAGTGTCCAAATATTTAAAACATCATTTCTTATCTACCCTATAAATCCGTTCTATTTTAGTAATCAAATCGCCCACTTTCAATAAATCCACTACTTTCATGCCTTCTATTACTTCTGCAAAAATGGTGTATCGGCCGTCTAAATTGGGGGTGTAAGTGTGGGTGATAAAAAACTGAACCCCTTCCGAATCCATGCCAAGCGAAGCTAAACCTACCGAGCCCGGTTTGTAAGATAAATAATTAGAAAACTCGCTTCTTTGTGTCCAATCCAATGAACCCCAACCATCGCCTCGCGGGCAGCCGCCCTGAACCACAAAGTTGGGCACCATTCTATGGAAATATTTTCCATTGTAATAGCCAGTGTCCACTAAATATAGAAAATTGGAAACCGAAACGGGGGCATCGTTTACCTTACATTCTAATATGATGATGCCTTTGTTGGTTGTGATTTTTATCTTTTGTTTTTGTGGAATGGTTTCTATAAACTGCCAATTAATTGCAGGCTGATAGCCAGTGTTAAAATAGCTGGAATAAGCATATTGTTTACCATTCAATTGATAAATGGCTTTCTCTAAATCTACCCATGTTTCGTAATCTTGAGGCAAAACCAATATTTTTTGAACTGCCTCCAATTGCTCTTTTTTAATAGTTATGGCGTTGTTTTTATGGAACAAAACATACTCGCAAACACGAGAAATAATGGCGACATCCTTTGTTTTCAATAGGTTTTGAAAAAAGACAGCGCTTAGTTTTTTTTCGTATAGTTCAAGTTGTTGATACTTGGTGATGTATAAATCTAAGGTGTAGGCTCTAATTAAACTAGGGTTGTTTGAGAAAATAAAATACAAGAGCGTTTCCTCATCCAACTGAAAGGTTTTTAAATAATCCAATTGCTGATAGGGCGTTTTAAGCGATTGCATTTTATGCTCGTGTCTTTGGCATTCAAACTTATGGAGCTCTGTTTTTTTAGATTTATTAACAGCCTCCGGCACACGGTTTAAAAGATTGAAAATGGTGGTGTAAGGCTCTTCCGATTTTTGTTTTATAAGTTGGTTAATATGCTGAACGAAGGCTTCATCATTCATATCAATTGATTTTCTTTTAAAAGCAAAATACAAGCCATACCAATAGTTTTTCATCCATTCTTGGTGGTCTATTTGTATTTCTGTGGACACAAAAAAACCATTGAGCTGACCGAAAGAAACCTTACCAATGGCCTCAATACAATATCCCGAGAGGGGCACATTGCGTTCGGTTTCGTAATAGCGCATAAGGCCCAGAAAAGATTGGTGGCAGGGGGTTTGCCCTAGGCTATAAATAATGGCTTTTTTACATTCAAAATCTTGTTTTTTGGTTAAAAACGAAAGCAGAACAGGCACATAGCTGCTATCTTTGAGGCTTGCAAAAGCCAGAAAGGCGGCATTTCTGAGTGTTAGATTATCGTTGTTGAAATAGGCGCTTAGGGCTGCGGCTTTGTGTTGGTTTTGCAAGGTGTAAATCTTTTGCAATTCGGGTTCATTCGAAAACTTGTTTTGCGCCAAAGTTTCTTTTTCTATAAAAAAACAAAAGCAAATTAAAAAGAATATTTTAAGCAAGATGTTCATTTATCATTTTGGTTTACAATGCCTTGTTTTTTTTAAAAGGACAAAGATATGGGTTTTTATAAGTTTTTAAATCTTGATTTTCGTCATCCATGGGTGTGTCTGTTTGTCTCCGCTGAACTGGGGCGAGGCTAAATGAGAGATTTAAAATATTTTTTATTCCAATGATAGAAAACAAAGTTTCAATTACAAATCATCCAACGGACTTTTTACATTTTTAATTGATTTTTGGCTAACATGCGTGTAAATTTACATGGTTTTTATATCATTGTGCCCAAGCAATTGTTGAATAAATGTGGTATCAACACCGCTTTCCATCAAATGGGTTGTATAACTATGTCTAAGCCCATGGATACCTATCACTTTTTTAATTTTTGCTCTTTTCAAAGCTTGTTTAAAAACAGATTGAGCACTTCTTACGGAATATTGACCACCATATTGCCCTTCAAATAAATATTTTTCGGGTTTAAATAACTTGTAATATGCACGCAATGGACTAACAATTGAATCTGGCAAGTTTACATATCTGTCTTTTTTGCCTTTGGCTGCATCTATTAAAACCTTCATTCTATTGCTATCAATATCTGTAATTTTTAAATTAACAATTTCGCTAACACGCAAACCCATCTCGTAACTCATTTTAAGAATTAACTGATGTTTAGTATTCTCTGTTAACAATATCATTTTAGAAATTTCTTTTTGACTTAATACTTTGGGCAAAATTGTTGATTTGACTGGCCGAGGAATATCGAAAAAAAACTTTTCTTTGTGAAGTACTGTTTCATAATAAAATTTAAGGGCATTTAACCTTGAATTTATCGTATTTTCAGAAAGTTTGAGTGAAATAACACAATACAGAAAATAACTTCTTAGCCTTTCGGCATTTATTTCTTGCGCACTGTGTTGTTTCAATGTTTTTAAATAAACACCAAACTCATTGCTATAAGATTTTAGTGTATTGGGGCTGTATGCCATTAATAACAGTGTGCTTACATACTTAATATATGCTTCATGGTTATTAGGATGAATAAATTCTGGAATCAGTATTTCAGAATAATCCTGCGGCAGTGCAAAAAGCTCTCGATAATATTTAACATCTCTTACAAACCATTTTTTTTGAGTATTGCTCCACTGTGCTCCTTTTAAAGTTTTAAATTTTTGAATAAGATTATCATCTTTAGGAAAACTCACCCATATTACTTTGTTATTGTTATGTTTGCCAAACTGCGCAAAAAAAGGAGGCTTCGAAAATATATTGTTATCACTTGTCATAATTTACAATTGCGTATATTGTATTGTTGCAAAAATAGCGAAAAAATACACGCAATTTACATTTTAAATACGACTATTTTCAAATCATTGATTTGCTGGGCTTTATATAATAAAAATAAATTTGGCAATTTGATTGTATTTCGTATTTTTGCATGTTAGCGGTCAGGCTAAAAGACGATACCGAACAAATGACAAGTATAAAAATGGACACAGAAAAAATATTAAATACCTTTAATGGACTTAAAAATGGAAATAAAAGTTAGAGTTTCAACGACCTATGACTGCTCATTGGAACGAGCATTTAAAACACCACTACTTTGTGACGTTTCAAAAGTACATACAGGTTACGGACTAATGCCCAAAGTGACACATTGCACAGATGACGAAAATTGGGGGCAAGTTGGTTCAAGCAAAAAGGTCTATGCTGCAAAATCATTGACACAAAAAGGCGGTTTTGCTTCGGTTGACAAAATTCTTGAGCGGACAGAAAATAAGTATTGGAAATTTCAGGTGGACAACTTTCAATCTTGGATGTTAGGTTTTTACAAATTTGTTGGAGAATGGCAGACGACAGAAATTGAATCGAACAAAATATTAGTTGAATATACTTACATTTTGCATTCTAACACTGCATTACTTTACCCATTAAATTGGCTATTCGCAAAAACATTTTGGACAACCTATATGAAACAAGTGTTAGAAAACGTAAGGCAATTGGCTTATAAAAATGAACCTTACAAATACGACTAAAGAAGCCCGAACCGCTAACAGCACCTACCCAAAAGGCGGGGTTTCGTGCTTCGCAGACACATTTGTGCAAGCCGAAAATTCAGTTCTCCGAATGAACTTTAATGGTAAAATCCCGCCCTTCTTGCAGCTGCAAACCGTTAGCTGCAAGTTTAGGGGACATTACTAACATCAAATTGACGAGCTTTTAATCAACATTTTTGACAACATGGGACAAAAACCGACACCGCTTCTAAAGCCAACGCAAAAAATAATTTTCTT
>Ga0105050_10008676_pt1 | contig 11630 bp, 9 predicted proteins | sample FRY01_FD_78088 | JGI IMG/M metagenome (GOLD analysis project Ga0105050, IMG submission 78088) | Freshwater microbial communities from Lake Fryxell liftoff mats and glacier meltwater in Antarctica - FRY-01 | ecosystem: Environmental > Aquatic > Freshwater > Ice > Glacier meltwater ... | reverse complement strand
TGATAATAATTTTCGACGTGTATTGTTTACACTTTCGATGAGATATGCTTTTTGCTGTGCAATTTCTGCATCCAGGTTTTTTATGCGATCATTTTCTGTGGTGTATTTTTTTAGCAACTCATCACGTTCACGAATTTTTGCATTGTGGCGACCTACCGATTCGGTAAAAAGTTGATCGATCACTGTTCCGTATTCAGGTCCAGAAAATTTCACTTCTTTGTTTTTGCGTAAATAATCGCTCATGTTTTCCAAAACATTGAGTTGCATATTTACATCTACTTTCTGAAGCGTTAACTCGCCTAAAGTTTTGTAAGTAGCATCTGTTTCTTGAGTGATGTTTACAATTTCGTTTTTGATGCGATACGTTTTGATGGCATCACGCGCATCTTCCAATTCCTTTCCAACAATAGCAATTTGCTGATTGATGAAATCAACTGTGCTGCTTGCTAAACTTTTCTTATCTTCAATTCCTTGAGCGATGTACGCATCTGCAATTGCATTTACCAATCGCGAAGCTTTTTCGGGAATGGCATGTGTATAATACAATTTCACAATATTCACATCCTTATCCGGAGCTTTTACCAGATATGGAGCAGCCATCAACTTTGTAGTTAATGCCTCGCGCGAATACACCGTAAACGACCACGACTCCTGCTTCATTTGCGGATGATAACGAAGTTGTTCTTCATCTTTTTGAACGGTTACGCATACTCCGCGATCACAAATTTTCTCGCCGAAAGTGGCTTTCTTTTCTATCTTCGATCCGTAGCGTTCATAAGAAATTAAGAATTTATTTCCCTCTATAAAATTCAAATTAAAATTCATTGAACTGAAACTGCTGTCGGTGATGGAATAATCCACCAGAAAAGGCGAAGCATGATACACTTCTTCTTGTTTCAATTCACCCTGACGATAATACTCTACATAAAAATCAAGATTAGTTAATGCTTTTTCAAACAAGGAACGTGATTTTAATACTTCTACTTCCGTTTGCACTTTCGGATTCGATTTGAAAACGTCGAAGTCACGATACAAATTACTTCCCGACATACCATCTTGCGAATCTTCAATGCGCAGCGTGGCCGTTGCCTGATATTGCGAAGTGGCCATATAAAGGTAACGGGTAGCCGCAATTCCCGATAAGAACATACATATAACGATCAAGTACCACCGCTTTTGAATGGGGTACAACATCGATTGAAGAGATCCTGGTGTGCGCATATTAGTTACTTGCCGATATATTATAAACAAGAGCCAATGCCGTGAGCAAACTGGCAAGTGGAATTAATTTTGATGCAATACGATCAAAAGATTTATTTCTTCCGGGAGCTACATAAACAACATCTCGTGAAGTCACCATCACTTCATTGCTTGCAGCTTTGGTGAGATCTACTTTTATTGTTTCTGTTCCGCGAATAATTTTTATATCTGTAGTTTTTGCATAATCCGTAAAACCATTTGCTTTTCCGATCATATCTACTAATCGTACTTGGTCAGTATGAAAAACATAATTGCCCGGACTATGTACTTCGCCTAAAACAGTTACCTGATTACTCAACAAACGCAAATTCAAAATTGGTTTTTGAATAAACTGACTGTACAAAGTCACTAATTTTTCTTCTGCTTTTATCAATGTCAATCCTTCCATTCTTACTTTTCCGATTTGCGGTAAATTCGCATCGCCGTTCTCATCAATCTGCAACCATTTGCCTGCTTCTTCCGGAATGCTGTAAACCGAGTGAACAGAACCTACGCTCAATTCATCGTGACCCCAAACGCTGAGTGAAATTTTATCACCCGGCGATAAAGTTTTTTCAGAAATTTCTGAAGATGGACTTTGCGAAGTTTTTGTAGTGCTCGTTTGGTAGAGCGCGTATTTGTTGCAAGAGCTGAAGAGTAGCAGGATGATTAATCCCGTTACGCCCATCGTAGCAAGTTTGAGTAAAAAATTGGAATTTAATTTCATGGCAGTTCGGTTAATTTCATCAGCAACAAGGCAACATCCTCTACCCGCAATTAAACTTGATTTTGCGCTCTAAGGTTACAAGATTTGAAATTCCTGTCTCTGTGGATAAATAACTCTTCAAAAGTGATTCTACTGTAACAAATTGAATAGTTGTTGATTACATATACAATAGCAGATTCTAAAACCTAAAATACGATCGATTTGTTGAAAGGTTACATGCTTTTCAAATGATTATCACGCACATCTTGCATAAATCACATCTCTCAAAACGGAAATTAATTTGTGGAGATGCTTGTACAGACGAAAAATAAATTCAACTCTGTTTTTTAACAATTAAGGCAGGATAAACGCATAGAATAAATTGCTAAGCTGCCTCTAAAAACATTAATTTCGCTGCAAACATGGAGATAAAAATAATTAATCGATCGAGGCATGCCTTGCCAACGTATGAAACTGTTGCTTCTGCCGGGATGGATTTAAGAGCTCATTTGGATGCTCCCATTGAATTGCAAGCTTCTGAATATAAGCTTATTCCGACCGGAATCTTTATGGAAATCCCCGTTGGATATGAAGCGCAAGTGCGTCCCAGAAGTGGCTTGGCGGCCAAGCACGGAATTACCGTACTTAATTCGCCGGGAACGATTGACGCCGATTATCGTGGTGAAATAAAAGTGATTTTGGTGAATCATGGAAAACAGGCTTTCACGATTCATGATGGTGAACGCGTTGCTCAAATGGTGATAGCAAAACATGAGCGTGTTGTTTGGAAAGAAGCGTCTGAACTTGAAGAAAGTGAACGCGGCGCCGGTGGATTTGGTTCTACAGGAAAATGAAATTATTATTTGCAAGAAAATTCGAAAAGAAAAAGAGCATCTTTAAAAAAATCAGCATTGCTGAATTAATAGAAATAAAATGAGAATTATTGTTCCAATGGCAGGTATGGGTAAGCGGATGCGACCACATACACTTACAATTCCCAAACCTTTAATTCCTGTTGCAGGAAAACCAATTGTTCAACATTTGGTGGAAGACATCATTCGCATGTGCAATCAGAAAGTAGAAGAGATTGCATATGTGGTGGGACATTTTGGTGAAGAAGCAGAGAAAAATTTAATAAAGATTGCAGAAGATTTAGGAGCGAAAGGAACTATCCATTATCAGGATACTCCATTGGGAACAGCACATGCTATTTTATGTGCGCAATCTGCGTTGAAAGGTCCTGTTGTGGTTGCATTTGCAGATACATTATTTAGTGCCGATTTTAAAATGGATCCTGATTGCGACGGTGTGATTTGGGTAAAACAAATAGAAGATCCGCGTCAGTTCGGAGTTGTGAAAACAAGTGCAGACAATACCATCACCGATTTTGTAGAGAAGCCGGTTGAGTTTGTTTCTGATTTGGCCATCATCGGAATTTATTACATCAAAGACGGAGAAAATTTACGAAGTGAATTGCAATATCTCATCGACAAAGACATCAAGGATAAAGGCGAATATCAATTGACCAATGCTCTTGAGCACATGAAAGCGAAAGGAAAAAAACTGAAAGCAGGTAAAGTGGATGAGTGGCTCGATTGCGGAAATAAAGATGCTACGGTATACACTAATTTACGTGTTTTGGAGATGAAATATCCTAAGAACCATATTGCTTCCACTGCTAAAATCAACAACAGCGTTATTGTTCCCCCTTGTTATATCGGAGAGGGAACGGTGATTGAATCATCGGTAGTTGGTCCGCACGTAAGCATAGGCTTGAACTCCGAAATCAACAACAGCATAGTGAAAAATAGTATTATAAGAGATCAAACTAAAATAAAAGACAGCGGTATTGACAATTCTTTGATCGGAAGTTACGTTCAATACACCGGCCAACTGAAAGATCTTAGTATGGGCGATTACACCACGGAATCCTAACGATGAAGCAATACCAAATTTTTTACCTCTCTATCATAAGCATCTTGCTCTTAGGCAGCGCTTGCAGTCCATCTAAAAAAACGGCAGTGAATCCAGCGCCTGCTTCAAAAAGCAAAAGTGATTTAAGTGAGCAAGAGCGCATCAAGATTACGTATACTTTTTTTGATGCACAAAAGGAAAAGGGGAATGGAAACATGCAAGCTGCAGCGGATTTATTTGCGCAATGTTTGCGATTGGATCCGAAGAATCATGCGGCGATGTTCGAGTTAGCGGCTATTTATAATTCCAAAGGAAAAATAAACGATGCTTTATTTTTTATAAAAACAGCAGTAGATTTAAATCCCGACAATGAATGGTATGCCATGTTACTTGCCGACACCTATGAAAAGGCAGGGAAATATGCCAATGCCATTGAAATTTACCAGCAGCTAAGCAAAAAATATCCGGAGAAGTTGGAGTATTTATTCAATGAGTCGGATGCCTTATTGATGCAAGGGAAACTTTTAGACGCCATTCACATCTACGATAAAATCGAAAGTAAATTAGGTGTATCGAGAGAGATGACCATTCAGAAGCAACGCATCTATTTAAAACTTGGAAAAGTAAACGAAGCAGCAGCAGAGTTAGAAAAATTAATTAAGTCGGAGCCGGAAAATTTGGACAACTATTCATTACTTGTTGAATTATGGCAAGTCAACAATCAGCCTGAGAAAGCGAAGGAAACCATCCGACGCATGGAACAAATTGATCCCGACAATCCGAGCATAGCTTTAGCGCTAGCAGAACAATTTCGCAGCGAAGGAAAAAAGTTAGAATCTTTTGAACAACTAAAAAAAGCATTTTCATCTACGGCATTAGCAAGCGAAATAAAAATCAGAATTCTTACGAGTTATTTGCCTCTTGTGGAAACAAGTCCGGAGATGATGGACCAGGCCTTGGAGTTAAGCAAACGTCTCAGCAAAACACATCCCGGCGAAGCCAATCCACAATCGGTGTACGCTGATTTTTTATCTGTCAACAAACAATACTCCGAAGCACGCGAGCAATACAGAGCCAGTTTGCTCATCGACAAAAAAAATCTGCAAGCATGGCAACAACTTTTAATTTTAGAATCCGAATTGCGCGACTACACGGCGATGGAAGATGAAGCTGAAGAAGCACTAGGACTTTTTCCTGACCAAAGTATTTTATATCTCTTCAACGGACTCGCCAAAATTCAAGTCAAGAAGTACGATGAAGCTGCAAAAACTTTATTGAGCGGAAGTAAATTGGTGGTTGACAACGATCAGCAACAAATGGAATTCTATTCGAATTTGGGAGATGTTTACGACAAATTAAAAAGATACGAAGATTCTGACAAGTATTATCAGAATGCATTAAACATTGATGGCAGCAATGTGTATGTGCTCAACAACTGGGCTTACTACCTTTCCTTGCGCAAAGAAAATTTAGAGAAAGCTGCGGAGATGTCGAGACGCAGCAATGAAATTAATCTAACTAGTTCTTCTTTTCAAGATACTTATGCATGGATACTTTACATGCAAGGTAAATATGCAGATGCACTCATATGGTTGGATAAAGCTATGAAAAACGGTGGTGATTCCAGCGGAACTATTTTAGAACACTATGGAGATGTGTTGTACAAAACCGGAAAAACAAACGAGGCAATTGAATATTGGAAGAACGCGAAAAAAACCGGAGATCATTCCGAATTATTAGATAAAAAACTGAATGATAAAAAGCTGTATGAGTAAACAACAAATACTAACCTGCCTAGGTATTGTATTCATGTGCTCTGCAATTTTTTCTTGCAAATCGAGACACAAACCAACAATTGTTCCTGAAGGAACATTCATCCCTTTACAAAATGAATCGGTGCAGGAGTTAATGGTTCGTTTAGATTCCAGCGCCTTCAAAGCCGATTGGATCAACGGAAAAGCGAGTGTGAGTACGGATCGAGATGGAAATGAAACTTCCTTCAACATTACTCTACGTGCAAGAAAAGACAGCGTCATCTGGATTTCAATTTCTCCTTTATTAGGAATTGAGGTGGCACGCATTATGATAACGCCCGACTCCGTAAAAATGTTGGACCGGCTTCACAGCAAATACCAGGCAAATACTTTTGAAACTATAAACAAATTATTGCAACTCAAAGTAAATTTTGAAATTGTACAATCACTTTTATACGGGAATTTCTTTGCTTACAAGAAAAATGAAAACCGTTTTAACTCGGTTTATCTTGAAGATAAATATTATATTTTAAGTTCACTCAACAAAAAGAAACTGCGAAGATCACTCGAAGAAAAAGATCTAAGTAAACCGGTGATACAAGATGTTTACATCAACAGTGTTTTGTATAAGATTTTTAAAATGTCGGTAGAAGATCAGAAAATAAATAAAAGTCTACTTATAGAGTACGAAGATTTCAGACCAACTGAATCGGGGCAATTTCCATTCAAATCCAAGACCAAAGTTAAAGCAGACAAAGATTTAGAAATAAACATCGAGTTCGGCAAATTAAAAGTAGGTGAAGTACAAGAATTCCCATTCAATATCCCATCCAATTTTGAGCGTAGCCGTTAAATATTATTTTAATATTATTTTTTTTAGTATCCTGCTTTGCTGTGGGAGTAACGCATCTGCACAAAACAAAAAAGATTTAGAAAATAAGAAAGCTAAACTTCAGAAGGAAATTGATTTTACCAATAAGCAATTAAAGATTGTAGAAAAGAATAAAAACAGCACAGCAGAACAGTTATCGGCCTTGCGCAAAAAAATTCAATTGAGAGAAGCTTTGATAGGAACTATCAATACAGAGATCTCATCATTAGGCGGAGCAATAGCCTCCACCTCCAAAGAAATCAACAATCTTGAAAGTGATCTTCAAAAACTACGAAGAGAATATGCGGAGATGATTCGAAAGGCCTATCTCAATAGCAACGATTATCAGCTCATGATGTTTCTATTTGCTGCTCGTGATTTTAACCAGGCGTATAAGCGAATGAAGTATTTACAACAATACGGAGAGTATCGCCGATCGCAGGCCGGACTTATTCAAGGAACGCAGGAAAGTCTCAACGGCAAAAAGCAAGAGTTAGAGCAAAAGAAGAATGAGAAAACGAGTTTAAGAAACACAGAGCAAAAGCAAAAATCTACTTTAGAGAAAGAGAAAAAAGATCAAGTTAAACTTTTACAAACATTAACGGATCGACAGAAAAGACTTCAAAAGGATTTAGCCGAGAAGCAAGCTGCGAAAAAGAAACTTGATCGTGCCATCGAAAATATTATTCGCAAAGAAATTGAAGCCGCAAAAAAGAAAGCAGTTGCGGCAGGAAAGAAAAATGTAAATAATAGCAATGTGTTTACTTTAGCTCCTGAGGCGGCCAAGCTTTCTAAAAGTTTTTCAGGCAACAAAGGGTCATTGCCCTGGCCGGTGGAACAAGGTGCCATCACCGGTTTGTTTGGCGAACATCCACACAAAGAATTAAAAGGCATTATTATAAAAAATAATGGTGTCGATATTCAAAGTAGAAAAGGTGCAACAGCGCGTGCAATCTTTGAAGGAGCTGTCAGTGGAGTCGTGAGTATTCCTGGTGCAGGCAAAGCGGTAATCATTAGACATGGCGATTTTTTAACCGTCTATTCTAATTTGGAAACTGTTTCTGTGAACACCGGAGATAAAGTAAACACCAAACAAAGTATAGGTACCATCGGTGATTCCGGCGATGATTCGAAAGGAGAAATTCATTTAGAGATTTGGCAAAATTCCGGCAAACTAAATCCGAGTTCTTGGTTAACGAGAAAATAAATATTTTACGAATAACTCAAACCAATCCTTGATTAATTGCTTTCGCTACGGCTTCTGTCATACTTGCTACATGCAACTTCTCATAAATATTTTTCATGTGTGATCGTACAGTTTCGTAACTGATGAAAAGATGCTCGGCAATCATTTTATAACTCATGCCACTCACTAAGCAACCCAACACTTCCTTTTCACGATTGGATAGATTGTAATCCGGAATTTCTTTAGCAGGAGCTACAGGAGCTTGTTGTAAAAAGCCTAAGACTTTCCTTGCCACCGAAGGACTCATAGGCGATCCTCCCTGATACACTTCAACGATGCACTCAAGAATGCGAGCGGGCAGTGTATTTTTAAGAATATAGCCAGATGCTCCGGCACAAATAGCATTGAAAACTTTATCATCATCTTCAAAAGAAGTTTGCATTAACACATTCAATTTCGGAAATAATTTTTTAATTATCTTGACACCTTCAATGCCATTCACTTCAGGCATCTCAATATCCATCATAACTACATCCGGTTCCGATGTTTTGATTTTATCCTCTACATCGCTGCAATTGACATAAGCGCCCACCAGGGTGAAGCCCGGAGCATCTTCAATCAACAAAGACATCGAATCCAGAAATAAAGAATTATCATCAAAAACTGCTACGCGAATGGCCATAAAAATTATTTTTTACTTGAGATTAAATTGAACTGTTTATACTTTTTTTACCGTATACAAATCAAACGAGTATTATCATTAGATCAAATCCCCTTATTTGGGGATTTTAAGGAAGATATCTGTCCCATCGGGTCCGGATTTAATATCCAAACTACCATTCGCTTCTTTAGCTCTCAATGACATATTTCTTAAGCCATTTCCGTTGCTTACATCAGCGATTATAAATCCTTTTCCATTATCCTTCACTTTCAACAACCACTCAAAATTTGTTTCCTCAAATTGAATACTTACAGATGAGGCTTCTGCATACTTTACAATATTATTAATTGTCTCCTTAAAGATTAAGTAAATATTTTTCCTGACAGCGATTGGAATGGTTGTTTGATTTTCTGGAAGCTTAAAGTCAAAATTCACTTTAATGCCTTTCGCTTGAAACAAAGTACTCACATAGGATTCCATTTTTTGAGTAAGATGAATACTGTCGTCATTTATTGGATTGATAGTCCAAACGATATCACTCATATTATTCATCGTTTCTCTGGAAACATTACCGATATGTTTCAACAAATATTTCGCTTTCTCTGTATCGCCCATTTGAATTTTTTTAGAAGCCGCATCACTGTAAATTCCGATACTGCTTAAGGTTGCTCCGATGTCATCGTGTAAATCGGCGGCGATTCGATTTCGCTCTTCGAAATACGTTTTCTCAATGTTCCTTTTCTTTTCTGTTTCCTCTACTAATTTCAATTGAACATTCAATCGATCTATTTCTGTTTGCCGCGCTTTTACCACTAAGCCTGAATTGAAAATGATCATTTCAATAAGTACTCCTGTCATTGTAATCACCAAAGGTTGCCAAGGAAGAAGATTCATCAAGTACGGTATAAAGGCCATCAAATTTGCCAGTACGGAACTTACTAAAGCCACCAAACTTCCAAAAACTAAAATTCGGGAAACGATATTTTTTATTTGTGAAATTTTATAAAGTAAATATACCGACATTAATAATAAAACAACAATACCACCTAACAGTAATCCACTACTCATTCCATTCATCCAATGAAAAACATCATTCAACAATACCATCAAACAATACACTAGAATTATTTTTTCTGCGATTTTTATTTTTTTTTCCAGAGGAGGATCAAACTTTTTTATTTCACAAAAATGCCGGGCAAAACAATAATAAAAATAGAAAGGAATAAAGAGCAGAAAATTATTCATCTTGACAGTAACGTCAGGATAAAAGGTAAAGAATATATTCCAGTTGAGATGAGTTTCATAGCGAGCCAGATAATAAAGTCCAATCATTAATATATACAAAACATAATACACATAGTACAGTCTTTTCATGAACATTCCCTGCAAGGAAATGAAAAGTAATTGGAATAGAACAATACTCAAGAACACGATCACTTCATTCAATTCAAATCGATTTTCGAAATAGTTATTGCCTGCATTTTTTATAAAATCACTTTCGCTTTCCGCTAGCATTTTGAATTGTGAAAAGTAAAATAGGTGCTTTCCCGGTATCATTTTAATCGTAACCAAGCAACTGTCTCCGGCATTCAAATACAATTCAGAAGTTCTACGTTGATCATTGATTACGTGCAAAGCATTATACATCGAATGCCCTGAATATTTTATGCTATCCGTGGTAGTGTATTTTAAATAATACGTGAGAGAATCTTGCCAAGGAACAACCAAAACTATTTTTTGTAAGTCGGCACGATCGTTTATTATTTTAAAACGAAACCAAAAATTATTTCGGACCACAAAGTTTTTTGGCTTCCCCTCTAATTTTGAAGCCCAGTTATTGAGCTGAAGAATTTCAGGAAATTTTTCATCATTACTCTCGTCATTGATATAAGAGAAATTAGCTAAGCGAACTCCTTCGATTTTCGAAATAAGTACATCCGATTGAGCGAATGCAATTTGTTGAAAGAACAAACTCAGTATTAATAAATAATTCCTCAAGAAATGACTTTTTACTTTCGTCTGCATATTTCAATAAAGTTAAGGAAAGAAATTGAATTACAAAATCCCCTTTTATGGGGATTGGATGCAAGCATAAAGTCTTGCAATTTTGAAAGCATACAATTCCCCAAATCATTCATCTATGAAGCCATCTTCCACGTGTATATGCCTTTTGATGCTCTTACTCTTAAATGGCGTAAGCAATGCCCAACAAACACCCGGTGAAGAAATTAAGGCGACGGAATTTTCTATTCCAGTATCACCTGCTTTTTCGTTGTTAGGAGCCGATCCTGCTTTGGTAAGTATGCCCGGTGTGATTCGCGATTTCAAAGTCGATTGGTCCTTTCGATCTTACCGTTTAAGTCCAAATATCTCGATTGAGGCACAGCCCATTTGGTCTATCGCCTATGATCGTACTGATTTAAGCAAGTATCAAAAAGCAGGAGCCTTGATGCGACAACTTTCTACACTTAGCGTTTCATTGGGTACCATTCAATTAGATACTGCACGCGTTTTGGCATTTGCTTTTAAAATTAATTTATTTAGAAGCAGAGATCCTTTGCGCGATTCAAGTTATATGCGTGAAGGTATGAGCGAAGTGCTTGCACAGGAAAATGCCTTGAAACAACAAATCGTCGATTTGAAATTGAGTTTAGATACCATCACCAGTACCTACCAGCGCATTATGACTGAAAATCAAATTCTAAATTCAGAATCACAAATTATACAATTGCGTTCGGGAACCAGAAATCGAATTAAAGAGTTGAGAGAACTCTATTTGAAAAGTTATTGGAATACTTCCTGTGTAGATTTGGCTTTCGGACAGTCGTACAGTTATATCAACGAAAGTTTAGACAGTTTAAAAATGGCGAAGCGAGGTTATGGTGTATGGCTTACCGGTGGAATAGGAGCAGGGCAAAGAGTTTTCTTGAGCGCACTTGTGAGATTTCAGAAAATTAGTGACAATGAAATGAGTCAACAATGGGCATTCAATGTTCGGTACGGAAGCAATCGTTTTCGTTTTTTCACTGAAGCGATGTATGAAAATACCGAGACCACCATCTCTAATGAATCATTTGAAAAACAAAAGTCGATCAACGAAGGATATATTTTTGCTTACGGCGGCGATTTAAAATTAAGCAATAGCATCGTCTTGGGTTTTTCATTGAGAACAGTATACAATAACAATTTAAAATTCGTCAACCTTATACCAGTCGCTAATATCGCTTGTCTAATGCGGTAGTTCAAATAATTTTTTAATGCCGTCCCATCTTTTCAATTCAGGGACGGCAATTTTATGA
>Ga0105050_10008673_pt1 | contig 11635 bp, 9 predicted proteins | sample FRY01_FD_78088 | JGI IMG/M metagenome (GOLD analysis project Ga0105050, IMG submission 78088) | Freshwater microbial communities from Lake Fryxell liftoff mats and glacier meltwater in Antarctica - FRY-01 | ecosystem: Environmental > Aquatic > Freshwater > Ice > Glacier meltwater ... | reverse complement strand
TTGCTCGAGTTGTTTCTTGTCAAACCCGGTCTTCTGCAGTTGATCTAACACAGGGTGCTTGCCCATTTTGTCTCAACTCATCGTCGTTGTTGGTTGTGCGAAAGGAGAGTATCAGGCTAGCTCGTTAACCCCGCTGGGACGCTGAAAGCATCCGCCCAAGAACCACTACCAAGACGCCGAGCCCCCGAGTGTCCTGGTGAAAAATGAAGCACGTGCGGGGCCAAATATTTCCACCACCACCACCAGATCAACACAGTCTTCGCGCAGGTGGTCTACTTATCGACGAAGCGACCTTCAGAGTGTGTCGAGGCCACTGCGTAGTCAAAGAAAAGGGAATGTTGCCCTGTTCACACAAGCCCACCCGAGGGCGCAGGGTGCTACTGTGCCGTGCCTCGCTGACAACAGCAGCAGCCGGCGGGGTAATTCCCGACCGGCCCCTGTGGGCCTGATTCGCCCGCTGTCGGTCAACCACGGAGTGTTGGCGAGGACCGAGTGTTAGCTAGAACTGGATACCGCGGGTCAGCGCGCCATCGACTAACACGTTGGCACCGCTTGTGCGAGACGACACCGGGCTGGAGATAAACACCACACTGGAAGCAACCTCTTGGGCCGTTCCCATTCGACCCGTGGGGTTGAGACCCATGGCGAAACTAAAGAGTTCAGGGTTACCCCCTTCAATGTTTTCCCACACACCACCGGAGAAATAGGTATTTCCCGGCGAGACGCTGTTGGCGCGGATACCCTTCTCGGCCAAGGAGAAAGACAGCCCGGACATGTAGCCGATGATTGCCGTCTTGAAGGTGCCATAGGGGCCTGAAGCAAAGTCTGCCTCGCGTCCCGACACGCTAGAAATGGCGAGCAGCGACTTCACATCACTTTTTTCCAGGTAGGGGATAACCGCTTTACACAGGTTGACCGTTCCCATGAGATCCACCCGGTAGGAGGTGTCCCAGTTGTCGTCTTCATCGGGGATGGCCAACGCACTCACGTTGGCGACGGCCATATCGATTCCCCCAAACTCTTTGGCTGAATCATCGACCCAGGCGCGCAGAGCGTGTGCATCGCCGACGTCGAGAACGGTGCCTTTAGCTTTCACACCCTTAGCCACAAGTGCCTTTTCTGTTTCGGCTACCTCGTCTTTATTGCGGGCGCAGAAGGCCACGTTGGCGCCTTCGTCGGCGAAGGCTTCCACAATTGCCCGGCCGATTCCTTTGGTGCCCCCAGTAACAATAGCCACTTTGCCTTGTATTTTCAGATCCATAACGGTGGTGCCTTTCTGTTGGTCGCGAACTCATGGGTGCGCAGAGATGAGGGGTTTTCCCCACCAGGTTTAGGGCTAGATCACCGTTTTGGCGAGCTGGCGGAGCCTGTCGTGCATTCCCTCGAATGCAGAATTTTTGGGCAAAATCTTTTTTGGCATTTTGCTGACCACGGAATAGTTCGTGTCCACACAGTTGGCTATTGGTGACAGGGAGGTTTGCGTAATCAATTGGTAGGCGTCCATATAGTGCAGACCCATGATGTCGCCCAACCAGTGAGTCATCTCCACTTGGGCGATGCGCCATGCGTCTTCCATGGGCCGTGATGACCCGACCACCATCCAATAGTCATCACTTTCAAGCCTTGGCCACAGCGGTGCGTGGCCCTTTATTAATTCGACCAAGATGACAGAATTCATGGCGCCCTCCACAGCCGTGCCACACGCTTCGCCTTCACCTTGGCGGTAGTGGCCATCACCGATGGAAAACATGGCACCCTCGACGTTGACGCCGAGAAACACTGTCGTTCCCACTTTCATTTCCGGGGTGTCCATGTTCCCGCCAAAGCGTTCTGGAACCAGGCTGGAGCGCACTTCGCCACCCGCTGGGGCCACACCAACCGTGCCAAGCATGGTTTCTATCGGTAGGGCAAATTCGAGGTCACCGAAACGGGCCTGGAAACCCACTTCATTGCGCGCCGTATCCACGTGATAAATCCAGGTTGCTTCCGGCAATTTTTCATGAAGCAGCGCTGTGCGATCGGTGGCTGTCAACCCTCCAAAAAAGGGAATGGTCGACGAGGCGCCAAAACTTCTGGCTGGAACCAAGTCAACGATGTGGATGACGAGGGTGTCACCTGGCTCGGCACCTTCCACATAGAAGGGGCCCGTTTGGGGATTGACAAAGCGGAGATCAACTTTTTCACTCGCCATATCGTGCACAGATTGCAGAGTGTCATTGAAGGCATCCTCTGACCAGAGCCGCATCACACTGCCGGGTTTCACTTTCATGATGGGAGGGACACCACCGAAGGTATACACATACTGCGCGCGTTCTGGGCTGAAGCTAATGTCATCCATGGGGTTCCTCTCTGGCAGCTGGACCGGATTAAGTGGTGGGGCGAGGGGCCCTTTTCCTAACACAGAACAAGAGAGGTGCTGTGTCGGGCCAGCAGAGACGTCGTGCGACCACGGACATCCCTTCAACGCAAAGTTTTGGCAACACTACCTCCTTTGGACGGAAAAGAACACGGTGGTCGTCCTCGAAAAAAGAGCAGCACGCACGGTGTTCGTCTGCCCGTCCCCTCTATGACACACCACGAAGCACCCCACGATCATGTTCCTACTCGAGAACACAATCCGTGGACGGCATCACGGGTCAAAGCGAGCCGAGAAGTCGCGTCCACTCTGGGCCACCAGGGTATTCCCACTGTGTGAGGGAATCACCACGCATTTCAGCACTAATTCCCGGGACGTGTGGGGCCACATATTTCCCACCCTCCACGAGCACAGGGTCAACGAAGTGTTCATGGAGGTGGTCGACATATTCGATGAAGCGACCTTCAGAGTGTGTTGAAACCACCGCGTAGTCAAAGAACGAGAAGTGTTGCACCAGTTCACACAGACCCACCCCACCCGCGTGGGGACAGACGATCACACCAAACTTTGCCGCTAAGAGCAGGTTCGCAATATTTTCGTTGACCCCGGCAACCCTGGTGGAATCAATTTGCATGACGTCAATGGCCTGTGCCTGAAGAAGCTGCTTGAACACGATGCGACTTTGCACAGCTTCACCCGTTGCCACGCGTACCGGCGAAATTGCTGCACGAATGTCCGCGTGGCCCAAAATGTCGTCCGTGCTTGTGGCTTCTTCAATCCAGTAGGGATTCCATGGGGAGAGGGCTTTGACCCACTCGATTGCCTCGCCCACTTCCCATTTCTGGTTGGCATCAATCGCGACAGGAAAGTCCGGGCCTAACGCTTCTCGAACGAGCGCCATGCGCCGCATATCGTCCTCAAGCGAACCACCCACTTTGAGCTTGATAAGCCCAAACCCATCGGCTACCGCTTCGTGGGAAAGGCGCAGCATCTTTTCATCTGAATACCCCAACCACCCCGGCGTCGTCGTATAGGCGGGAAAGCCGTTGGAACGCAACTGGGCAATTCGCTCTTCTTTGCCTTCTTGCCCGCGGCGCAAAATGTCTAACGCCTCTGCTTCGGTCAGGGCATTTTGAATGTGGGTGAAATCAACCACCCCGACCAGCTCTTCTGGAGACATCTGGGCTAAATACTCCCAGAGCGGCAACTGTGCCCGGCGTGCTTTGATATCCCACAGGGCATTCACCACAGCACCCGCGGCCATGTGAGAGACACCCTTGGACCCGGGTTGCGTCAATCTGGAGGAAGGAAATAGCGGCCAGTTGCAGGAACTGCTTCACCATGATGCGGTTATGCACGTGCTCTCCGATGGCAACACGGATGTGTGCTATCGCGTCCTAAATTGCTTTGTGACCCACGATGTCGTCGGGCCTGGTGGGTTCCTCCACCCAGTGGATCTGGTCGTCTTCGAGTCCCCTAATCCAGGCAATTGCTTCGGGTACGTCCCACTCTTGGTTTGCGTCCACCCCCAGTGTGATGTCGGGGCCAACAGCTTCGGGCATGAGCTCAATGCGGTGGCGGTCCTTAAAGAGTGATCCGCCCCCTTTCAGCTTGATAAACCGGAAGCGATCGGCCACGGTTTCGCGAGCCGGTCGCACCATTGTCTCGCAGTCGTATGCGAGACATCCCGGTGTCGTCGTGTAAGCAGGAAGACCGTCGGAAAGAAGTTGTCCTTCGCGCTCCTGACGCAACGGTTGTGCTTTCTGGAATAGGGCGAGGGCTTCCTCGGGATTCGAGGCGTCGCTGATTCGGCGGAAATCTAAGAACTCGACGAGTTGTTCGGGAGAAAGCCCGGGCAGGACCTGCCACAGGGGTGTGCCCTCAACTTTGCAGACGATGTCCCACAGCGCATTGATGATGTACTCAGCGGCCATGTGTGGGATGCCTTTTTCCGGCCCGAGCCCGAGAATCTGGGAGTCCCTCACGAGGGCGCGGCCAATGGCCCCGGGCCAATCGATGAGACCTTCGACGAATTCCCCAATGACCATCTGCGCCAACGCCTCGACAGAAGCGCACTGGAGCTTGTTGCCTCGGCCGATGGTGAGCACCAAGTACGCGACGGAGTAGTCGGGATCCTTGTTCATCGCGTCGGAACCGTGACAGTGGGCACCCGTCGAATAGCGGACTTCGAAAGTTTCCGCCGAAATGATTTTCGTCAGCTTCTATCTCATTTTCTGCGCGGACAATTTTTGTTGTGGGCTGAAAAGCAGATAGCATTGCGCGAACCTACATGTACACCGAAGTGCAAGGAAAGTGAAATGTGTCTCCACGCAGACCAAATCGAGTGCGGCCGCGCAGGGTTGAAGGTCAGTCGCCTGAGCGTGGGCGCCGCTCCACGGGTGGGCTTCTGCTCCTCCGTCTTAGATCGCGAGGTGGACGCACTTGTCGAGAGAGCGGTCGATCTGGGGCTCACCTTACTTGACACCGCTCCGTTTTGCGGGAGTGGGCACTCCGAGACACGCCTAGGAAAAGGGTTGTGTAAAGTCCTGCGAGGTTCTTCCCGGCTGTCCTCAAAAGTCGGTCGTAGATTCGCCCCCTTAGAAACCGAGGAAGATGCCGGATATGTCGACCTGGACCCGTTTTCGCCGGTCTACGACTACCCGGCCTCTGGTATTCGCCGCTCATTTGAGTCGAGCTCGGAACGCTCAGTACCCGATTCTATAGAAATTTTCCACAGGCACGACCCCGAGCTGCACCTCGATCAGGCCACCAACGAGGCGCTCCCGACGCTCGACTCGATGCGGAGCGAGGAGCTCATAACCTCTATTGGAATTGGCAGGAACTTATCGGAAATTGGGACTTTATCCGAGCGAAAGACAGTTCTTGACGTGGCGCTCGTCGCCGATCGTTGCACCTTGCTCGACCAGGTTGGGCTAGACGAGTTCCTTCCAGAAGCTCTCCGGAGAGAGGTGTCAGTTGTGGGGGCGGGGGTATTCAACTCAAGTGTGCTGAAGAATCCTGTTGAGGGAGCAACATGTAACGACGAGCCTGCGCCTCAGCACATTATTGCCAAAGCTCAGAAACCCGGAGACGTCATTCGCTCCTATGAGGTCAGCGTTGCTGCGGTGGGCTTCCAATTCCCGTTACGCCACCCGGCGGTGAAATCAATCCTCACCGATGTCCGAACCGTCGCCGAGCTTCAGATCAACGCAGAGGAATTTGATACATCCATTCCCGATGAGCTTTGGTCCGACCTCGAATCCGGCGGCCTCATGCAGCCTCTGGACTAATGCCAAAAATCATCGTCGCCACCGCTTTAGCCGGGAAGTTCTGGACAAAAACAGTCGAATGGCCGATAGCCCGGGGTCCCCTGCACCTTGGAATTAGTCACTATCTTGTGGCGCGTGGAATCGTGGATTTTCTTATTGTTGCCCGGGGAGTGCTCGCAGGGCGACCGATGGTGGGCTCTGCTGTGGCGACACTGACAGCACCGTCTCCTCAATCGGCAGGTCTTGTCGAGTCCAAGGTCGAAGGACCTATTGCGCACGCTCTGAACAGACTGGACCTCAGCGCACTTGTGGTCACCGGTCGCGCCTCCCACTTAGCCGGTCTCGTGATTGACCCCATGGCCCCCGACGACGCGGTGGAATGGGTCGATTCTGTGGCCGAGCGTGAGGCCAGTGTGTGGCACACCGATGAAGCGGTGCGCAGGTCTGTCGATGATGTGGTCCTCGCCACGGGTAAGTGGGGAATGGCTCAGCATTCTGGTGCTTCGATCGTAGCCAATCGCGGGTTTTCTACCGCGCAGGGTGGGTTGGGAGCGGTGATGGGCTCCATGAACCTCAAGTACATTGTCCTCCGCGGTGGTGGTCTCTCTCACCCACCAACCGAAGAGGAGAAACGCTTAACTTCGGAGTATGAGGCCCTCATTGACTCCAACCCCCTCACCAAATCCGAACGAGATTATCCGGGTTTTGCCTTGTGGCCCAGTCCAGAGCTCCACGGATATGCGGCATCCGGGGGATTTAGTTTCACTCCTAGTAGCGGGTTGAAAGATTTCTCCGCGGCTCGTTACCTACCCTGGGCCCGTGATGACGGGGCACACGCGTGCCCCGGTTGCCCGCAGGCCTGTCTGAAGGCGTTTGGCGCCGATGCCGGCCAACCCCTCGATGGGGGGAGGGCTCACCAACTTGGAATGTCCTCCTTTGCCCTGCAGGGGCAGAATTCTGACCCAGAAACTGTCGTCACCTTCAACGCGCTGTGTCACAAGCTGGGAGTCGAGCACCTCGTCGCTGAGGAGGCTTTGCGGGGGCAAGGACCTCTCTCACCTCAGACCCTCGAGGTGCTGTTGGACTCGACCTTGTCCCTCACCGGGTCGCCACCCGAGGGCGCTGTGAGGATAAAAAACATGCCGTTACCGCCTTTCGATCCGAGGGGCAATCAAGGTTTGGCCGTCGGCTTCGCGCTTAATCCGACCGGTCCTCGCCACGACGTTTTGGAACACGATATTGATTTTGACAACGCCTTTCTCTCAGCGGATAGAGTCTCCCGAGGGCAAGACTTCGGACTCCCCCCTGAAGGGCTTCCGATGGGCACCCTGGATGCGCGACGCCATGACTCTTTGGAGCAATTGTGGTTGTGTTGGAGCGCTCTGGACGCCCTGGGAATCTGTGAGTACGCTGCGCCGCCCACTCGTGAATTGACTCTCGAGGGAATCTGCTCCCTGGTGAGCCACCACACAGGTGCTCCCTTTAGCAGAGACGATCTCTTTCAGTTGGGCAAGGTCAGGCTTGGTTTATTGCGAGCGACGAACGCGCGTTTGGGGCTCACGGGGGCGGACGACAGGCTCCCCGATGTTTTCTTTGAGTTTCCCCTGACCGAAGGACGTCTCTCGGGTGTGATGATCAACCGCGAGGAATTTGAGGCGGCGGTGAGTTATCTTCTCGAAAAGTTTGAGTGGGATGAGGATGGGCTTGTGGATACGGGCCCTGTCGCCGCAGCGGTTACTCTGGCAACTCGCGCAGCAGCTCGGTTATTGGAGGGGGTCGCGTTATGAATCATGTTGTGTGGTCGCAGTGGGACGATGTAGAAGCGCCATCGGGAATCACGGTCTTGGGTCCGGCAACGGCCCCTCTCGGCAGTGATGCGGTCAAGGACGTCACGTTTTATGTGCCAACCTATATGTCGGGTCTGGCGGGCTTAAATCCGTCGCTGGAGATGCCCGAGCTCGAGTATTTGCAGATGCCTAATGCCGGGTATGACGACGCTATGGCGTTCCGTCGAGAAGGCTTAGCGATCTGTAACGCGCAGGGGGTTCACGATATATCCACCTCTGAACTTGCCTTGGCTTTAACGCTGGCTTCTCTTCGTGGACTGGATGATTTTGTCCGCGCTCAGCCCGAGGGGCGTTGGTTGCAGGGCCCGAGGCCTTCCCTTGCCTACAAGAAAGTTGGTCTCGTCGGATTTGGCTCGATTGGCCAAACAATCGCAGGCATGCTCGCGCCGCTCAAAGTAGATCTGATTCCTTTTTCCCGCTCAGGACGGGAGGGAAGTTACACGATGGATCGGCTTGAAGAGTTTCTTCCCCAATGCGACGTGGTGATTCTGATTCTCCCCGCGACTCCTGAAACGCATCAACTATTTAACAAAGAGCGATTGGCCCTGATGAAGGACGGTGCGCTTTTGGTCAACGTCGCCCGTGGCGCGATTGTAGACACAGACGCGCTGCTAGCGGAACTCGACAGCGGTCGGATACGTGCCGCCTTGGATGTTGTGGACCAGGAACCGCTGCCATCGGACCATCCTTTGTGGCGAGCACCGGGGCTCATCCTGTCTCCCCACGTAGGGGGAAACTCCAGCGCTTTCGAGCCAGGAATGCGGGCGTTACTTACTACCCAGCTTGAGAGGTTGGCAGCAGGGAATAGACCTCTCAATATCGTTGTCGAAGGAAAAGAGAATGGCTAAATGAAAATTGACTCGCACCACCACGTATGGGACCTGTCTGTTCGAGATCAAGATTGGATGGCGGGAGACTCCCTTGCTCCCATCTCTCGGACGTTCACGATGGCTGACATGGACCCTCTCCTGGAAAATTCCGGCATAGATTTCACCGTCATCGTGCAAACCGTCGCTGTGATGGAAGAAACCCCAGAGTTTCTCGATATTGCGGCCAGCCATCCGCGCGTCGCGGGCGTGGTGGGCTGGCTCGACATGGAAGCTGCAGATATCACTCCCGCTCTGGAAAGCCACCTGTCTCACCCGGAGTCTCAGCGTTTGGTGTCAATTCGGGATTTAGCTCAGTTTCAAGAAGACCCCCAATGGTTGGCAAGGGCGGAAGTCATCGCGAACATGAAACGCCTTGGCGAACGCAACCTGACCTACGACTTACTTACTCTCCCTCCTCAACTCCCCGCGGCCATAGAGGCCGTCAGTGCGTGCCCGGACACACAGTTCGTCCTTGACCACATATCCAAACCTTTTATTTCTGCCGGGGAAATAGATCAGTGGGCTCGCGATATTCGGGAGTTGGCCAAACGACCCAACGTTGTGGTGAAGGTGTCAGGCATGGTGACCGAAGCACAGTGGAACGACTGGACTGCCGAGACCTTCCGCCCCTATGTTGATGTCGTGGCAAAGGCTTTTGGCCCTCACCGCCTGATGTTTGGATCCGATTGGCCGGTGTGTCTCCTGGCCGGCGAGTACGCCGACATTCTCGGGATTGTCGAAACGCTCACCGCTGACTGGTCCTCGTCTGAGAAAGAGTCCTTCTTCTCTTTGACCGCGATCGAGGCGTATCGCTTGGAAAAACTGTTGTCGTGAGTGTCAAACGGCAATTTCCTCGGTGGAGCAGCATCAAGCCGCTTTTGGGCTGACCCTGGCCCCGTTTCCGGCGTCGCAGTCGTGGGTTAGAGCGTCCCCTGATTATCAAAGATTTTCGAGAGCTTTCCCGCAAGAGAGTTCGCAGGTCCATTTTTGATTACGTCGAGGGGCGCTCACGCCAAGAGCTCAGCATTGCTCGAGCGAAACAGACTTTCTCGAAAGTGGAGTTCCACACTCGTGTGTTGCAGGGTGTTTCGAAGATAGACGTGAGTAAGAAGATTTTGGGGCCTCCTACCTCGATGCCCATTGTCCTTGTCCTCACGGGATATGCCCGGATGATGCGCTACTGGGGCTGTTACGCTATCGCGACGTCCGCCGCCAAGCAGGACCTGATTTAGACATTATCCGCGATGGGGCCCGTGTCGCCCGACGACTTGGTGGCGGCAACCACTGAGGGGCGAAAGTGGTTCCAGCTTTATCTGTGGCAAGACCGTAAGCAGTCTCGTGGATTCGTCACTCAAGCCAAGCGCACGGGGTTTGAAGCACTTGTGTTAACTGTCGACACGCCCTTTAGTGGCCTCAGGTTCCGGAACACCAGAAATGGCTTGGCCGTTCCGCCAAAGATCAAAGCGAAGACATTTCTAAATATGGCCCTGAAACCTCGGAGTGGGGAAATCTCTTGAATACCCCACCGCTGAACTTTGCGGCCATGCGTGGATATGACCATTCCCTGTTTGAACTCGTGCAGCTGATTTTTGACCCCGCGGCGACGATGAAAGCTATTTCCCGACGAGAGTCATCAATAGTGCTCGCGAAATGCTGGCCATCGTGTGGGTGCTGCGGTGTGCTTGGCGAATGGGTAAAACATTGTCGATAAGTGCCCGCCGAGAAATCAGAAAAAAGCATGCCACCGAGTATGGGAAAGCCTCCAAGAAAGCTAAGGGGGTGATGTTGGATCGGTTGGTCGCCACGACCGGGTGGTCCAGGGCGAACGCGAGGAGAGCGTCGACCGCTGCGAGAGCCCGGAAGGGACCCGCGAGGGCGGTCACTCGCACACCGCGGCGACCGACGTATGGGTATGACACGGTGAAACTGTTGATTCAGGTGTGGAATCTGGCTGGCAGGCCCAGCGGGAAGTATCTGGCCGCGACGATGGGCCTCTGGCTGCCCAAACTCGAGCAGCATAGCGAGCTCGATGAGAAGCGCCTCACGGACCATACGGGGACGCAACTGCTGACGGTGTCCGGGGCAACAATCGACCGGATACTGAAACCCACCCGGGATGGTGGCACGTTGGTGGGTCTGTCCGGGACGAAGCCGGGCCCGTTGCTACGCAACTCGATTCAGGTGCGTAAGGCCGGCGACGAGCACGAGCAGGCTCCAGGGTTTGTTGAAGCGGACCTGGTGTTGCACTGCGGTGCGACCCTGGCCGGTGAGTTCGCCCACTCTCTGACCGTGACCGACGTGTTCACCGGGTGGAGCGAGAACGTGGCGCTAAAAAACGGCGCCCACCGGTGGGTGATCGAGGCGATGACTCAGATCGAGGGCAGGTTGCCGTTCCCACTGGTGGGTTTGGAAAGCAATAATGGGGGCGAGTTCATCAACCACGCGCTGATCAAATGGGCCGGCGAGCGTGACCTGTTCTTCACCAGGTCCCGGCCCTACAAATCCAATGACAACGCCCATGTCGAGCAGAAGAACGGCGACGTGGTGCGCCGGCACGCGTTTCACTACCGATACGACACCGTGCTGGAGATGCAGCTGCTGAACGAGCTCTACCAGCTGGTGCGGGTGCGGTTGAATCTGTTCACCGCGACAACGAAGGCTATCGACTGGCGCTCGAACAAGCGCGGCAAGAAGACACGCGTTTACGACAAACCACGCACTCCATACCAGCGCGCTATCGATTCAGGAATCCTCACTGTCGAGAAAGCTGCGAAGTTCGCCGCCCTGTTCGAGGCGACGAACCCGGCCGAGCTGACCCGAAAGATCACTACGATCCAAACGCGGCTCATCAGCCTCGCCAAAGACAAAACCAGCGCTGTCACCGCCAGCATTACGCGAGCAAAACCAGATGAGGCACCGGGAAAATTTTCGCGAGCATCTTGACATGGGCCCGACGTCTCGCGTCGTGGAAGGTCTCTTTTTCGTGCGGTTCTCAATCAGCCCCTCACCGGAGTGCGCGAGTAGCGTTGCGGATCGGCTACCGGACGAGTGTGCTCGATCATGCCGCCAACTCGATATCTGTGCGCGTTCGACCGCCGCTACTCGGTCGACGCCCATCTCAGGATGAGTGGGTTTACTCGGCGAGCGGTCGCAAGAAACTCTTCTCTATGTTCCTTGCGGGCAGGGGTTAGCGGGTGGCGAACGCAGTCACTCGCGATGATGCCGCCCTCCTTGAGAAGCACTTTGGTTGCCAAGAGTCCGAGCTGGCGGTTCTCATACTGAATCATAGGAAGG
>Ga0105050_10008671_pt1 | contig 11636 bp, 9 predicted proteins | sample FRY01_FD_78088 | JGI IMG/M metagenome (GOLD analysis project Ga0105050, IMG submission 78088) | Freshwater microbial communities from Lake Fryxell liftoff mats and glacier meltwater in Antarctica - FRY-01 | ecosystem: Environmental > Aquatic > Freshwater > Ice > Glacier meltwater ... | reverse complement strand
GATCGATGAGCTGCACCTGGAGTTCCCGTTTGCGGGCAGCCGGATGCTGCGCGATCTGCTTCGGCAAGAGGGCATCAAGATTGGCCGGCTGCACGTTGCCACCTTGATGAAGAAGATGGCGATCGAAGCCATCTACCGCCGCCCGAACACTTCGAAGCCGGCGCCGGGGCACAAGATCTACCCCTATTTGCTGCGAGGGCTGGCGATTGTGCGGCCGGGTCAGGTCTGGGCAACCGATATCAGCTATATCCCGATGGCAAAGGGCTTCGTCTATCTGGTAGCTATCGTCGACTGGTTCAGCCGCAAGGTTCTGGCTTGGCGGCTATCGATCACGATGGAGGCCGATTTTTGCCTCGAGGCCCTGGAAGAAGCACTGGCCCGCTATGGAAACCCTGAGATATTCAACACCGACCAGGGCAGCCAGTTCACGAGCCAGGCCTTCACCGGTGTGCTGCTGCGCGAAAAGATCGCCATCAGTATGGACGGCAGGGGCGCGTGGCGCGACAACGTCATTGTCGAACGGCTCTGGCGTTCAGTGAAGTATGAGGAGGTCTATCTGCACGCCTATGGCGGGGTCAGCGAAGCCCGCGCATCGATCGGCCGGTATCTGGGCTTCTACAACAGCCGTAGGCCGCATTCGAGCCTAGCCGCCAGGACACCGAATCAAACATATTTTGACAACCTGCCAGTAAAAGTGGCAGCATGAATTTGGCCGCTGATATGGGGCGTCATTCCGGTCGGGCTACGCCCTCCCTGCATGACACCCCATATCGGAATAATGAGGAAACAACCGGCAGACGATCCACTTATCTTTTGCCAATCACTGTGCAGACAAACCGAGCCACCTCTCTATCGCTCTTCGATCGAATGTCTCTCTTAAAGGAACAAAAACATGCGCAATCTATCTCGTCTCTATGCGGCAACGCTGACCACTCTGGCACTGGCCGCAAGCCCGGTCATGGCCCAACAGGCGCAACCAGATCAGGCAGGCGATCAAGCGGCGCTATCTCGCTTTTTGGCTGCAGTGGACGGGGTCCGTTCAAGCCAGCCGTCCGCTCCGGACGATGTGGCGAAAGCCGGCTCCCAATGCTATGCTGCTATCAATGCGCTGGTCCAGGCTTTGCCGGCCAATATCAAATCAACCGTTCGTTGTGATGTGGGCGATACCGGCGGGATTGTTGTCATTGGCGGTGCCTCACTGCGGTAACATTGTCCTGCATCGAGCAAACACAAAAAAGCCCGGAGAAATCGCTTGCCCCGGGCTTTCTAATGTCCATCTTACCGCAACGATCAGCCGCTATATTATCTTTGCGATCGGCCGGGCCCGGCGTGTTAGCGCAGCGGCACGGCTGTTCGGCTGTCACCGTGGCGGATGACTAGCTTATCAATCCGACCGCTATGATGATCACCACGCTATAGGCCAGCACACCGGCCAGGATACGGGGCAGGGTTAGGCTCTCGCCGAACGTTGCCTTGGCGAGATTTTTCATCTGCCCCATCAGCTCCGGCCAGGTATAGGAGACAAAGTCGCCCTGGGTCATGATGGAGACCAGTTTATTGTCGCTGTCCACGATTGGCAAACGGCGGAACCGTTCGTTGGACATGATCCGCAGCCAATCGATCAGTTCATCATTTTCGTTGGCGGTACGGACGCTGCGGGTCATGATTTCGCCGACTGTGGTTTTGGCCGGATCACGATTTTCCGCCACCAGTCGCTTCATGATGTCGCGTTCGGTGAGCAATCCCAAAATATGTTGATCATCGTCAACAGCGACGATCGAACCATAATTTTTCCCCGCCATGCGCTTGACCGCGTCCATCACCATGTCACCGGGATTGCAGGTCAGGGGGATGGGTTTGGTTGCATATTCGGCGCGTTCACTGATTTTCATTCTAAAAGATCCTCATATATATAAGAGTAACGCCGATGAGCGGACGCATCGCGTGACAACGTCAGTTGCCCGCGCCGCGCAAAAAAGCCGAGAGCAGCATTTGTGAATGCCTCCTGTTTGCGCTTCATCAGCCAGGCCATGTATGTGGTGCTAATTTCCATCTGTGACAGATAGCTGGGATCGGGCGAGACGCTATATGTCCGTTCGGGCAGAACGGCTGAGAAAGCCGGGGTCTCTTTTCTGACCGGAGGGTTGGACAAAAGAAAAGCCCGTAGCAAAGGCTTACCGCAGGCTTTCTAATGTCCATCTGACCCGAACGATCAGCTGCCGGCTGTCGATCCTGTCGAGCATCTCGACTCTCGGCCGACAAAGCGTAAACATGCGGGAAAGCCGATTATTGATGGTGTGGCCACTATGGACGGAAAAAAGGGGGCAGTGCGGGAACAGAAGCAGTCCTTCGGCTACCGCCCCAATAGAAGACGTTTCCCCGCTGAACGCAAATGACCGAAAGCCGCCTTTGCGGCCTCCATGATCTTTACATTTCCCTGCAAAAATTGACATTTATTTTCATAAGCTTCTCGCTGGAGTAAGTTCGCGCGCATACCGGACTAGCAATAAACTCAATTCAAACCAACGTAATGAACTCCAATGTGGAATCCGAAATGAAAACCAAACAGCCTAAATCCAACACGCTGGTCGAAAGACGCCCGTATGAAAAGCCTGTATTGGTCGAAATTGCCAAAGCTCATGGGACCGCAGGGAAATTTTACGCCCCTGGAGAGACAACCTCCATTTACAGTGCCAACTCGGGCCCCAGCTAGGCGGAGCACTTTACACGAAAGACGACGCAGTAACATTCATCCCTTGTCGCTATATAGATGCGTGAGGGCTTGTGGATGCAGACAGATTGTCCAGCCACGGCTGGCAATATAATTTCCGCGTCCCCAGTCCGCCTTTCGCCTCCTTTGCAATAAGCTGGGCTGTCCATCGTTCTGCCGCAAGCGCTGCCCTGCCGCGTGGCGTGCGTCCGCTTTGCTCAAGTTCAACTCAAAACCGGCCATTCCGCTCCCCACCCGATTGCCGCCGTCTGACAAGGTCAAATCGAATGCCTCCACTTGGACGGAGAAAATGCTCTGTCCATCATCGCCCAACGACAAAAAGCCCGGAGCAATCGCTTGCCCCGGGCTTTCTGTTTCTAATCTGACCGAAAGGATCAGCTCGAATAATACATGTCGAACTCGACCGGGCTCGGCTGGGTTTCCCAGCGGCTGACTTCTTCCCATTTCAGTTCGGCATAAGCGTCGATCTGGTCTTTCGAGAAGACATCACCCTTGAGCAGGAACTCGTGATCGGCTTCCAGCGCGTTGAGCGCCTCGCGCAACGAACCGCAAACGGTCGGCACTTCGGCCAGCTCTGCTGGTGGCAGGTCATAGAGATTCTTGTCCATCGCTTCGCCGGGATGGATCTTGTTCTCGATGCCATCAAGACCCGCCATCAGCAGGGCAGCCGACGACAGATAAGGATTGGCCAATGGATCGGGGAAGCGGAACTCGACGCGCTTCGCCTTGTCACCGGCGCCATAGGGAATCCGGCAGGAAGCGGAACGGTTGCGGCTCGAATAAGCCAGCAATACCGGTGCTTCAAAGCCCGGAACCAGCCGCTTGTAGCTGTTGGTGGTCGGGTTGGAGAAAGCGTTGATTGCCTTGGCATGTTTGATCACGCCGCCGATATAGTGGAGGCACATTTCCGACAGACCGGCATATTCATTGCCGGCGAACAGGGGCTTGCCGTCTTTCCAGATCGACATATGGGTGTGCATGCCGCTGCCATTATCGTCCTTGATCGGCTTTGGCATGAAGGTTGCGGTCTTGCCATAGGCATGGGCAACCTGCTGCACGACATATTTATAGACCTGTACCCGGTCGGCGGTTTCGGTCAGCGTGCCGAAGGTGATGCCCAGCTCATGCTGGGATGCGGCCACTTCATGATGGTGCTTGTCCATCGGCAGGCCCATTTCCAGCATGGTCGCGACCATTTCGCCGCGAATGTCGACGCAGCTGTCAACCGGAGCGACCGGGAAATAGCCACCCTTGACGCGCGGGCGATGGCCCATATTGCCGACATCATAGTCGCGGCCGGTGTTGGTCGGCAGCTCGATATCATCGATCCGGAAGCCCGAGCGGTCATAGCCATTTTCAAATTTCACATCGTCGAACATGAAAAATTCCGGTTCCGGTCCGACATAGATGGTGTCGCCGATACCGGTCGATTTCAGATAGGCTTCGGCGCGGACAGCGGTTGAGCGCGGGTCGCGGCTGTACAGCGATCCATCACCCGGTTCGACGATATTGCAGACCAGGATCATCATCGGTGTCGCCGAGAACGGGTCCATATAGACCGCGTCGAGATCGGGACGCAGGATCATGTCGGACTCGTTGATTGCCTTCCAGCCCTCGATCGAGCTGCCGTCAAACATGAAGCCTTCTTCCAGCACATCTTCATCGATGACGCCGGCGCACATCGACAGATGCTGCCATTTGCCGCGTGGATCGGTGAAGCGAACATCGACCCATTCGATCTCATGTTCCTTGATCATTTTGATAATATCGGATGCAGTATTGCCCATATTTTTTGGTCCCTTGGTTCTGGTTATTTTGATTTGGTTGCGAAAGAAAGATCAGATGGCGTCGTTGTCGCGCTCGCCGGTCCGGATACGCAGCGCCGATTCGACCGGAATGACAAAAATCTTGCCGTCGCCGATCCGACCGGTCTGGGCGGCTGCGGCAATCGCTTCGACCGTACGGTCGGCAAGACTGTCCTCGACAACAACTTCAAGCTTCACCTTGGGCAGGAAATCCACGACATATTCCGCACCACGGTACAACTCGGTATGGCCTTTCTGCCGGCCAAAACCTTTTGCCTCGGTCACGGTGATCCCGGAAACGCCGACTTCGTGCAGCGCTTCCTTGACTTCATCCAGTTTGAAAGGCTTGATTATCGCTTCAATCTTTTTCATTTCTATACGTCCCCGTGTACCTCTTTCTCGGCCATTCCTCTTGCGCAGAGGGAAGGTGCCTGAGCCGGGCACAATTGCCCGATGCTATTCAATTACCATGCCAGAATCGATTCGCGAACAGAATCACCGGAATGCTTGAATGCATTGCTAATAGCTAATCGGCCTGCTGACAATGCCGCCTAAATAACAGGCATTTGCGCGGGCAAATGACCATAATTTAGGCAGCTATTTTGGCGCCGGATTACAGCGTCAGTGTCAGCGCGGGGTTGGCGCGGTCATCTCGGGCAGGTTTTCCTTGGTCCAGTGCGACCGGTCGACGACATAGTGACGGATATTCTCCACCTGTTCGGCTTTCAGCTGAGATCCGAAACCGACCATGCCAGCATGTTTCAACGCCCCGCCGATGACAACCGAGGCCCAGGCCTCCGTGTCCGGCAGCACGCCGCTGACCCGAAGGTCCGGCGTGAAACCATTGCCAATCGCGCTGTCGCCATGACAGACCATGCAATTGCGACCAAACAGCGCCTTGCCGGCGGCAATCTGCTGCGGCGTTCCGGTCTGCACCGGCGGCTCCCAGACCACTTCGTCTTTTTTCGGTAGCGCCGGCAGCTTGGCTTTGCCGCCCAGTTTCAGCACCACCAGCCGGGGAATATTCGGCACCTGGCGGGTCACCCCGCCGGCAACCCCGGCGACCAGCGGAAAGGCACCGCCCTTGCTGGTCAGGAAGGCGACATATTGTTCGCCGTCGATCATATAGGTCGAAGGCGCACTGACGATGCCCGACTGCATCGGCAGGCTCAGCAATTCCTTGCCCTTGTCTGCCGAATAAGCCTTTAAAAAGCCGGTGCTGGTGCCCTGGAACACCAGATTGCCGGCGGTTGTCATCGTGCCGCCATTCCAGGCCGCCGGATAATCCACGCTCCATTCGACCTTGCCGGTTTTAGGGTTGAACGCGACCAGTCTGCCGGTGGTCGCGGCAATCGCGGCCTTGTAGACATCCTTGTCATCGGGCAGCTGGCCGATCGACCAGCCGATGCCGACGTTAAAGCCCAGCCGTTCGCGCTTCTTGTCAATTTCCGAGACCGGCACATCATAGCCCTGCGGGATTTGCTGGGCGGGAATATAGACGAGGCCCGTCTTCGGATTATAGCTCATCGGATGCCAGTTATGCGCGCCCAGCGCGCCGGGGATGGCGATAAACGGCTTGCCGGTCTTGTAGAATCGCGATTCCGGATTCTCGATCGGCCGGCCGGTTTTCAAATCATAGCCGGTCGCCCAGTTGATGCCGTCGACAAACGGCTCGGCGCTGATCAGCGTGCCGTCGAGCCGGTCGATGACGAAGAAAAAGCCGTTTTTCGGCGCGTGATAGAGCACTTTGCGCAGCTTGCCGTCGATCGGCATCTCGGCCTGGATGATATGCTGGGTCGCGGTATAGTCCCAGGTTTCGGCCGGTGTTTCCTGATAATGCCAGAGATATTTGCCGGTATCGGGATTGACCGCGACGATCGAGGAAAGGAACAGATTGTCGCCTTCGCCGCCCGAGCGCAGGCCGTGGTTCCATGGATTGCCATTGCCGACACCAAAGTAGAGCTGGTCGAGATCTTCGTCATAGACGATGCTGTCCCAGACCGTGCCGCCGCCGCCGGATTCGCGCCAGTTGCCGCCTTCGCCCCAGGTGGCGTTGGCCGCTTTTGCAAAAACCTCGTCGCTCGCCGCGCCGTCGGCTTTGCCTTCCGGATTTGGCACGGTGTAGAAGCGCCATTTCATATTGCCATCCTGGACATCATAGGCGGAGACATAGCCGCGCACGCCAAATTCCGCGCCGCCATTGCCGATGATCACCATATTCTTGACCACGCGCGGGGCGCCAGTGATGGTATAGGGCTTGCTGTTATCGGTGGTCTGGGTTTCCCAGAGGCGCGCGCCGGTATTGGCGTCGAGCGCGATCAGTCGGCCATCGATGGTGCCGAAAAACAGCTTGCCGCGGTTGATCGCAACGCCGCGATTGACCACGTCACAACAGGCGTCGACCGCTTTCTCGCCAGAGACCGCAGGATCATAGGACCAGAGTTCCTTGCCGGTTTTCGCGTCATAGGCAAAAACCTTCGACCAGGCGGTGGAGATATAGAGCTTGCCGTCGACCACAATCGGTGTCGCTTCCTGACCACGGGCATCGGGCAGGTCCTTGAACCACGCGATGCCAAGATCGCTCACATTGCCGTCGTTGATCTGGGTGAGCGGGCTGTGGCGCTGTTCCTTGGCGTCAAAACCGATATTGCTCCAGTCCGCTTCCACGGCCGCGTCGGTCGTTTCCGGCGCGCTGGTCTGGCTCTCGCAAGCCACCAGCATCAAAGGCATCAACAATATTCCCAGCCTGCGCATCACCCGTCTCCCAATATGCTGCCGGATGGTTAGCCAACCGTGCAATTTAACTGACTAGCTAAATTGTGGGCAGCTGGTCAAGGACTATAGCTGACGGGGCAGGTGAAGACGGTTTGTCAGACCGCATTTCTGGTCGCGGTCTGGATGCGACAATATCGGATCCATTGCTCCCTATCTGGCACTCGCCTTATTATTGCCAGCCAGTTTTGCCCGGCACTTTTGAAAAAAATTGGCTTTCAGTTGAGGCAAAGCCTCTCATCTTCTATGGCGGAAACGCGGGTGAGACGCAGTCTGCATCGGTACACCGCACGATGCGCTCGAATTACCCACATAACCCACGGTCATGCTGGGAGTGTTCATGCACCAGAAATATTGGCTTGAACACAACGGGTCGGCTGAAGCAGTTTGAAGGAGTCATTTTATGCGTGTCATTTCCAAAAGGTCTGGAGCTCTCTTGATGATTGCGATGCTGACCATGCCAGCATCGGGCAGCTTGTCTGCACAGCAGCCGGATCAATTGCCGGATCAGTCCAGGGCCGATATCACGGTTAACGGTTTGCCACCGGCTGAACTGTCCGGCATGCCCGAAGGGCCCGATATCGAAGGCTATATTTCCGCGCGCGGCGACGAAAAGATACAAGTCACAAGCGCCGATGGCACCCGCACCGTGATTCTCATCAGCGAGGGAACCGAAATCAGGGCCAGCAAGGGCCTGTTCGGCCTCAATCGCAGCAAGCTTGCGGCGGACTCGCTGCTCAACGGTCTGCCGGTGAACGTCAAGACCGTGCAATGGCGCAGCGGCCTGGTGGCGAACCAGATCAAACTGCGCAGCAGCGACCTCAAAACCGCAACGATGATCCGTACCGGCACCGCTCAGGGCTTTGACGAACAGAGTGCCGCGACCGAGGCGCTGCGCAGCCGCGTCAGCGATATCGACCAGTATAATGTCAAGGGCACGACCAATGTCCACTTCGACACCGGCAAGGCGAAGCTGTCCGCACGGGGCAAGGCCGATCTGTGCGCCACGGCGGACGCAGCCGACGCAATGAACAACGCCCTGATCCTGGTGGTCGGCTACACAGATTCCACCGGAGATTATGAATATAACCAGCAACTGAGTGAAAAACGCGCCAGCCGCGTCGTCAATCATCTGCAGCAGGCCTGCGGCTGGAAACCTTACCGGATGCTGACCCCGACCGGCATGTCCGAAGCCGATCCGCTCGGCAGCAATGATACTGCCAGCGGCAAGGCGCAGAACCGCCGTGTCGAGGTCAATATCCTGGTCAGCAAGGGCCTGGACGGCCTTTGAATCCCTGAATCAAGCGGGGCGGGTACGCCCGCCCCGTGTTCCCCAAAATCCGGCAGCCCGCTCAGCGCTGCTTCTTGGCAATAGTCGCGTTGAAGTCGGGGTCCTTTTTCGCCACCCAGTCGACAAATTTGCGCACCACCGGATCGGTGAGCAGCGCGTCGACGTCCATTGCGTGGCGCTCCAGCTCGCTATTGGTGAAATGGGTGATGATGGTCTGCTGGCAGATCGGATGCATCGGCACGACATCGCGCCCGCCCCGGCTTTTCGGCACCGGATGATGCCAGACGATGGTCTCGCCGGTCGGCCGCCCGCAGAGCCAGCAAGCCGGCACTTCCGCCGGAGCCTCGTCCTCGCGGGGCAGATCCTGATAGTCACCATGTTTCGAATGTTTGCGGGCCATATGTTGGTGCCTATGTTGGTGAGAGGTGTGGGGATTGCCTAGGGGGATGGGGTGGGGATTGCCAGATAAAGGTGGGTGGCGGGCTATATCGGCTTGCCGGATTTCGCGGCTTCAGAGCGGACTGTCAGCTAACGCCCCAGTTTGCGACATTCTGAGCAGCTGCTCTGTTTCCCGAAACCTGCCATTCGATCTGACCGAGCTAACAACTCCTGGCGCGATCCGGTGGGGGATGCGTCAGTTTTGTCAACCGCTGCCAAAATGATCGGGATGCCATGGTTTTTGATATATTTGGAGCTAGAGTCATTGGTTGAGATACTGACATTTTTATCACACAATCTCGGAATTTTAGAAAAATGGTAATATTGTCTATCCGTTCAGGAACCGTTTGAAAGTTGGCGAGTATAGAAAGCGTACAGCCAATTTAAAGGTTGAATAGTCATTCATTGTATAAATCAAGTCTATTAGCAGGGAGGTCCTATGCGTAAATCAATATTTTTTCTAGCTGGCGTATCAGCAATAATGGGTACTCCAGCCGTCGCGCGCGACGGTCAAACATATGTCGGCGTTGAAGGCGGCTATGTTCATCCGAATGATATCCAGTTCGATATCAATGGTTCCGAAACCAATCAGACATTGGTCAACAATAAAGATGGTTGGGAAGCTGGCTTCGTCGCCGGGCACGATTTCGGAATGTTCCGTTTGGAAGCCGAGGCGGCTTACAAAGACTTCGACGTGCACACCGTAGTTTCCAACACCACACCCATTCCACTCGCGACGGCGCCCGGTGGCAGAGGGACGTTTACCTCGATCGACGGCGGCATTGATGTTGCCACGTTCATGGCGAATGCCTTGTTTGATATCGGCGGCAATGACGGCATTGGCTTCAGTGCTGGCGGCGGTGTAGGTTACGCGATTTTGGACGGTAACTTTACTGCAAATTCAGCCGGTCCTGGCATCGTTATCGACAAAGATCACGGATTTGCTTATCAAGGCGTTGCAGCGCTGCGTGTGCCTGTGACCAGCAACATTGATGCGGGCATCAAGTATAAATATCTGGTTATTCCCAGTGTTGATCTCGTGAACTCGCAAGGCTTGCGCTACAGCGACGACTTTGAATCCCACTCGGTGCTAGCAAGTCTGACTCTTAATTTTGGTGGATCGCGTTCCGCTCCTCCGCCAGTATCTGCACCACCACCGCCACCGCCTCCACCACCGCCACCGCCTCCGGTCGCGCAATGCGAGACGGGCCCCTATATTGTGTTCTTCGACTTTGATCATTCGGACATTTCGCCTGAAGCGGCAAGCGTCCTGGACAATGCAGTCTCGGCATATTCCAACTGCGGCAGCGTTCCGATCATGTTGGCAGGCCATGCTGACCGCTCGGGTTCGGCAACATATAACGTAGATTTGTCAAAGCGTCGAAACGCTTCCGTAACATCATATCTGGTGTCGCGGAGCATTCCACAATCGACCATCTCGACCCGGGCATTTGGTGAAAGCCAGCCTCGTGTCCAGACCGCCGACGGTGTTCGCGAACCCCAGAACCGCCGGGTTGAAATAACGTACGGACCTGGTTCGGGTATGTAAGAGCTTATTTGGCCCGCCGATGCGGGTGATTGAAAATGGGTCGACCTTCGGGTCGGCCCATTTTTTTGTCGTTTTTAGGAGCGACTGAGGAATTCCGGTGACAGTGCATTTTTTCAAGCGGTTATCTTAACGAAGATATAAGTGCACTGTCACTGCAATCCCCTAATAGGTCCTGACCCTAGTGTCCCAGCGTTTGCCGGAGCAGATTTGAATAGCCATCGGTCATTTTCATCGCGATGGTCCATTTTGCTTCTGCGACGCTGCCGATATTCCAGGCACGAGCCAATTGTTCCGCATCATCATAGCTGTAGCCCGTGTCAGCCCATTCGCATTTATTGAGCGCTGCGCGACTCTCATTGAGCAGAAACGGGACATCGTCGGGAATACCATTGAGGATTTTCTGTCCGATCGTCACCTTGCCACCGACCACATCCTGATTCCATAGCAAGCCCACCATTTTGGCGTCGCAATAATTATATTCCGATGCGAAAAAGGCATCAAACGCCTGATCAGTCGTAAATGCATATTGCGCAGAAGCCGGAGAATTCACAGTCACGGTTGAGAGCGCTGTCGTCAGAAAAAGCGCAGCTGCTACGCGTTTAATCCCCGAATTCTTGTTCCCGATCGACATTTTGAATCCCCCAAATGAATAACCCTTATATTGATAATGCTTACTAGATATGCGTGGTTGTGCCAATTCTATTTTCCAAACCGAGCTTTCGAATGACGGTGACAGTGCACTTTTTCCAGCGGTTATCATGACGAAGATATAAGTGCCCTGTCACCGTAATTCCAAATCGGATGCATCGGCACCACGTCGCGCCCGCCCCGGCTTTTCGGCACCGGATGATGCCAGACAATGGCCTTCCCGGGCGGCCGCCCACAGAGCCAGCAAGCCGGCACTTCCGCCGGAGCCTCCGGCTCGGAATCCATATCCTGATAGCCACCATGTTTCGAATGTTTGCGGGCCATGTTTTGGGGGCTGTGTTGGTTGGAGGTGAGGGGGTTGCCTAGGAGGATGGGGGCGGGATTGCTAGGGAAAGGTGGGTG
>Ga0105050_10008669_pt1 | contig 11639 bp, 11 predicted proteins | sample FRY01_FD_78088 | JGI IMG/M metagenome (GOLD analysis project Ga0105050, IMG submission 78088) | Freshwater microbial communities from Lake Fryxell liftoff mats and glacier meltwater in Antarctica - FRY-01 | ecosystem: Environmental > Aquatic > Freshwater > Ice > Glacier meltwater ... | reverse complement strand
GGCCACGGAAGGCGCTACAGGCCTCATACATCGGTTGAATGACGCGGCTCATCTTATCGCTGCTGGGCTGTGGCTGGGGGCGATTGGCTGGTTTTTAGGGCTTGTCCTTGCGGCGCACCGCCAGGACGCTGGCCTCCGCTCTGCTCCGGTAATCGTCGACATGCATCGCTTTGCACCTCTTGGCGCGTTTTTGGTCATTGCCGTAAGCATAACGGGCCTAGTCAACGCGCATCTGACTTTCGGGCTTGGCAATGTCGGCGCTGTGATAGCCACGGATTACGGAGTGCTGCTTGCTGCGAAAATCGCGCTCGTCGTGGGGATGATCGGCTTCGGCGCGCGCCACGCGATTATGGGAAGGCGTCTCCATAAAACAGATAGTGACAACTTGCAGCCGACGTTGGCGCAGTTGCGGTTTACCCTTGCGGCCGAGCTTGGCGTGGCTGTAACGGTAACGGCATTGATCGCGATGATCGGGACATTGTCGCCGATGATCGAATGAGGCATTTTGCAAGGCAGGGGATATGAACATGACAGATACAAGCAGCCTTTCCAACGGACTGCGGACGGCAGTGGTCTGTTTGTTGCTGGCAACCGCGCCGGTTCCAGTTTCGGCGCACCCCAATGCAGGTGCTGCACCCACTGCGCCAAAAACGGCACATCATGCCAGTCCAACGCACGGCGATTCTGCCGTTGATGTTGTGAACGGCTTTCATGCCGCGCTGAAACAGGGACAGACGGATACTGCCCTTGCGATGATGGCGGAGGATGTCGTCATATTCGAATCGGGCGGCGTTGAGAGCAGCCGTGCCGAATATGCCGCGCACCATCTGGAGGCTGATGCCGCGTTCAGCGCGGGAACATCGCGCACGCCCGTCAGTGAGCTGGTGACCGTCGAAGGCAATCTTGCGACCATCATGCGCGTGGAGTTAGTAGCTGGCACTTTCAAGGACCGGCCGATCAACAGCCGTTCGGTCGAGACAATGCTGCTGCGCAAAACCAACGGTAAATGGCGCATCGTGCATATTCATTGGTCGTCGGCAAACATCGCCCGCTAACAGGGGATGCAGCACAGCACAGTCCGATGCGAGCATGAAGCTGTCACGCTTCCACTTGACGGCGGGCAGGGTTTCCCGCCATGCGGCTCGTCATGCGTTTTTTCTCTGACAATGCCGCGCCGGTGCACCCTAAAGTCATGCAAGCCATGGCGGACGCCAATGAAATAGACAGTGCTTATGACGGCGACCGTTGGAGCGCGCGGCTTGACGCCGCCTTCTCTAAGACATTTGGTCATGATGTCGCGGTGTTGTGGGTCGCAACCGGCACCAGCGCAAACTGTCTTGCGCTCGCTTCGCTCGTGCAGCCGCATCAGGGCATCATTTGCCACAGCGAGGCCCATATTGAGGTAGATGAATGCGGCGCGCCGGGTTTTTACACCGCAGGTGCAAAGCTGATGTTAATCGACGGTGACGGCGCCAAATTGTCGCCTGCTGCGGTATCGGCCCATTTGGACGCCATTCGCAACGATGTGCACCAAGTGCAAGCGGCCGCCGTCTCTATCACCAATGCCACCGAATATGGATTGGCCTACACGCCAGCCGAGGTCGCCGCATTGAGCGCAGTGTGCCGCGAGCGGAAATTGGGCCTCCACATGGATGGCGCAAGATTCGCCAATGCCGTTGCCAGCGTGGGCTGCACCGCCGCCGATGTCACCGTGAATGCCGGGGTCGACGTGCTGAGTTTCGGATTTGTCAAAAATGGCGGAATGGGCGCAGAAGCCTTGGTCTATTTTGATCCGGCACTGGCCGCTGCGGCGCGCTACCGGCGCAAGCGCGCGGGTCACTTGCAGTCGAAGGGACGGTTTCTTGCAGCGCAATTGCTCGCGATGTTGGACGGCGACTTGTGGTTAGAAAATGCCCGCGCAGCCAATGCTGCCGCGCAGATTATCGCAGGCGCAGCCCAAGACCGCTTGTTATACCCGGTGCAGGCAAACGAGCTGTTCTTGCGCCTGACGCCCACTGAGGCGGCTGCATTGCGGGTGCAAGGGTTTGACTTTTACGACTGGGGTGTGGTCGACGAAAATTGGAGCGCAGCGCGGCTTGTTACCAGTTGGCAACATACCGAGGCCGATGTCGCCCCGCTGGCCCGCGCGATCGCCGCACTATGACCACGACGGGGGACGAAGGCCTGACAGAACCCGGCTTTCTGGCGCCACGGGTATGGATACCCTTTGTCATAGTATCGCTCATCTGGGGATCTACCTGGCTGGTAATCCGCGATCAACTGGGCACTGTGCCAGCAAGCTGGTCCGTCGCATATCGCTTCATCATAGCCGCCATCGGCATGTTCATTCTTGCCATCGTCATGCGCCAGCCGCTGAAAATCGACCGTGCGATGTTTGGCTGGACGTGGCTGCTGGGCGTCATGCAGTTCGCCCTGAACTTTAACTTCGTCTATGGGGCCGAGCATCACATTACATCGGGTCTGGTTGCGGTCATGTTTGCGCTGCTAATCGTGCCAAACGCGTTGCTCGCGAAATATTGGCTCGGGCGGCAGGTTGGCGGCGCGTTCGTGATGGGCTCTATTATTGCAAGCGTTGGGGTCGCATTTTTGATGTTGCAGGAGTATCGCGTGGCACCTGTGGGCGGGACCGAAGTCCTGCTGGGGCTAGTCCTGACGATGTGCGTGGTGGTTTCCGCCTCGATATCCAATGTGCTTCAGGTCACGCCGAAAATCGCGCGCTACCCGACCATCACGATACTGGCGTGGTCGATGCTGTGGGGAAGCTTGGCCAATGCAGCGTTTGCTTATGCCTTTTATGGCCCGCCCGTTGTCGACTCACGCCCTGCTTATATTGGCGGTGTGCTATATTTAAGCATCATTGGTTCGGTGGTTACATTCCCGCTTTATTTTCGTCTGATCCGTGACATCGGTCCCGGCAAAGCAGCGTACACTGGCGTTCTGATTCCAGTCGTCGCCATGATCCTGTCGACAATTTTCGAAGGCTATGTTTGGACAATGCTCGCTTTTGCTGGCGGTGTTCTGGCGATGGCCGGGCTTGTGGTCGCTATGCAGGCCCGCAAGGCTTAATGCCCTGACCCTAATGACCTGACCCTAATGACCTGACGAAGGGTAAATCCATGCCCTGCTTCCGCTGCGGTCAAACGGCTTCCATCGATCCTCGGGCAAGGCCAAACGGTCGGCGACAGCCCACCAGACCGCGGGGTTAACGCCCAGTCCGCAATGGCTGCCGCGCACCTCGATATTGTCGCTGTGGGGGCTCTTGGGCTCGCGGGCTGTTTGCCAGGCTACGATGCCATCATTGCGGGAAAATATTGCGGTTGCGGGCACGGGGGCAATCTGGTGCCCTTCCTCCACTTGCGCGCGCATCTGTGCGCCATCGACCTTTTGCTGGGTGATAAATTGATATGCGCGCCACGCATTGGTGGACTTTGGTGATCCCATGATAGGCGAACCCAGCGAGATTACCTGACGCACCTTGTCTGGTCGACGCCGCGACAGCATCCGCGCGAATGAACCGCCCAGCGACCAACCGATAAGCGTTACCTTGCGACCAGTGCTGGCATATATTTCGTCCAGCCGTGCGACCATCTTTTCGCCTTCGTGGCCAATAGCTTTCGGTCCCAGATTTCGCCCTAAATCCCACTGATAGGGGCGGTAGCCTAGCCTTTTAAGGTAATGAAAGAACGGCTTCATTGTGCCTTCGCCTGCCATGAAACCGGGCAATAACAACACGGGATGTCCGTCACCCTTTGGTGCCCGTAACAAAAAGGGCGCGAGCCATGGCAGCGAGCCTAGTTCCAAGGATGCGCGTGGAAATTCTGTAAAGGCGAGGAGCAAAGACGGACGCTTTGCAGGGCCGGGGTTTGTAGCAGCGGCGGTCATTATGTATCTCCGATGGAGTTAAAAAAGCTTTGCGCTTAAATCGCGGGCTGCCTGCATTGTTCCGCCCTTCACTACCCCCCGGCGGTGTTGCGTGCGCGCAAAACTGCCGCAAGCCCTTGTTTATAGGTCGGATATTGCGGCTGCCATTCCAGCAGCCTTTTGGCCTTCATGGTCGAGATACGCCGGTTCTCTGCGTAAAACCCGCGGGCCATGGGCGACAAGCCGGCGGCATCAAGCGCCATTAACGCAGGCCATTCAATCCCCAGCAAATCGCATGCATGTTCGATAACGTCATTTTGTGACGCGGGCTGATCATCCGCGATGTTGAACACGCCAGACGGACCATCCAGCCCCGCAAACAGCGCGTCCCCGATATCATCAACATGCACGCGACTAAAAATCTGATCGGGCAAATCGATGCGATGCGCCTTGCCGTGTTCAACCCGCTCGATCGCTGAACGACCAGGGCCGTAAATTCCTGGCAAGCGGAAGATGCGCACCGCGTCATTCAGCCTTTGCCAATCGAGGTCAGCCTCGGCACGTGCGCTGCGCCGCCCCAGCCCCACGGGCGCGGTTTCATCAACCCACGCCCCGCCACAGTCGCCATACACGCCGGTTGACGATAAATAGCCAATCCATGGCACGTTAATTTCGGTGATCGCTGCGCCATATTTCATCAGCACGGGATCGCCGCCCTCGCCCAGCGGCGGAACGCTCGATAAGATGTGCGTTACAGTTTCCAGCGCAGAACGGACGGCCACGACATCGTCAAAGGCAACGGCGTCGCCATCACTCATGCGGCGCGTGGCCGTCACCTCCCACCCCAATGCGCGCAGCCGTTCGGCAAAGCGCGAAGCCGTATAACCCATTCCAAAAATCAGCATATGTTTGCGCATGTTTACTGGTTCGCAATCTAACGGCTTGCCGTCAAGCGTGGCAATTGCGATGAGGCAAGCTGGAGGGATTGGGCAACGTGACAGTAGAAGTTATCAAGTCGAAAGCGCTGGGGGATATTGCGCACGGGTTCCTTGGCCGCATAGGCGGTGTTTCTACAGGCATTTATGCCGGGCTCAACTGTAGCCTAGGTTCGGACGATTTGCGTGAAAATGTCCTGGAGAATCGGCGGCGCGCCGTTGCCGCGGTGATGCCTGAAGCGTCGCTCGCACGGGTATATCAAATTCATTCACCCGACGTCATCACCGTGACTGGACCGATTGATCAGGACAACCCGCCAAAGGCTGACGCGCTTGTGACAGATCGTCCCAATATATTACTGGGCGTCCAAACCGCAGATTGCGTGCCTGTTTTGTTTGCAGATAGCGACGCGGGCGTCGTCGGAGCCGCCCATTCCGGCTGGAAAGGCGCATTCGCCGGCGTCAATGAAAGCACAATAGCCGCGATGGAAGCGTTGGGCGCAAAACGCGACCGGATAAAATGTGCTATCGGGCCATGCATTGCACAGAAAAGCTACGAGGTTGATGCAGGCTTTTTTGAACGCTTTGCTGAAGCAGATGCCGAAAATGTACGATTTTTCCGCGATGGTCGAGCCGGGCATTATCAGTTCGATATTGAGGGCTATGTCGCCGCGCGTCTTGCTGCCGCAGGCATAACTACCGTCGAATGCCTCGGGCAGGATACCTATAGCCAACCGGAACGATTTTTCAGCTTTCGGCGCAGTTGCCACCGCACTGAACCAGGATATGGCGGACAAATGTCATTGATCGGCTTGCCTGCATGACATCCGAAAAGATCGGTTTTTGGTCGGGGTTACTCCTTTTCATCGTCATGCTGTCGATGCCGACGCCAGCCGGCATGGAGCCGTCGGCGTGGCGGGTGGCGGCGCTGACGCTGCTGATGGCGACCTGGTGGATGACTCAGGCCCTGCCGCTTACTGTCACAGCGCTGATGCCGTTTCTGGCGCTGCCCCTCATGGACATTATGACCGCTCAGGATGTGGCCAAGGAATATTACTCGCCCACGCTCTTCCTGATTTTGGGCGGCGCATTTCTGGCATTGGCGATTGAACGCACGGGAATGCACCGCCGCGTGGCGCTCGCCATTCTTGGTCGATCCGGCCACAGCGTCAACGGCCTGATGATTGCGTTTATGGGCTCGACCGCCTTGCTGAGCATGGTCATGTCCAACACCGCGATTGCCTTGATCATGGTCCCGATTGCGGTCGCAGTTTTGCGCGCGGGCGGCATCAAGGAAGGCGAGACTGATGGCTTGCCCGGTGCATTGATTATGGGCGTTGCGTTCGCCGCATCCATTGGCGGCTTGGGCACGTTGGTCGGTTCACCCACCAATGCGATCGCTGCGGGCCTTATCGAAAAGCAATTGGGCATCCAAATTAGTTTTCTCGATTGGATGACATATGGCCTGCCACTGGTATTCGTTGGCGTGCCCTTGTGTGCATTTATTTTGATGCGTGTTCAAAACGTTACAGCAGGCAGTTTTGACGTCGATGCTGCCCGCGCATCCATCGGCAAAACGCAAGCCATGTCGACCGCTGAAAAACGCTTACTGCCGATTTTTGTGTTGGTCATTACCGCCTGGATTGGCCAGCCTCTTCTGGAACCGTTCGTTCCCAAAGGCGGCATCACCGATGGCAGCATCGCCATTGCCGGGTCTTTATTATTGTTCCTTGTTCCCGATGGCACGGGCCGCCCCCTGCTCATTTGGAAAGAGGCGGACCGCGCCCCTTGGGGTGTGATCATGATGTTCGGCGGCGGCCTTGCCTTGGCGGCTGGCATCACAGAGTCCGGCCTCGCCGCGTGGCTTGGCACGGCGTTGGAACCTCTATCGGTCGTTCACCCCGTGATTATTGCATTGGCGTTGACCGGAATCGTCATCCTGATCACGGAGTTTGCCAGCAATGTCGCGACTGCGAGCGGCGTCCTTCCCGTGGTTGCCGGATTGGTCGCCGCGACAGGCGCCGACCCTTGGCTGATGGCAATGGCCGCGTCTATGGCTGCCAGCTGGGGCTTTATGATGCCCTCAGGCACTGGCTCCAACGCCATTGCCTGGTCCACTGGACATATTGCACTGCCCAAAATGGTGAAGGCGGGTTTCCTCCTCGACATCGCTGGCATTCCCCTGATTGTCGGGGTAATTTGGTGTATCGGTCAGTTGGGCGGCGCGTAATTTAGTTTCAATTGAAACGAATAATGTTATGATTGGTCATTAGGAGGTTCCCATGACCGACAGCAACACACCGCCCATTGCCATGCCCACATCACGCCGCAAACCCAAAGCCGATATCGAGACTATTGGTGGCAGAAGGCTTAAGCCGTCGACGTTGATGATGGGCCATGGCTATGACCCCACCCTGTCGGAGGGCTCTTTGAAACCGCCGATTTTCCTGACCTCGACATTCGCTTTTGAAAGCGCTGCGGCGGGCAAAAAATTCTTTGAACATATCACTGGCAAACGCGAAGGCCCGGCCGATGGTCTAGTATATTCGCGCTTCAACGGGCCCAATCAGGAAATCCTAGAGGACAGGCTCGCCGTGTGGGACGAAGCCGACGATAGCCTTGTTTTCTCCAGCGGCATGTCGGCCATCGCAACGCTGCTCCTGGCGCTCGTCAGCCAAAATGACGTCATCGTTCATTCGGGCCCGCTTTATGCCGCGACGGAGACGCTCATCGCCCGCATATTATCCCGCTTTGGCGTGTCCTTTGTCGATTTTCCCGCTGGCGCGACCCGCGCAGAAATCGATGCTATAATGGACAGTGCCAAGGCAATGGCAGCCAAAAAAGGCGGCAAAGTCGCATTGGTCTATCTGGAAAGCCCGGCCAATCCTACCAATGCGCTCGTCGACGTAGAGGCCGTACGTACATCGCGCGACGCGGCGTTCACAGGCGACGACAAACCTGCCATTGCCATCGACAATACCTTCCTCGGTCCGCTGTGGCAGCAGCCAATTAAACAAGGGGCTGAACTCGTTGTCTACAGCCTGACCAAATATGCGGGCGGTCATTCCGACCTAGTTGCAGGCGGCGTTTCGGGTGACCAGCGCCTGATCAACATCATTCGTCCCATGCGCAATGTCATCGGCACCATCTGCGACCCGAATACCGCGTGGATGCTATTGCGCAGCCTTGAAACATTGGAACTTCGCATGACGCGCGCTGGGGAAAACGCGGCGAAGGTCTGCGCATTCCTAAAAGCGCATCCAAAGGTCGACGGCCTTGGATATTTGGGCATGATTGATGACCCGCGCCAACAGGACATCTATGATCGCCATTGCACCGGAGCAGGCTCTACATTTTCGTTGTTCATCAAGGGGGGAGAGGCCGAGAGTTTCCGGTTTTTGGACGCGCTCAAGATTGCAAAGCTGGCTGTGAGCTTGGGCGGAACAGAGACCCTCGCCAGTCATCCAGCCGCGATGACGCATTTATCGGTTCCGCAGGCGCGCAAAGATGCCTTGGGTATCACCGACAATCTTGTGCGCATTTCGATAGGTATCGAAGACCCCGATGACTTGATCGCTGACTTCGAACAGGCGCTTGCTCAGGTCTGAGCCGAGCGCCAATCGATGACTGTCCAGCCCTTGGATTTGGCAAGCTCCGCAAGCGGGCTGTGTGGGTTTGTTGCGAACGGCTCATCTGCGTAACTCAGCAAGGGCGCGTCAGAAACATGGTCGGAATAAGCGCGGATGTGGCATTCCTCCCGCTTCAGTCCGTTGGCGCGCATCCAATCTTGGATAAGGTCCAGCTTTGCCGCGTCGTAACAATTATGTCCGTCGATTTTAGCAAGTACATGGCCACTACTATCGGTCGAAAGGTCAGTGGCGATAACATCGTCGAACCCTAAACGCTTGGCAATTGCCTCGACATATAGGCGGTAGGATGCGGTTGCCATGATATGGCGATATCCCGCTGCCTTTTCCTCGGCTACGCGCGCGCGCAATTGCGGGTAAACGTTTTTGCCGACCACCAAATCGGCATGGCTTTCAAGATATTTGGCGAACTTAGCCTTTGGCACCCGCCTGCCAATCAGCAGCATTTGAGAGAATTGCTTCAACCGCGTCCGATCCCATATCTTCAGCGCGTACAGCAGCAGACCGAGCGGCAAAAGCGGTGAAAGGAACAATCTCCACGGCGACTTGTTAAACGCCATATGCAGGAGGAACCCATTATAGGTCGCACGGCGCGTGACGGTCTTGTCCATATCGTAAATGGCAAGAAGGGTGGTTGCGGTATTGGTCATCATGTTTTTACAGGCACATTCTCTTCACAGAAGTCTACAGGCTTGTGATAGTTCCCATAATAGGTCAGTTATAAGGCAATGCCTAACCCTGCCGATCTTACGCAAGAACAATTGCCTGACGGCCAACAGGTCCTGCGCTTGTCGGGCAATTTTGTCATTGCCGCAATCGGCGATCTTGATGGCCGTCTGGGCAGCGTAACCGGGCCTGTTGCGCGCATCGACATTTCGGGCGTCACGCATATGGATACCGTCGGCGCGTGGCTCGTGCACCGCACTGCCCGCGCGCATGCAGCTGAAGTTGTGGGCAGCAATGACGATGCCCGCCGCTTGCTTGAGGCCGTTGGCGGCGTCGACCAATCGGAAACAGTGGAAAAGCCTCGTGCTTCCTCACTCGACAGATTTTTAGCTGAAGTCGGTAGCGGCGTCATCGTCGCCTTCACGACCTTGCTGCAGTTTCTCGCTTTTGTCGGCCAAGTAGTGAAAGCCTTCTTCGTTTTGCTGATGAACCCAAGCCGATTCCGCTGGCACGCAGTTGTGCAGCATTTCGACATGGTGGGCGTCAGGGCGCTGGGAATTGTGGGTCTGATGAGCTTCCTTATCGGTATCGTGATCGCGCAACAGGGCGCAGTCCAACTTCGGCAATTTGGCGCCGAGGTCTTTACCATTAACCTCATCGGCCGGCTTACTTTGCGCGAGCTTGGCATTCTGATGACTGCCATCATGGTTGCAGGTCGGTCCGGCTCGGCTTTTGCTGCCCAAATCGGCACGATGAAAATTACCGAAGAAATTGACGCAATGCGCACTATCGGCGTCGTGCCGACCGAAGCGCTTGTCATTCCGCGCGTGATCGCTGCAGTCATCATGATGCCTTTGCTGGGCATTTACGCATCGCTCATGTCCATCATCGGCGGCGGCATATTGTGCTGGATTGTGCTGGAGATACCGCCTGAAACTTTCATCCAGCGGCTGCGCGAAGTCACGCCGATGACGGATTTCTGGATTGGCATGATTAAAGCCCCGGTTTTTGGCGCGATCATCGCCATGGCCGGTTGTTTCCAGGGGATGCAAGTGCACGGTAACGCCGAACAGGTTGGTCTAAAAACGACTGCTGCAGTCGTTCAGGCCATTTTCCTTGTCATTGTCCTCGATGCATTTTTCGCGGTGTTCTTCAGCGAAATCGGTTGGGACTAAACATGGACCAACCAAATATCATTTCGGTTAGCGGCTTGTGCAACAGCTTTGGCGACCAGATTATCCATCAAGATCTCAACCTTGAAGTAAAGCGCGGCGAAATCTTGGGCGTGGTCGGCGGCTCTGGTACAGGCAAGTCCGTGCTGATGCGTTCGATCATTGGGCTACAGGAGCCGACTGCAGGAGACATACACGTCTTTGACGAGGGCATGATCGGCAAAGAGGAAGATGAAGCAACCGACGTGCGTCGCCGTTGGGGCGTACTGTTTCAAGGCGGAGCGTTGTTCTCCACACTGACGGTGGCCGAAAATGTGCAAGTGCCGCTGCGGGAATTTTATCCGGAGTTCAGCAAGGACTTGCTGGACGAAATCGCGCGTTACAAGATTTTCCTCAGCGGTCTACCGCCTGAAGCTGCGCACAAATATCCGTCTGAGCTATCGGGCGGCATGCGCAAACGGGCGGGGCTTGCGCGCGCGTTAGCGATGGACCCTGAGCTGCTTTTTCTGGACGAGCCCACCGCGGGTCTCGACCCAATCGGCGCTGCCAATTTCGACAATTTGACGCGCGAACTTAAAGAGACTTTGGGGCTGACAGTGTTCCTGATTACGCATGATCTCGACACCTTATATGCAATTTGCGACCGCGTTGCCGTGTTGGCGGATCGTAAGGTCATCGCCGTGGGCGCGATTGATGAGCTTTTGGCCACCGATCATCCGTGGATTAAGGAATATTTTGGTGGCCCGCGGGGTCGCGCAGCGCACCGTGGTCACACCCGACGGAAATCAGAAGCCATTACGGTCGAAGAGAAGCAAGGAAGGTCATAGGCAAGACGATGGAGACCAAATCCAATTATGTGATGGTCGGGGCGATCACGCTGCTGCTTTTGGCATTGCTGGCGGCGTTTACCGTGTGGCTATCCCGCGCAAGCGAAGGCAGCAAAAAAGAATATGACATATTCTTTCAGCAGTCCGTGAACGGTCTCGCCAAGGGCTCCGGCGTTTCCTTTTCGGGCGTGCCCGTCGGCGAAATCGAAAGTATTGAATTGTGGGAACCAGACCCCGATTTCGTACGCGTGCGCATTACCATCAAGGACTCAGTACCGATTTTGTTAGGCACGACCGCCACCATCAATGGCGTCGGCTTTACCGGCGTTTCGGAAATTCAGCTGGATGGCGCGGTCAAAGGTGCGCCGCCATTGCGGTGTCCGGAAAATAATCCAAGATCGGCGTGCCCATCGGGCGTACCGGTAATCCCGACAAAACCCGGTGCGCTGGGCGAATTGCTCAATAACGCACCACTTTTGCTTGAGCGTCTTTCGACGTTGACCGAGCGGT
>Ga0105050_10008668_pt1 | contig 11643 bp, 12 predicted proteins | sample FRY01_FD_78088 | JGI IMG/M metagenome (GOLD analysis project Ga0105050, IMG submission 78088) | Freshwater microbial communities from Lake Fryxell liftoff mats and glacier meltwater in Antarctica - FRY-01 | ecosystem: Environmental > Aquatic > Freshwater > Ice > Glacier meltwater ... | reverse complement strand
CAACGCGGAACATAACCGAGCCTTCGACCGAGATATCATGACCGTCTTGTGTCGAAACAGTAATGACATCATCTCCGAGCGCCTCGTTATTTTTGCTGAGATCAAATCCTTTGCGAATTGAATACTCAAGCACTTGTGCATTAAAAAGCTTAGCAACTTGCCAAAAGGGAATTTTGAAATGCAAACCTGGACCCCAGACCCTTGGAAGAACGCCTCTGCCACGATCATAGACACACGCGATATGTCCAGGAGGAACAGAGATAAAAAAGCCACCGACGACTTCGTCTACCAAAAATGAAACAACCAAACGATCGAATTCCATAGATACCGCCTATTGTACCCTACTCGACGGTCTGCACAACAGCAGTAGCTGCATCAAGCTGCGCATCCTCCGTCTCTTTCTTGAGGCGATGGGCCTCGATCTTTTGGCGAATCACCATAATAGACTTGAGAATAATACTAAAAATCAGTGTGGTGATAACAAACAACTTCTTTCCGGCTGGTAGGCCCATGAAAATAAGAAATGCAACAACTGGCAATACTAGTTGATAGCGAACAACTTCTTTTTGCGACACTGGATATATTGAGGTTTGTAAACTGAGTAACTCAAACAGAAAAATGAGTATTGATTGGATAAGATTCAGGCGAAAACTTGTGTGTGTTAAATCAATTTGACCAAAAAATACTAAATTGAACGGCTGGGGGACATCTGGCATAAACGAATAAATCAGGTGCAGATCAGCCCCATCCAGCCCGGTACTAAAAATTTTCCAGAGCATGAGGGCTATCACTACCTGCACAATAAGCGAAATTATTTCGCCAATCAGTACACCACGACTTTGATTGAGTACGCGTTTGGTGAGCTTCTTGCGCAAGACTGGGTCTGCCTGGTGCTTCTCCTCGATTGCTTGTATCTTGGCGGAGATTGCTCGACGATCTTTTTCACTTTTATATCCAGAGAGCGACAGAGGCAACATCAGGAACCTAATCAACACCGTCAGGAGAATTACAGCGATACCCATATCTGGATGACCACCGGTAATAAGACCAAGTAACCAATAAAAAAAGACCAACACATTCAAAAATGGCTGATACACAACCAAAATAAACAATCCGGATATCGAGGCAAACATAGATGGCTCTAACTTCGCAGGCGTGTTTTGTCTGCTGCAACTATGTGTTGCACTGCAACCAATGTGTCACGCAGCGAGACAATCAGATCCTGTGATAGTTTCATGGTAGAAGAATCAAATGACACATCACACAAAACAGAGTTGGAGTCGTCGATAAAATGCTCAAATGCAGCGTTGACCATATCACCATACTCTTCTGCCCAATCGAGTCGTTCTCGAGCTGGCATCGAGCGAATTTGCTCGAGGACTTCTGCAGCTTGTTTAATCTCTCGCAACTTCACATAGAGGTCAAATTGAACAGTACGGCTATTTCTCATAGCGTGATTATAGCAAATTATCTGGCCGTGTCGCCTACCCCAGGTATAATACGCTAAATGCAAATAATACAGCTCACAACTAGTAATCAAATGACAGCGATCGTTACAGCAAAAAAGGTCTTGGCTGCTGGCGGTCTAATTATCTTTCCGACCGAAACCACCTACGGCGCAGGCGTACTAGCGACGAGCGAATCAGCTGTCAAGAAGCTCTTAGCCTACAAATCCCGTCGAGAAGGCAAGCCGCTCTCTATCGCTGTGGCAGATCAGGCTATGGCAGAAGAATATGTGATGCTCAATGAGCAAGCTAAAAAAATATATGCTCAATTACTACCAGGACCCGTCACAGTTGTGTCGCAGGCGATTGCTGACAGCGTTGCACCAGGAGTTATCTCAGAGTTTGGCACACTTGGTGTGCGCATTCCAGATTATCCGTTTGTTTTGGAGTTGGTCAAGCAACTCGGCACTCCTATTACTGCTACCTCGGCCAATGGCTCGAGTAAACCTCGGCCGTACTCTATAGATACCGTTCTCAAACACCTCTCTGCCAAACAACGCTCGCTGATTGACCTGATCATCGACGCGGGAGAGCTCCCAGCTAATCCTCCATCAACCGTGATTGATACCACGCTCTCAACACCCGTGACACTCCGCCAAGGTGCTGTTACGGTAGGAGAACAATCAAATCTAACGACACTTACTACAAAAAATGCCGATGAAACCAAAGCCGTTGCCGGCCGACTCTGTCTGCAGCACTGGGATACGCTCGTGAAAAAAGGGTTCATTATTGCGCTCGATGGACCACTCGGAGCAGGTAAGACGGTGTTTGCCCAAGGTGTGGCTCAATTTTTGGGCATTAGCGAAAAAATTACCTCTCCCACCTATAGCTATGTCCAAGAGTATCCGTATACGAGATACCAGACAAGCGGCCTCCTTGTCCACGCTGACATCTGGAAAATTGATACTAAAGAAGCGTTTGAACGATTAGAACTTGCAAAGCTCGTACAGCCAGGAAATGTGCTTATCATTGAGTGGTTTAGCCAAGTACCAAGTGGTCTCAAGCCAGATATTCGCGTACAACTGAGCGAAACTATCGACGGCCGCAGCCTTGCCATCTCATGAAACATTCTCAATCAAAACCTATCCTCGCCATCGACACCTCCTGCGACGATACTTCTGCGGCAGTTACGCTCGGGCAGTATGTCTTATCGAATGTCATTGCCTCCCAGACAGAGCTACACAAACAGTATGGAGGCGTCTTCCCCACGGTTGCTAAACAAGCACACAAAGAAAATATAGCCGCGACCGTAGCGGCAGCGCTGAAAAAAGCCCAAGTAACCTGGAAAAAGCTCGTTGCTATCGCTGTAACTCAAGGTCCCGGACTCGCTCCTGCGCTGGAAGTGGGGATTGTGTATGCACAAAAAGTATCACAGCAATACAGCTTGCCACTGATACCAATCAATCATCTGGAAGGTCATCTTTTGTCTGTTCTTGCCAAACCAAAACCGCAGGGAACAAACTGGCAAGAACTCAGTGGTGAATTACCAGATAATAAAAACTCGCTCGGAATAATCATTTCTGGTGGACATTCGATGTTTGTGAAAGTGAATAAGATTGGCAAGTATACGGTACTCGGTGAAACGCTCGATGATGCCGCCGGTGAGTGCTTGGATAAAGTCGGCAGAATGCTCAACCTCGGCTATCCAGCTGGACCAATAATTGAAGAATTTTCCAAACGAGGAAACCCGAAAGCTATCGCCTTCCCACTCCCTCTGACGACAACCAAAACCTATGATCTCAGCTACTCGGGATTGAAAACTGCCGCCCGAATTTTACTCGAAGAGAAAGACGGTATCAAAGTGTTGCAGAAGCAGCAACTCTATGACTTCTGTGCGAGCATACAATACGCTGTCTTTCGCCATATTTGTTATAAACTGGACAAACTATTGCAAGCACAAGAATTCAGTAGTGTGTGGCTCGGTGGTGGCGTAGCTGCCAACAGTGAGCTGCGGCGAATGATACGCGAAACTATCAAGGCGAACAGCAAGCAGGTGCAAAACCCGAACCGCTTGGTGCCCTACAGCAAACGGTTATGTATGGATAATGCCGCGATGATCGGAGTGGCAGCGAGTGGAAAAAAAGGAATTCCAAGCGCAGAAATTGACGCTATGGAGCGTAAGCCGAGGTGGGGGTTGGGAGAATTGAAAAGCTAGGTCAAACCCTGAAGCTCTTCTAATTTCTGGGTTGCTTCAGCATGACTGCCATTCATCAGTAGACTGAGGATTCCATGTGCTCCTCCACGCACTTCCTTACTTGTCACTCCTTGTTTATCACCAATAATCATAGCTAATTGAGAAAGTTGCTCGGCTACAGAAAGACTTGTCTTTTCTGATTCAGCGCTATCCGCTACAGGTTTCTTAGTAGAAAAAAAACGCTGCAACCAGTGATTTATCCTGCCTGAACCCTCTTTTTGCGCCTTATTTTCAGGCACGACAACTGATTGAACAGCAACTTCTGGTTGTTGTGATTCTACGGGAATACTCATCGCTCTAGGTTCTCGCTGTTGCTTGTCTACTGCGACTGCGCGTAGCAAATTCCCGCCAGTAGCTGCAAATTCTTTAATTTTTCGTAGTAAAGCAGAGACCGATGTTTCTGCTACAGCAGGATTAGTCTCTTGATTTGACACCTGATCAGGAACTACATCTTGAGTGCTTCCAATATTTTCTTGCATAAATTAACTATCTTTCTCAGCCTAAGTGTACACTCGATTTAGATTGAGTTGCAATTACAATTTTTGATTGCAAGCTAAAATCCCATACCTTGGGCACTCACTGCAAAATCTTGTTCGTGATCTGTTATATGCTTGCCACTCAACACTGCTTCTATCCCTAGCTCATCTATTCTCCTTTGTCCCATACCCGCACTTTGTGCATAGAGCTTGTTATTATTCGGTGTTGAATATGATAAGAACGGGTCATAATTACTGCCATTTCTTATCGCAGCCAAAACCAACGCTTTTGTTACTTGCTCATCTGGATCTGAGTAGTAAGTACCCAGTTTCTCTTCTAACGTGTCAGTTGCAGCGTTGTGCTTTTTATTAAATGTATTAGCTACATCTCTCAAACCAGGAAAAAAAGGAGTTTTTCCTCTACTCGTATATGATAAAAAAGCATGAATCCATTCTTCATAGATAGCAATTTTCAACTTATTTGCCACATTCTTTCCCCTTGGTTCTTCTATCAGAATCAAACCAACATCTGGCAAATTCATTCCCGCTACTCCAAAGTTATCCTGATCCAGCTTACTACTTTGTCGATCTAATTTGCGAGCCAGCTTACTTGCTAATTTTATTTTTCCATACGGGACAATAATTATTCTCTCTTGATCGAATCCGAGATTCATAAAACCAGCTGTTAACATACGTGATTCTTCTCCGAGAAACTCTTTTAGACCGTATGCAACTAAGTCAGTGTTAACTGCAATAGCATCCTCATACCCCGCAACAACAAGTCCCTCTGCCCTCAAATTTTCTATTGCCTCTTGTCTTTTTTCACTTGAAACACCTCCTCGAGCAATGTTGAAATGCGTGCCACAGAGCTCTAGTTGAGCTTTCCCAATGCGACCCAAGCCTATAAATAATTCTTTAATATGAGCTTGCATCATCCCACTCGGACGAGGAATTCTTCTGCTTTCATTTTTTCTTTTATCTAACTCTGCATTTTTTTCATCAATCACAGCTTGAGCTGAAGCAATTTTTTCATTTAACCGATCAAAAAATGATGTTTTTTCTCCACTCATAACTCAAGTATAAAAGAATTACCATGAGGATGGCATCCCTATATCGGACACGCCCCGCCCTCACACTGCAGGTGTACATAATCGATATCTTCAAAGAGCTTCTCATCCTTCTCAATCTCATCGAGCACACGCATGAACTCGCTAATAGTCACTGGTTGCTCTGGTTGGTACTCGTAGGCTGTCGCGTCTTGCTGCGGCATAACCGAGCAGCACTTGATCAAACCCTGGTACTTGCGAACCATCTCGGCATATTTTTTGTAGCTGACCTTGGTCGGGTCATACTTGAGCGTGTACGAGACTTGGTTGCCCGTATCTTCGAGCGGCTTGCCATTTTCATCGATACCGACAATCCAGTACTTTTCGAGTAACATAAGCCACTTATACTGTTCCTCTGGTGTGGCCTCACCCGCGGTTACCAATTCACCATTCATGCCGAGTCGACAGATCAGTGGTTGGGTTGGAAAACCAACGGCGGTAGAACCCTGATAGCTCTGGAGCACTTTGATGGGATACTTCTTATCTTTGTACTTCTTTACTGCTGGATCATCGCTGCGGTACTGCACCCAACGGATGTACTCTCGCATGCTTGGTAAATGTGCACCTTCTGTGAGCGCGAAGAGTTTAGAAATCGTGCCAGATGGTTTTATCGTCGTATTGGTGTGTGGGACCACCACCTTGAGTTTCTTGGAGTACTCAGCCGCCTCTTCTACCACCGCTCGTTTGAAGCGGGCAATTGTCTGCCAAAACTCCTGTGACTTTTTCTCGTCAATCAAGTCACGAAAGGCAAAACCAAAGGTGTTCCAGGCGAACTCATGGATACCCGTCATCCCGACACCGATGCGGTTGGTGCGTTTGACTTCACGATTGTACAAACTATCCATGTAGGTGTTGACGCGAATGAGCGCGCGAGTTGCGGCGCGGAAGCCCTCCTCGGCGTCGTCAACCGTTGGGGCGTAGTACGGCACGACGTCAGCGATCACACAGTAGCCACCAAGCATATTGAGCGAAATCTCGCCACATGGATTAGGGATTTGTGAGTACAACTTAGCGCCTGCATTGCGAGCAAGGTGCGACAACATTTTTTCTGTCCGTTTGATCGGCTGGTATTTTTTGCTCTGGGCATACTTGCCGTCTTGATAGCCATCGTAACCGTCGTCGTTTTGTACCAATCGATGCTGATTGATGAAGCCCGGCTCTCCCGTACCGTCTTCGTAACTCGCCTTGAGAATCTCTTCCAAGACCTTGCGGGCGTGTGTGCTCTTTTGCTTCCAAAACTTCTCATCGACCGCCACAGAGTTGTTGGCACTCCACAAAAAGCCACCTCGCTTGATCGAGATAAAGTCAAAAATCTCTGGATCAGTCCATGTTTTCGTCGCAATACGCGCGCTACGGCGAGCGCCACCAACCAAGACACACTCTGCCAGGTAGTGATCGACAAACATAGCTTGTTTCCATAGAGAAAGATCAGAGCCTTTGATAGTAGCCACCTTGTCGATCGAGTTCATCAGTGGCTTAGGACCAGAACTTGGTCGATCCTGCATCCCCTTGATTGGCTGACCCTTTGCACGCACCTTGGAAAAATCGAGGATAAGTATGTCGTTTTTATATTTCTTTTCGTATGTCATGATCTCGATCATCTCGATTGCTTGCGCCCAGCCTTCTCGGCTATCTGGCACGTGGAACCAGTGGATGTTATCGCCCGTGCCGTATTTATGCTCTGCATCGCGCACGCTCTCGTCGACTCCCCAGACGAAATCTGCGTGATCTGCGGCCATGACACAACGCACATTTGGCATGTTATCCCAGTTGACGATGCACATATCGTCGTCGTACGGTCGTCCGACTCCGGAGCCATTCATCAAAAGATAAAAGAGAGTGTACGAGGAGGACGCGGTACTGCAATTAGTGAAAATTTCCATATTTCGCCCGGGCTGCGTTTCATCGCCGTGCTGTAAATGCCTGCCAGACATGAGAACAGAACCGTTGGCAATGTGCTTCGTGAGCAATTCGCGCTCTTGCTTCTTGTGACTTGGAAATGACGAACCCAGGAGCGCAGTATTGCCGTAGGCCACGCGTTCTGCGACCTCTCGCCAAGTTTCCCAACGCTCTCGCTTGGTTTTTTTGTCTGTCAGGCGACGTAGGTAGGTTCTTCTAGCAACTGCCCGACCCATGCCATTATCTAGTTTGCGATCTACAAATTTCATTTTTACTTTTGGTAGCTTGACAGATGTTGACATTATTCTCCCTTTCCAGTTGGCGCCGAGGTTAATCGATCTAGTTCATTACGAAAATCTTCGACACTCTCAAAGTCTCGATAGACACTAGCAAATAGCAAGTAAGACAACTCATCAAGCTTGCGCAAGCGATTGAGCACAAGATTGCCAATTTCCCAACTTTTTACCTCAGACGTTTCTTTTCTGCGCAACCTACGTTCAACATCATCGAGCAATTCGTTGACATCGCTCATGGGAATTGGCCGTTTCCAGGTGGCTTTCATAATACCTCGTTGTAGTTTTTCTCGAGAAAAATCTTCCTTTGCCCCATCTTTCTTGAGTACCTTGAGCTCTATGCCTTCTACTCGCTCATACGTAGTAAACCGCTTCTCACACAACCCACATTGACGCCTTCTGCGAATACTCGTTTGATCGAGGGCTTCACGAGAATCAACAACGCTAGTTTCTGCTGTATCGCAGTACGGACATTTCATAACAGCCTACATACCAAATATGCAAAAACACTTCAATTTGTGCTTTTTAAGTAACCGAAGCACTACATGTTGTGTTTCTCAATTCTTTTGGAGTAAAAGAATCTCATATTCTGAGGGGGTCGTCAACTGATATAAAAGAGATCAATAATAAACGAACTAGAGAGACTCTGCGGGAAGGTCGTTGTACAACGAAGCGCTCTGCTGCAGTATCTGCGATACGGCCTGCTGTTCTTCGGAAGAAAAGACTGCTTGTAACTGCACAGTTCGCTTAATATGAGCTCGAAGCGCACGCCGCACATACGCCCTTGTTGTTGGAGATGCATCTGCATCTTCCTGGATAGATATATTGGCAAGTAGTAAGTAATGCTGTGACTTTTTGAGCGTCACCAGGGCGAGTTGCGCATTGTCTTTCTTCAGCAAATCAGTAACAGAATCAAGGCGGTCAAATGAAAGTGCTACTTCCTGCAAGACTCGCTTCTCCTGCGGCGAGGTAAGCAGTATCACTCTATCAAGTGCCATCGCAAATGGATACAGCGCATGATCTGGCAGCATGCGTGAATCAAGATAGATTGAAGCATGAGTTGCAGTCGGGGCTACCGAAGAAAATGGCTGGCTGGCGGCCACCAAAGAGATAGAAAGAATTGCGGCACCAAAAAGTAACCCGGTAATACAAAAGAAAACTCTAGTTCGATATGACAACATATTTTTCCGTCAGCACAGCCGGGAAGTGAAGATTCTAGCACGCATGCTTATAATTACCAGCCGTAGCTCAGAAGAACTAACCCCCAAATCGCGTGGCACAACACTAGTGCGTAGGCATTTTTGCGGGCAGCAAACAAGTACGCTTGCCCCAGTGCGAATAAAAATAACAAAAATATTACTCCAGATACTGCGCCCAGTTGAAATCGTAAAAACGTGTTGGGAATATGAAAGAGGACAAAAATCATACTCGTCAGAACTGCTTGTCTCGAAAGCGACCACTTGGGGTATTTTTCTCGAATCATCGTCATTGCAAAGCTATAAAATACGAGTGTTTCCCAAAAAGCGGTAAAAATAGCCAAAATGAATTCTCCCCAGAATTCTGGCGCAGCAAACAATGGCGTTGCTTGCAACAGAGATCCCTTGCTCAATACAGACAAAATGGCAGCGACAAAACCAAAAACCCCACCAATTGCTACTCCGAGAAGTAGTCCTTTGTACAATTTTCCGGGTGCAAAACTATCAACAATACTTTTATGCCGCGTCATAGTGACAAATAACCAGACTGGCACCCCAAAAAACAGAGCTTTGCCTATTGATTCGTCAAACCAGACGGGAAATGCAAACAGGGAACGATACAACATCCAAAGGACAAAAATGAGTGTGAGAACAGGATAGAAGGCTATGCGGGCGGCTTTGGGATATGCGGTGCGAGAATTATTTTTTTTGGGTGATGGCATGCACTACTCGCTCCAATGACTCCTGCTGATTACTGACATACGTATCAATAACTAAATCGTACAAACCTTGGTGCCAAAAATCAATTGGATCACTCGGCCTCATTGTCCCCGGCTTGACCACCCACTCATCCCACTGTGCTTTGTACATTCTGCGCCACTTTTGCGCATTTACCTCATAGCGATAATTCATATTTGCAATCGCTTCATCTGGTGTGACACTATCACGATTGACAATCCTATCGACACGGACAGATTTGTCACTGCATCGCATGAGAATTTTGAGCGTACCCGGCACTTGTTGCGCTAAAAAACCTGAGAGCCATGACTCAAGCACCCATCTTCTTTCGTTCTGTAATTTTTTACGCATATCCATATCTACTTGCAAATCAAAGTCGTCTGGATAGGCGCCCGCGCTATGATGTAGCTCGCCTGAAACATCGAGCAAGCCTTGTTTTTTGGCAAAATCACGCATGTAGCCACCACCGTTGTATCCCACCCAGCCATCAAATTTGAGCTCCTCGCGAAGTGAATCGAGCAACGTTGTCGAGCCAGAACCAGGCAAGCCAGAAATGGTGATATTGCTATATAAATAATTGTCGTACATTATATATTTCCTTGTCAGGAATGAGCCGCATTATACGCATAGAGCTTGTTGTTACTCAAGCGCTCTTCTCCCTACGCTCTGTACGCAGATCATCCCATGCACAAGCCACTGCCTCTTTCATAGTAGTTGCTACCATTTCTAATCGTTTGCCAGCAGTCACTAAATCAAGTTGTGTTGATTTTTTGGGAAAAAAATGAAATACGCGATTGCGACATACTAGCCAGGTCTCCCACAGCACACGAGCTGTGTTCTTGCCACAAGCTCGCGCAATATTGTCATACAGCCACCAATCGTCTCGCTGATTGAGATGCACATCTGGGTTGAGCGCGCGCCCGATACGAAATCGCTTACCCTCATATGTCTTGGTACTGATGAGATGTAGATCGTAAAAGTACTGCTTGAGAAAACCCTCATAGCCTTTGGACATGGGGAAAACAACGAACGAATAATCCTGAAACTTCCCCGGGTCGGCGTACTCGCGCTCATATAGTTTGAGTGCGGTAGTAACTTGCAATTGAACATCTGGCAAGAGATATGAACTCCATGACTCACTATACAACTCGAGTAGTACCTGGGGTGTTGGCGACATAATTTCTGCTACACTAGTAGTCTCTAAAAGAGCATACATGAAAGCAAAGAGACAACACAAGCAATCAGACAAAAAACTGCGCAGCACCATAGCTCGCTCATTTATTGGTACCGGCGTGACAAAAAAACGTCAAAATATATTTTTGCGAATGGTGCGCAAAGTTCTACCATACCGATGGATACGACTTATCCTACTTCTTGTTTTTGTTGCTGGACTGGGAGGATTTGTCCACCTCTTACGAGACCTGCCTTCACCAACAAAACTACAAACAAGCGAGTCCTATGCAGTGAGTTCGCAGATTTTTGACCGCAACGGCATACTGTTGTACGAAATTATCGGCGACGAACACCGTATTCCGATACAACTTGCCGACCTTCCCGAACATGTCAAGCAGGCTACAGTTGCCATTGAAGATCAGAATTTTTATCGCCATTTTGGATTTGACGTCGGCGGTATTGTGCGTGCACTGAAGGCAAACATTACTGGTGGGCAAATACAAGGAGGTTCAACTATTACCCAACAATTGGTTAAAAATGCCTTGCTTACTAGAGAAAAAACCGTGACTAGAAAGATAAAAGAAGGGGTGCTCGCAGTAATCACCGAGCTTATCTACACCAAAGCAGAGATTTTAGAAATGTATCTGAATTATATTTCTTACGGTGGCAACTCGGTGGGAATTGAGGCTGCTGCACAAACATACTTTGACAAGCCAGCAAAAGATTTGACAATTGCTGAAGCTTCTCTACTGGCTGGACTCCCACAAGCACCAACCAAGTACTCCCCCTTTGGCTCCACGCCAGAGAAAGGCAAGGCACGACAACAAGCGGTGCTTAGGCGCATGGCCGAAGACGGCTACATTACTAAAGCACAAGAAGCATCTGCTGCAAGCGATCCGCTACAGTTTGCCATTAGCCGTAGTGACATCGAGGCGCCGCACTTTGTTTTTTATGTCCGTGATTTACTCTATGAAGAATTTGGCGTAGACATGGTCGAGCGAGGCGGGCTACGCGTCACTACTTCGTTGGATCTAGATTTACAAAAAACAGCCGAAGCGTCGCT
>Ga0105050_10008661_pt1 | contig 11652 bp, 15 predicted proteins | sample FRY01_FD_78088 | JGI IMG/M metagenome (GOLD analysis project Ga0105050, IMG submission 78088) | Freshwater microbial communities from Lake Fryxell liftoff mats and glacier meltwater in Antarctica - FRY-01 | ecosystem: Environmental > Aquatic > Freshwater > Ice > Glacier meltwater ... | reverse complement strand
GGCCATGGTTCGTCGTCCAGAAGGCTTGATACTTGTTTCGAGTACACGGCCAGGTCACCTCGTCGAATTGGCCGAAACTGTCCAGTCTAAGGTTCAAGTTGCTTGATCCGTGATCTCGCCAATCCCGGTCATGATGCGGCCGAAATTTTCGATGACGCTGACGTTTGCGTAGTTGGCGCAGGCATCGCCGGCATAACGATTGCAGCGAGACTTCGAAACCGTGGACTGAGGGTCGTGATTCTCGAAAGTGGCGGCCGGGATCATGACGAACCTGCGCAGGCACTGAATGAAGTTGAAATCACAGGCCATCCATACAAAGGAGCAAGTCAAGGCCGTACACGCGGACTTGGCGGAAACTCGACAATCTGGGGCGGCGCGCTGCTTCCTTTCACGCCCACGGATTTTATGTCCGACGAGAAGGACCAATCTGCAACTTGGCCAATCAACTTTGCCGATCTCGAACCCTATATTGACGATGTCGAAAAAATGTTTGGACTTCCATCCGGTCCTTATGAAGCGAGTAACGAGCTAAACACGACATTCTTAAGACGTGAAGCAAAATGGCCATCCTTTGCAAACCGAAACCTCGCGCTTGTACACAAAGAAAAGCTGAGAGACGATCCCGGGTTGGTGACATGGCTAAATGCAACGGTCACAAATCTAGTGCTTTCAAACGAGCGCGATAAGATAGTTGCGGTTAAGGCGAAGGCTCTAAACGGAACATCCCTGCATGTATCAGCAAAGCATACTATAATTGCGGCGGGAGCAATCGAGTCCACCCGGCTTCTTCTGCTTTTCGATAAGGCAAATGATAACCGTCTTGATCATCTAAGCGCCACATTAGGTCGATACTTCCACGACCACCTTTCATTGCCCCTCGGGCGCATCGAAACGGACCGCCCGAGCGCGCTAAACCACTTCGCCGGATTTCGGTTCGAAAAAGGAAGCATGCGTAGCTTGCGCTTTGAGTTTAATAATAGGAAGCAACGCCATCACAGTTTGCGGTCTGGCTTTGTCCATATCGCTTTTCGGCCGTTGGAGGAGTCCGGGTTCGACCATGTTCGATCGTTTTTGCAGTCGATACAAAAGGGACGCCCCAATCTTGCAGCCGGTTTGCGGTGCGCTGGCGATTTACCATATCTGGCCAAAGCAATATATTGGCGTTTTGGTCATCGCCAACTGCTTTGGCCACAACCTTCGGAATATAATATCCACGTTGTAGCTGAGCAGGCACCTCATCAAGACAATAGGATCCTCTTGAATACGCAATTAGACGCTTTTGGGCAGCGTATGGCGTCAATCGACTGGCATGTGCGTGAAGAGGATGCCAAAACGTTCCAAACGCTAGCTTTGGCTTTCGATAGATTTTGGTCTACGTATCACGCTTCGCTCGGAGGTATTATCTGGAACGTAGCGCCTAAAAATATTGGCCCAGAACATTTGCGTGATGTTGACGACATCTACCATCCAGGTGGATCTACCCGCATGGCAAATCATGCGTCTCATGGCGTAGTTGATAAGAACTGCGGTGTATTCGGTTTATCCGGAATATCAATCGTAAGCACGTCTGTTTTTCCGACAGGCGGCACGGCTAATCCAACAATGACGCTTGTTATGATTGCCATGCGCGTCGCTGATCACCTCTGCGAAGAGCTCAAAGGCCATACTGCACAAACAAAGCCAATTGTTTGTTTTAAACATTCTTCGTTCCGCAACGACAATTAAACCGAGGAAAATTCATGTCGATAATGACCAGACCCACGACTATGGCGCTGCGCCGGTTCATGAGAAAGCTCGGCCTGACCAAGCCGCTCGCGATGCTCATCCACGGTGGCTATGAGGAGCGCCTCGACAAGGCGATGATGGCCAGCTTGCGCCTAGGCGACTGTGCATGGGACATCGGAGCTAATGTAGGGCTTTATACTGCAAAATTCTCCGACGTGGTTGGCGAACAAGGACGAGTATTCGCATTTGAGCCTTCCCCGCACAATCTTGTGAGTCTCAAGCAGGCCATAAATGGCCAGGCGAATGTTCGCATCTTAGAAGTCGCTTTGGCTGATTTTGACGGAGAGGCGAGCTTCGAAGAAACCGGCGGAACCGGCGTGACATCGCGGCTCAGCAATGAGGAAGGAGAGACTTCGATCACGGTACCTGTATTACGCGCAGACGATGTCATCGCCCGTGGCGATGCGGCGCCGCCAAATATTGTAAAGATCGACGTCGAAGGGTTTGAGCTGGCTGTGTTGAAAGGAATGGAAGCTACGTTGCGACACAAAGCAATTCGCGAAATCTTCGTAGAGGTTCATTTCACACAGCTGGATGGGCTGGGTGTGCAAGATGGTGCGCGGCAGATCGAGGACTTGCTAACAGCGGCTGGATTAACCTTGAAGTGGCTCGACAATTCACACCTTTGGGCAAGTCGAACTAGTTCGTAGTGGGATCTAGGGCTTACTGTTAGCAGAATTTATGCCGTGAAAATTCGCGCGATTATTCACACAGTGGACGAGGAGCTGTATATGAAAGTTGATACCCCCATCGCTCAATATGTCTCGCCCTTACTGAGAGACACTGGCCATCGTCTTTTTGACGATGCCGTACCAGCCTACAAATGTAATAAAATTGTAAGCTGCGTAGAAAACCCCTTGGCTATTCCGGAGTAAAGGAAGTTGATCTCAACCCTTATTCTTACCTACAATGAAGACGCTAACATTGCAGATTGTATCGCTTCATTGCCATGGCGAGGCGACGTTCATGTGCTTGATTCTCAAAGTACCGATAGTACAGCGGATATAGCGGTTTCGTCAGGAGCGATTGTAACTACCCGCACCTTTGATGGATACGCGAGCCAGCGGAACGCTGGGCTTTCTCTGCCATTCCAAAACGAGTGGATAGTCATGCTCGATGCGGACGAACGAATGACGCCCGAGTTGGCCGCCGATATAGAACGCGAAATTTCAGCAGCGGGTTCGGATGTCGCTATGTACCGCGTTCGTCGTCGTGATATTTTCATGGGCCGTTGGCTCAAGCGGTCTTCTGGCTATCCAACCTGGTTTCCGCGGGTATTCCGGCGTGGCCATGTGACCGTTGAACGTGAAATCAATGAAACTTACACGTCGTCCGGGAAAGCACTTCAGCTTGAAGGCCACCTCGACCATTATCCGTTCAACAAAGGCATCGACTGGTGGTTCGAGCGCCACAATCGCTATTCGGCAATGGAAGCGAAATTGCTTTTGGCGAAAGACGGAGCGTCGGCCGTCCCATCGCGCAAAGGCGATCCTGCGGCACGGCGCGCTGCGGCCAAAGCGTTTGCGTATAGTCTGCCGCTGCGTCCGTATTTGATTTTTGTATATCTGTATCTGCTCCGAGGCGGTTTTTTAGATGGGCGTCCAGGCTGGGTATTCGCCAACATGAGGCTAGCTTATGAGATCATGATTGATGCGAAGGTAGCGTATTCAAAAAACGACACTTCATCTGTGGACGAGCTAAATCGCGGGTAGCATTTGGTTCTCCGACCACACGGGACCTTCTTCAGACTTTTAGGCGTCGCGATCGAGCGGGAAGTGTGGTGGCTTATCCGAAAAGAATGAGACGTCGTTCCGATTAAGATGGGTGATTGGCGGCAAGCCGAAGTTGCTCCTACCGGCGTTCGCGCATACTCGCCGCCACAGCATTTTCTGCTTGGCGCGCCAGCACATTGTAGCTTTTCCAACCGCCCGCCTGCATGATTTCAAGCGTATCAATACCGGCGATCCTCATGTCCGCGCGGCGTCCATGCGCATCGGATCGCCGGACAGGGATTGAACAGCCACTGCATCAATCTGATCGTGCCTTGAGCGGCTTTCATGATGTGATCGATCTGCAGCGCGTCTTAGGTCTATCCGGTAGCTTCTTCTGCTCCCTCGGCAGTGACATTGAATATCCCGTTTTTGTGCTGTTCGCGTTCTTTCCTGAGAGTCTTGCTCGATACTTTGCGGTGTCAGGTTGGGCCGCCGCCCGCTCCTGGCAAACAATATAGCTTAATTCACGCGCCTCATCTCAATGGCCCGGCCCCGGCCCAGTGATAGTGTAATTCGCTCCCCACTCGTGCATCGTCCAGGCTATATCACCATGCAAATCTCAGTCATCACCGCTGTATTCAACCGTGCCGGCACGATCCGCGAGGCGATGACCAGCGTCCAACGGCAGAGCTACCCTCGCCTACATCCCCGAGGTCATGGTCAAGATGCGACTTGGCGGCGAAAGCAATAGATCGCTCGAGCGGATCATCCGTAAAAGCCGTGAAGACTTGCGAGCTTTACGGAACAATGGAGTGGGCGGTATAGGTACCCTTGCCGCCAAGAATCTCAGTAAGATTGGGCAGTTTCTCGTTAAGGACAGACAGATCAAATGACAAAGCGTGCACTCATCACCGGCATTACCGGACAGGATGGCTCCTATCTAGCAGAACTCCTGCTGGAAAAGGGGTACGAGGTTCACGGCATCAAACGCCGCGCATCCTCTTTCAATACCCAGCGGATCGATCACATATACGAGGATCCGCATGAACGGAGCCCCAAGCTCATTCTGCATTACGGCGATTTAACGGATAGCTCGAACCTGACGCGCATTATTCAGGAAGTGCAGCCCGACGAGATCTACAATCTCGGTGCGCAGTCGCACGTCGCGGTGAGCTTCGAAGCACCAGAATATACAGCAGACGTCGATGGAATGGGCACGTTGCGGCTGCTGGAAGCAGTACGTTTACTGGGCCTCGAGAAGAAGACGCGTTTCTACCAGGCATCGACCTCGGAGCTCTACGGGCTTGTCCAGGAAACGCCGCAGAAGGAAACGACGCCCTTCTATCCGCGCTCGCCCTATGCGGTCGCCAAGCTCTATTCCTACTGGATCACGGTGAATTACCGCGAGGCCTATGGCCTTTATGCGTGCAATGGCATTCTCTTCAACCATGAAAGCCCCCGCCGCGGTGAGACCTTTGTGACCCGCAAAATAACCCGTGCTCTGGCCAATATCAGCCAGGGGCTTGAAGAGTGCCTTTTCATGGGTAATATGGATGCATTGCGCGACTGGGGCCATGCAAAAGATTACGTCCGCATGCAATGGATGATGCTGCAGCAGGCAAAACCGGAAGATTTCGTGATTGCGACGGGCAAGCAGTATTCGGTTCGAGATTTCATCAATTGGAGCGCTGAGGAACTTGGTGTCACCCTGCGTTTCGAGGGAGAGGGTACCGAAGAGATCGGCATCGTCGAAGCAGTGTCGAGCGAGATACCGACCACCATCAAGACCGGCGATGTTATCGTGCGGGTCGATCCGCGCTACTTTCGCCCCGCAGAGGTCGAAACGCTGCTCGGCGATCCGACCAAGGCGCGCGAGAAACTTGGCTGGGAACCGGAGATTACAGCCCGCGAGATGTGCGCAGAAATGGTCGCAGCAGACCTCGAGGAGGCGCGGCGCCACGCTTTTCTCAAGGCCAACGGCTTCAAATTGCCGATGAGCATCGAGAACTGAGGCACCCATGATGAAGATATATCTAGCCGGACATCGCGGCATGGTAGGAAGCGCTATCTTGCGGCAGCTCGGCGACCGCCGGAAAGAGGGTGGCAGTCTCGAAATCCTGACGAGAACTCATGCCGAGCTCGACCTGACGGACCAGGCATCGGTCCGCGATTTCTTCCAGGCCGAGCGCCCTGACGCTGTCATTTTGGCGGCAGCCAAGGTTGGCGGGATCCATGCCAACAATACCTACCCCGCCGAATTCATTTATGAAAACTTGATGATGGAGGCGAATGTCATCCATCAGGCATTTCAGTCGGGCGTAAAGCGCCTACTCTTACTCGGCTCCTCCTGCATCTATCCCAAGGATGCACCGCAGCCCATGGCGGAAGATGCTTTGCTGACGGGGAAACTGGAGCCCACCAACGAACCCTATGCGATCGGCAAGATTACCGGGATCAAGCTTTGTGAAAGCTACAATCGTCAGCACGGCACTGATTACCGCTCTGTCATGCCTACGAACCTCTATGGCCCTGGAGACAACTTCCATCCCGAGAACAGCCATGTCCTGCCGGCGCTGATCCGGCGCTTCCACGAGGCAAAACGCGATGGCAGTGAGAGCGTGATGATTTGGGGCACGGGTGAACCCCGGCGCGAATTTCTGCATGTTGATGATATGGCGTCCGCTTCACTGTTCGTTCTCGACCTCGCCCAGGAAGATTACGAGGCGAACACACATCCGATGCAGAGCCACATCAATGTCGGTACAGGCGAAGACATCTCAATTCTTGATCTTGCTCGCCTGGTTGCTCGGACAATCGGCTACGAGGGACGCATTCTAACCGATCCGTCAAAACCAGATGGAACGATGCGCAAGTTGATGGACGTGAGCCGCCTGACCTCGATGGGTTGGGAAGCGAGCATCCACCTCGAAGATGGCGTTGCCTCAACATACAAGTGGTACCTCGAAAATAATGACGACATCCGCAATTAGGCCCCAAAAGTTGGCGGCGTCGTATTGCGCGGTGAGGTTTGCAGCCTCGACGGCGAACGGAGAACAGTCATGAACATCATATATCCTATTGTCCTATCCGGCGGAGGCGGTACACGGCTTTGGCCGAAGAGCCGGCCAGATCGTCCCAAGCCGTTTCAGAACCTAATTGGAGAACAGACCTTCTTCCAAAGCACGCTTGCGCGGCTGGATGAAGCGGGGTTTGCCTCTCCGCGGGTCGTTTCTGGCGAGGCGCATACCGGATTGATCTCTCAGCAGTCCAATCACGGCCAATTGGCGGAGCTGATTGTTGAGCCCGCGGCAAAAAATACGGCTCCTGCGATCGCGCTGGCGGCCGCTCGCCTTGACCCGGATGCAGTCATGCTCGTTTGTCCCAGTGACCATCACATTTCGGACGAGCCAGCATTCCGTAATGCTGTCCAGGCTGCTGCACGCTTGGCGGAAGCGGGATGGCTCGTCACGCTTGGCATAGACCCAACCGGACCTGAAACGGGCTTTGGATATATTGAGCGGGGCGATGATTTGGGCTCGGGCGGCTTCAAGGTTCGCCGCTTCGTCGAAAAGCCTGATGAAAAAACAGCGGGGTCTTTCGTGAAGCGCGGGACATTCAGCTGGAATAGCGGAATTTTCATTTTTACAGCCGGACAGTTCCTGCGGGAACTGGAACGACACCGTCCCGAAATGGCCCAAAGCATCCGCGAGAGTGTCGCCGGCGGGCAAACCGAGGGAGGCAAGTTTCACCCAGCTTCAGTGCCCTTTGAAGCTATCAAAGGCGAATCTATCGATTATGCTGTGATGGAAAACGCAGAAAAGGTCGCCGTTATACCGGTTTCTATGGGATGGTCGGACATCGGCAACTGGCAGGCCTTGCGAGACGCCCAGACTAAGGACAATGACGGCAACGCGGCCCTAGGGCGCGCGGAGCTGGTCGATTGCAAGGACGTCTTCGTTATGAGCGATGGAGCCCGGGTATCTGTCGTCGGATTGGAAGATGTGATCATTGTAGTCGACGGAGGCGAAGTGCTGGTGATCGCTGCAAAAGATGCCCAAAAGGTCGGTCAGCTTAAAGGCGCGAAAGATCTATGAGCGCGTTACTTTCGCAAAAGACCGTCGAAAAGGTTTGGGGAAGACACGATCTCAGCGCGCCCTTTCCCAATGATAAGTTGGCAAAAATCGGAGAGATCTGGTTCGAGCCAGCCCCGTCTTATGGCGGCGTTTTGATAAAGTATCTTTTTACCTCGGAAAAACTATCGGTGCAGGTCCATCCTTCGGACGAACAGGCTCAACGCATGGGTGTGGGTCCTCGCGGGAAAGGGGAGTGCTGGCTTATATTAGAGGCAGAGCCGGGAGCACAAGTTGCTCTCGGACTTGACACCGAATACGAGTCTGACGCCGTCCGACAAGCGGCTATCGATGGCTCGATCGAGGATATGCTGGTGTGGCATGATGCGCGGGCAGGGGACTTCTTTCACGTTCCTCCAGGTACGATCCACGCGATCGGCCCAGGTCTTACTCTGCTCGAGATTCAGCAGAACACCGACATCACTTTCCGTCTTTATGATTACGGCCGCCCCCGCGATTTGCACCTGGAAGAGGCGATGCAATGCGCTCAATTTGCGCCCTATTCTTCAAAATTCCGCAAGCGTATCGGCGGCTCGGCTTCCGAACAGATAATCGACTGCGATGCCTTCTCTGCAAGTCTGTTGCAAGATAATCATATTCTTGCAGCCGCCGAACCCGCCTTGGTGATACCGCTTCAAGGTTCGGTCGACGTGGGCGATAAGAAAGTTCGCGCGGGCGGCTGCGCGGTTGCAGAAACCGGTGATGCAATCCGCTCACTTGTCGGCGCTCAATTCCTCATCGTTCACGATAATCAAATACAACAGAGCTAGGCAGATTCTGCAGCCCTTGGGCAGATACAGCAGTCGTAGGGCGATCAGCTAGAGAGGCTCATTTGCTCTTGCTGGATGGCATCAAGCCGCTTCCACCGGCGCTGGTGCATCTTTTCAGATGAAGCGTTCTCGACATAGCGGGCAAGCACTGAATAGGTCTTCCACCCACCCGCCTGCATGATCCCAAGTGTATCGATTCCTGCCACCATCATGTCCTGCGCGGCGCCCACGCGCATCGAATGGCCGGACAGGGACTGAACCGCGCCGGCATCAAGCTCCGCCCGTTTCGCTGCACCTTTTATCAGGCGGCGAATGGATGATGTATTCAAGGGCTGGCCAGACAGTTGGCGCGTGTGAAGCCCGCGAAACAACGGTCCTTCAGTGATTTCAGACGCGTCCAGCCAACCGAGCACGTGCTCGGTTGTTGCTGCTGACAAATACGCCATTCGCCCGGCTCCAAACGGATCGGCTTTGGAATGCGGAATATGAATCCGGGAGCAGTTGTCGCTCAAATGTTCGGCGCGCATCGCTGCCAATTCGCTGCTTCGGCACAGACTGTCATAGCCAGCGCTGATCAAAGCCGCATCGCGGCGGCCGCTCAAGCTATCCGGGCAAGCTGCAACCATTTTTCGCAAAAGCTCAGATGTCAGCCCCAATGCCTGCGCTGGCCTGCCAGACTTAGCGCGGCGAGCACGCCGTAACGCAAGGTATACCGCGCTGTTGTCAGTAGGAGAGGGCAGGTCCGCCATCCGGTGCGCGAATTTGATCGCATCGACGCGGTGCTTGATCGTTGCGATTGCCTTGACTTTAATCTGCTCATCAATGAAGTTGGCAATCGATAGGGGAGCGGCCGGCAGCCATTCGAGCTCGCGCTCTTCACACCAAGCTTGAAATTGCATAAGGTCGCTGCGATAGCCACGCAAAGTGTTTTCAGAGTAAGCGCCTTCGCAGCGCTGAAAAATAATTTGCAGTTCGCTTGCAGGTTCGCAGTCTAGGTTGCATGACGGTTGTTTGGATAGCATATGGGCTATATAGCCCAAAACTAGTGGAATGCAAGTGATCTCTGGGGCCCAAATTAGAGCAGGAAGGGGACTATTGAATTGGTCCTCCCAAGAGCTTGCAGATCAGGCATGCGTTGGTTGGTCGACCGTCAAACGTTTTGAAGATAAGGATGAGATCCCGCAATCTCGGGCAAAAACTCTTGAAAAAATTTTGGCCGCGCTGGAAGAGGCGGGTATCGAGTTCATCGGCGATCCGCTAACCTCGCCTGGCGTGCGTCTGCGTAAACCATAGTTTCGCTCAACCAGCCATGTTAAGGCCTTTCCAATTGCAACGATTTGCCATCATTCTGTTTTGGAGCGCCGCCACTTTTGCGCTCGTTATGGCCAGCTTGCAGAATCCGATCGCGCTTCCGAGTGATCCAGGCGACAAATTCAAGCACATTATTGCTTTCGCGGTGCTAGCCCTGCTCGGAGCGCTGGCTTACCCTGGCGTGCGCCTGCTGACGCTCCTGCTTGGCCTGAGTGTTTTTGGAGCGCTGATCGAGCTGATCCAGTTGATCCCGTCTTTGAACCGTACATCCGACTGGGAAGATCTGGCAGCCGATATCCTCGCCGCGGCCACAGTGCTCGGCGCTATATTCGTGGTCCGGCGGATTAGAAAGCCTTCAGCCGCCTGACCCGCATCAACTAACCCGCATCAACTGATCTTGCATCAACTGATGTCGCGCAATGTTTCTCTCGTTTCGCGGATCAGCTCGGCCATAAAACGCCGTTCTTCAAGCATTTCGCGGGTAAAGAACCCATGTTTGAGCGCGTTCTGATTACCTTTCGGCGCGCCAGAGCCTTGAGCGCCGCCATGCATCCGGCAGCGCTGCTTGCCCGATACCGCGGGCGCCTGGCACGGTTTTTTCGCGCGGGTTTGCGCGCCGCAACGCAGGCTGGCGCGCATGGCGCTGGTGTTGCGCGGATGATTGCCGACGCGCTTTTTCATGGTTTTGTTTTTCGGTTTCCGGCTTTTGTAGGAACCGCTTCTTTCAGCGTTGCATGGCTAGGCGGCAATTGGCTGAGCTTCTGGGCTGCGCTGTCATCGGCGAGAACGCTCTGCTGTTTGCTGGGAGGCGTCTGTTCCTTGTCGGCTGTATGCACATCGCCAATGACCGCTTGGCCGCCTGGATGAACATTCACATGCTCGACCGTGATTTTTTGCCGACCCTTGCCGCGATGCTTGTCAAAAGCGTCTATCTGACGGGTATAAATCACCAGCAATTTCTCAGCATGTTTGAGGTTCATGTCGCGCCCTTCGAACGTTTGCTCGGAGAGATTAGCCCGGCGCAAGCATTCCATCGCCGCTTCGTGGGTGCCAACTATTTGCGCTGAGAGCATCCGTTCAAAATTGTCTTTGGGTTTGAACCCCTGGACCAATGCGACGACCGCTCCCACCGCGTCAAGCTGAGCCTCAGCGTCCAGACCTGCACGAGTGACGCCGAAAGACTGATTGAGAAGGCGCTCTGCGAGGTCAGTGTCTTCGGTGTTGAAGGCAAGCTTCGCTATCTGCTTCATCTGCTCGCGGGCCGTTGTTTTTTGAACCTTGCTGCCGCTCTTTTGCTTGTCAGGCTTGTTCGCCATCTCACTCTCGCTCCAAATATCTCACATTCAATATGGGTATTGTTTGGCCGCAGGGAAGGGCGCTATTTCTACTGTGCATGGGGTTGAATTGGTTTTTTTGCTTTCACCCCACCCCCACCCCCTATTTTAGGGATAAGGCTTGCGCGATAACACCACATGTCAGGCAGAGACTAGCCGAGCTCCGGAAACCACAAGCTTCGGCCTATGTATTTCCCGTCCTGCAGGAAATTCGAGAGATGGAGAGTCTGACGAAAAGCAAGCAAAACAAATATTGTCCGACTGTCCCCCGTCAGCGATCGATAGACAGATTAGCGTCATAGAATAAGGGAGTATTTTGGTTTCATCGTAGTGACTTTAAGGAACGAAGATGAAAGCAAAATACTCAAAAGCCCCCGCGGAGCGGGTGGTCAAGGATATCCGTAGAGCAACCCGCAAGCAATATAGCGCAGAAGAGAAGATACGGATTGTGCTGGAAGGCCTGCGCGGCGAAGACAGCATTGCCGAACTATGTCGCCGTGAAGGTATCTCTCAGGGCGTGTATTACAAATGGTCGAAGGATTTTATGGAAGCTGGCAAGCGGCGGCTTGCTGGTGACACGGCCCGTGCTGCCAACACTGATGAGGTCCGC
>Ga0105050_10008659_pt1 | contig 11653 bp, 25 predicted proteins | sample FRY01_FD_78088 | JGI IMG/M metagenome (GOLD analysis project Ga0105050, IMG submission 78088) | Freshwater microbial communities from Lake Fryxell liftoff mats and glacier meltwater in Antarctica - FRY-01 | ecosystem: Environmental > Aquatic > Freshwater > Ice > Glacier meltwater ... | reverse complement strand
AGGTAATTTTCCAACAGCAGTGTATTGGCGGCGATCACGTCGAAGCGCCGCGTCACTACGTCGCTGGCCGTTGGGCCGGGTAGGTAGAACGTGTAGCGGAAGATTGACATGGCACATTGTTCCTTACGATAGATGTTAGGATGCGTGGGCCCCAGGAATGTTCTGAGCCATTGACGTAGAGCGTTGGCAAGAGTCATGGCTGTACCGTGATAACCTGCCAGTCTGTGTTCTCGAATGAAAACCACCTGCTTTGAGGTCCGTCCGTGTTCTGTGTCTTGGGATCGACACTGTTGCACGGTCCCCAAACTGATTTTGTTGAGACCACGCTGCGCCACCAATCCAGACCAATCGAGAAGTACGCCCCACCAGTGATCTTCACACGTGCCGACGTGCGGATTGTCTTCGTGCCGGCGGCCAGCGCGACCTTGCTCCCCCAGAAGTGCCAGATTTTTTCCGGGCGAATGTTGGGTTGAATCAACAAGGAGTCGCCGCGCAGCACGCGGGGCTTCCAGACTTCCACCTTGTTCGTTCCGCCGATCCCCCAAAAGGGATAGCGGGTGTCGAGCTGACCCCATACGTCACGCCCCAAGGTTCTACTGCTCGCCAACATTTTTCCGGCCGCGTCCAAACTATCGATCTGCACCCAGTTCAGTTCCACCTCGCCGGCCGGATAGCCTTTGAGTTGGATGCACGACCCCAGCACAACCGCCGCGCTGGCCCAGGCCGGCTTGTTCGGACAGATCGAGCCGCCGTCGCTCTTGACCTCGGGCGGCAGGGGGGGCCGGGTCGTCGCTGGCGGCGGGACGGGTGGCGCGACCAGCGACTCCAGGTCGATGCTGATATGCTTCGCCAGATACTCTTTGCCGTCGATGATGATGCGGGTCGTCATGCGTCGAGTCCAATCGAAAACAAATCCCCCACCACGGCCGGCGAGTTAATCCGCAGCGGCCCGATCTTCAACCCGCCGCCCGGTGTCGGCGCAACGGGACCAGTGTGGGCCTCCGCCAACAGCTTGCCGGGGTCCAATAGTCCGTAGCCGTCCCCCTTGTCGGTCGAGGCTTTCTTCATGTGGGCCCGCATATCGGCCGTCGTCAGCAAGTCGCTCTTGCCGCCCAGCTTCTTGTGCTTGGCCAAGGCCAGCGCGCCGACGCCCGCCACCCCCGGACAAGCCATGCTCGTGCCGCTCATGGTGGCAAAGCTGCCCATGTGGACGGGGATTGTGCTGAGCATGTCGACGCCGGGAAACAAAATGTCGAGCTCGGGACCGCGCGAAGTGAACCGCGTCAGACGGCCGTTGCGATCCACAGCGCCGACGCCGATCGTTTCGGGCCACGCACCGGGGTAGTTCACACTGCGGCCGTCGTTGCCGGCCGCCGCGAAGATGAATTTTCCTGGCCGGCTGGTGAACTCCTGGAAGACACGGTGCAGCCTGTCGCTCATGCGTCCGCCCCCCAGGCTCATACTCACGATGTCGCAGTCGAGGCTCATCGCCCAGCGTAGGCCGGCCTCAATCGTCTGGTCGTTGCCGGCCCCATTGTCCCCCAGCACCTTGCCGCAGTAGAGGGCGGCCTTATTGCAGATACCAGCCACGCCGTAGTTGTTGCTGGCCTCGGCACAGAGTAGGCCAGCGCACCAAGTGCCGTGGCTCACAACGTCCTTGGCCCCATTGAGTGATCCTGTAAAGTCGCGGGCCATTTGCAAATTGGCAAGCAAGTCCGGGTGGGTGTCGTCTACCCCCGTGTCGAGCACGCAGATTTTCAAGCCCTCGCCGCGTGTCTCCGCCCACAACTTAGGGATGCCGGTATATTCCAGCGACCAGTCGTAGACCTCGGACAGTGGCACGGTGCAGGGCCTGCACACCCAGTCATCGGGCAGACGGTAGATGGGCTGCGCGTCAGCCAGGATCGACGCGGGCGATATGGGCCACGTCTGAAGAAAGTCGGCGGCGAACTTCGGATCGATCGGGGGCAAGCCGTCGCCCACCTCCACGTCCACCGTGTAGTTGCCGGATACCTTGACGCTGACGCTGGGGAGGTTCATTTCCTTCCCTTCAACAGTGCCAGCCCGCCGTCCGTGGCGAACAGAACGATGGAAAACTCGGCGATGGCCTTAATTTCCGTGCTGTCGAATTGGGCGGCCGAGAAATACAGAATCCCCACCAGCCCGGCCATGAGTATGCCAAGGCGAGCAACGCCCCACAGCGGGCTATCGTGCGGCGGAAGTGTCATGGCTTCCTCACGCGGCCGGCTTCGCCCGTAGCGACTGCCAAATGGAGATGACCAACTTCACCAGCGCGACAATGGCCGCAAGGTTCAGGGCCTGTGCAGTCGCGTCGCCGCCAAACGCCTGGGCAATCTCGGCGTCCTCGTCCGCGTCCAGAGCCGATGCGCCAGGCGTGCCGAACAGTGAGCCGAGCAACTCAGTGATCCAACCCACGAAGGCGTTGAGCTTGTCGGGGTCGATGCCCTTCAGTAAGCCGATGATTTTCTTGATGGCCTCGAGCCGCGAGCCGTCGAACAGTCTGAGAGCTTCTACGTCGGACATTTTAATCTCCTGCTTGTGGGTTCGTGCCTGTCGGAATTATTGCTTCTGCTTGCCGTTCCTGTCAATCGCTTGCTGTATCTCGCGTCGGTGGACTGGCGTTTCGGGGTGGGCCTCGATGCCGAGCCGTACCTTGTCGCCCTCGATGCTCACCACCATGATCGTGACGCCGCCCGGCTTGGCGTAGCCGCCGCCGATGTCGATGGACTCGCCGAGCCTTCTGCTGAGAACTAGGATGGTACACCTTCCTTTTTCGTTAAGTGTTCCACTTTCGTATCGCGCCGACGCACGCGCCCAGACAGATTAGAGGTGAACGACAGTATCGTGTGATGGCCGTGAATGGACGCGACCTCGATGGTGACGCCGCCCTTGTCTGGCCCGCCGTCTATGTCTATCAACTCACCTTCCCTGACAGAAAAAAGAATCATGGCTTGCGCCTCCGTTCGGATTGAGTGTTCATTAAATCCGTTTGTAGACTTGGCTGTATTCGATGATGGCGGCGTCGGCGTCCAGGCTGTCGCCAAGATCGGGGGCAAACTCCGTCCAGGTTACGGGCTTGATTGGTTCGGTCATGCTTTCTCCTTTACTACGGTTTCCAGGGCAGCGAAGCAGGCGGCTAGAGCGGTTGGGCCAGTAGAGACACGATCTATTTTCCTCCTATCCCAGACCCTAAAACCAACTAGGGTGGACTCTACATGCCAGTGATAGCCCCACCGTGGATCATTCATGCACACATCGATCTCCGCCCTACCCTCGGCACGGACCGCCGCGAACTCCTTAGCCAGCGCCTCGCCCAATTGATCCACGTCGCAGCGTGCCACAGCTACCATGCGGGCGATACGATCTTTGTCACTTGCCATCACTCGCCTCGATCGGTTTCATGGTTTCTCTCCCAAGGTAAACTCGTAAACCCAATGCAACTGTTCCCAAGTGTCGGCTTTGATCGACAACAGGCGATAGCTGAACTCTTGCTTTGCCGTCTTGTTTGTTGCGCTCATACTGTAAGGCTTGGGTTCCACCATCCAATCGGGCGGCGATTCCCCACCGCATTCGCAGTGCATCAACACCCCAGACACGTCACGATAGCCCTGCCACCACGGCCCCCAGGTGGACGGCTGGCAGCCTTCCGCTATGCACTCCTCCTCGGTTAGATCACATGGCCGTTGCACAGCCACCGAGTCGATGCGTGCCCACAGGCGGGCGCGTGGATCATTCATGCACGTAGCGGATTTCCATTTGTAGTCTGGGTTACCACTCGGCCGACTTCCGGGACTGCCAGCGCGGTAAACCGTTGCACGCCCCCAGTCGAACCACGCCTCTTTGACGTAGAACCAATCGCCGGGCTGGAAGTGGGCCGCCTCGACAATCGGAAGTTTGCCTCCAATCAGTCGCATCGTCCGCGACTTACGGCCGTCGAGCATGGCCAGCACGTCCCTGTCTGGGAATATCAGCCCGCGTGTCTTGGTGGCTGTACTACTCATCGGACTTCACTCCTTTCTCTAGACCTCAACGACCTTCCAGCCGCCGCCGTTCTTCTTTGTGATTCGTGTCGCGCGGCGAAACTTCCAAAGCCCGAACATTTCAGCAGCACATTTAATGCGGACACCCGCCGCGAAGTCGTCGAACCCGCCAGCCTTCACGTCGTCCAGGCACGTCACGCCATCCGCATACAGCACGAGAAAGTCGGGCGTGTACTTTGCCGGCTGGCCGGTTGTAGGATGACTCAGCCGTAACGTCAGTGGCTCGTAGACCCAGTGATGCACCTCGGGATCGGCGTCGAGCGTGAGCGCGTAGGCTTGCTCCGTGAGGTTCATCTCGCCACGCTTGCGTCGAAGTCCTCGGCTGAGTATGTCAAATCGTGTTCGCTTCATGTTCGCTGCCGTTCGCGTAGGAAGAACTCTGGTACTGGCTCCATGATTGGGAGTTCACTGTGCCGTAGTTCCGTCAGCCTTGCTGGACTCCAATGCTCAATGTCCGACTCCCGCTTCAACGTCAAGCACACCCCCAGCGTCAAGTGCGGCAGCAGCTTCCCGTCGTCGCCTCGGATACGCTCTCGTTCCGCTAGCTTGTGGCAGCGCCGGCAGAGTCTCAGTAGGTTGCAAGGCTCGTCACTCCGTCCGCACTTGACGATGTGGTGCGTCTCTAGCAGCACTCCGAACATGCCGATGTACGCCCAGCAGGCTGCGCACGCATCATGCTCGGCTGCCCATTGGATGCGCCGTGGCGTGTCGCGTACCGGGTGGGACTTGGTAAGACGTGAGTTCATTTGGGATGCCTAAGTTCGTCAAGTTTCCTGGCCAGCTTTGGGCATCTTCCGCTGGGGGACTCCTCAACCCACAGTTCGGATAAGAAATACCAACATTCGATGATGCACTTGAACTGTGGACATCGCTCGCCAATCAAACAGAACGATTCATGCAACTCAGGCACAAACTCAACTAAGTCATAGCAGCGCCCGAAGTCGGCTGGATCGTGGGGTGCGTCGAAGCGACCCTTGGTAGCGCCAAGATGCACGAAGGCCATCGTCTTGCTGGATAGGCCAGTGTCGATATCCGCGGCCAGCCATTCAATAAGCCTCTGGCGTGAGTTCATTCGTCCTCTCCCCAGGGGTCATACGAGTCATCGCCAGCATGAAAGTCGTCGTCATCTTCCTCGTCATCTTGTTCAGAAACGCCGCAGGTACACTTCGACATTTGATCTCTGCATATCGGGCATACATGCCCCTCGCCGTGACACGTACCACAGAGTGTCTTGGGAATGTCCCTTCCGTCGAAACACTTAGGGCAGATCACGATTCACCTCCTTCTAGCACCCCAAGCAATAGCGCCCCACCAACGTCAGCTTCCCGTCAACCGATTGCCAGTGCGCTACGCTCAGCAACGGCAGTAACGCGCCACACCGCTCGCAAGCTGGGCCTATCGCTGCTTCTAACCGTCTGCTAGTCGCTTCCATGTTTCTTCGTCCCTTTGCGATCTTTCCTTTATCCCAGCCACGGCGTCTTGTGGGGACTCGCCGATTGCCTTCAAGAGTCCTTCGAGTAATCCACCAGGTACGATGTGCTGCTTCGTGGCGATGCGTGCCGCTTCCATGCGGGATAGCGACCTGCTTCGCCGCTCGGTCTGCGGCACCCCTGTCCCCAGTAGCTTTCCCTTTATCGACTTCGACAGCTTGTCGCCAGGCCGCAGGAGAACCATCCGCACCTTCGATGAATCTTCGTCTCCCCATACTTCCACGTAACCGTCCGAGTGGACAACGACCGTTATCAGCGACCACCGCGATTCAGTATTCGTGCGTTCCTTCGTTCCCACCGTCTTCGTCCTTCAAAGACTCTTCGTTCCCACCGTCTTCTGTATTCGTTCAAGCCGTTCAGCCGAGCGTCCGTCTGCTTGCAGTCGAAGCGCAGTCCCCCCCTACCCCAACCAGATTGATTAACGTGGCCACTCTCATCCGGGCTTTCTAACGGCCCGGCCCACTCCACGGCCGCTCTTGCGGCAGGCTACTCTTCGCGACAAATATCACACTGGCGTTTCAACTGAACCCTACAGCGTTGGGGGCGTCCCGGGTTGTGCATAGATTCCGTGTGGGAAAGCAATGGCTACTACCGGGGGCCTTTGGCGCTCGATCCCTGATTGTCACGCCAGCGACGCTGCCCGCTTCCTGTGGTGGCTAGCACCGTTGTCGCTGGTCACTTGCAAAATGACGTTAGAAGTTTCTCACCCACATCCGGGGGCCGAGTCCTTGTATCTGTGCTTTCGCCTTGGCGTGTAGGTGGACTCGATACCTCTTGGCTGGCCATCGTGGCTAGGGCCTATTGTTTTTGAGAAAAAAACCCAACCCCCTGCTGTAGTGCAAGAGGAAGTTGTCACACGTCCAAGCACAAGATAACAAGGGGTCGGGTTTCGTGGACGTGTGACAGTGCCGCAAAGTTTACAGACTCACCGCCGCCGTGTCAACAACTCATTGACGATTCTTTTCCACGGCCAGCCGGAATCGACGCCGAGCTTTGCCAGTAGCCGACGCTTGTTCAAGCAACAGAATTTGGTACGCATCGATAACCTCTTGCGCCTGCTGTTCTGCCTCTTTGGTCTTGGCTTTAAGCAGAGCATTGACATGAAACTCCATAGTTCGCGACATCCCAACACCAACCACCTGTTCGTCCTCCATCGCCTGCCGTGCCTCATCGAGTTCCGAAGGTCCGCACCCAGACACCAAGCACAGTACCGCCGAGAGTAGGAGTTTGCGTGTCATTTAGAATGGTGCCCCCTCTGGCCGCTCGCCCACCTCGTATAGCAGTGGCTGGCCGCGTGGTGGCTTCTTTGCCTTCGGCTTGACTGGCGTGGACTCTGGTACGGCCGCTGGCTCTTCCGTGGCTGGCACTGCCGACGCGGCCGGCTTGTCAAATAGTTCCTGGGCCCGGCTGGCGACGTGTGCCGCGGCCGCATTGAAAGCAGCGCCATCGTCGGCGGCTTCGTAGCTTTGGAACGGCCAGTTGTCGGCAACGGTCTTGAATACCCCCAGCGCAATCTGGACGCACCGCAGTTCATAGGACGTTGGCTTAAGGCTCACGGCACCCGTCTTGAAATTCCGGTCAACTCGCATGGCTCACCTCCCCTTGTGATAGTTTCCGGTTGATCTCCCGGATATACATAACCGCCTGTTGATGCGTTGCGTTGGTTGAGTAGCCGTAGCGTGCCAGCAAGGCCGCCTGCTGCGGCGTACAGTGCCGTTCCGCAACCGACTGCTGTGGGAATAGCTCGACTTCGCTCATTGGTGGGCGTGTGCCAAGCGGTTTGTTGCGGCGACGTATCTCAGCCTGGATCGCAGCCTTGAACCACGGCTTGAGCTTTTCCATCTTCACGTCGAACCAGCGCAGGTAATCCGTGGGTACGTGCTCTAGCTTCACCCCCTTGTACTTGCCGAAGAGCATGGCCACGCCCTTGCTGGCCGAGGCCTTGCCGCCATACGATCTGCTGCCGCCAAACGGATCGACTTCGATCTTGGCGTACTCCACCTTGCCGTATAGGCTGGCCCGCCGCTTGGCTTCCGCTTCCCGCGCCGCATCGCGTTCCACCCGCTCACGCTCACGCTGTAGTCGATCCTCTTCGTCAATCTCGATCTTGGCACGCTCTGCCTCCGCGTCGATATTCGCTCGCCCCTGCCCGGCTAGGATGTTCTCCTTGGTACGTTCTAGCACCCGCGCGTCGAGTTCACCCGTGAGAACGTCCGAACTTGTGACGATGTAATGCCGTAGCGATGCGTCTACCAAGTCGGTTATCCGCAGACACGGCTTTGCGCTGGCGGCGATGGCGGCCTTGCGTAGTTCCGGCGTTGAGCCAGGGAAGTCCACAACACCCGGCAAGGGGCGTGTGCCGCGGCCCAAACACTGGATGTAGAACGGCAGGCTCTTGGTAGGGCGGGCCATTACTATGTGCTCAACCGTCGGCTCGTTCCAGCCCTCCGTCAGCACCGCGACATTACACAGGATGTTCAGTTCGCCAGTCTTGAATTGCGCCAGTACCTTTGCCCGCTCTTCCTTCGATACCCGCCGTTCATCGCCGCACACCCAGCCGGCCCGGCCGTTGTACTTGCCGTTGTTCAGCAGCCCACAAAGCGACTCGGCTGCATTAACCGAAGCGCAGAATACTAGCGTCTTAAGCCGGTCGCCGCCTTCCTGCATCGTAACGCCGGCAATCTCGTGCAGTGTTTCATCCTGTTCGATAATCTCGGCAAGTTGATTTTCCTGGAAGTCGCCCTTGCGGGTAATCTTGACTTCGGAAAAGTCCATCGACTGAATACGAACACAGTTAGTTTCGTTGGGCACCAACCACCCCAGGTCTATGCTCTCACGAATTCCCAGTTGGTAGCAGCACGTCTCGAATACCTGACTCATAGCCGACTTGTCGTGCCGCTTCGCCGTGGCCGTAACCCCCAGCACCTTGAGGTCTGGGTTCTTCTCCCGCAGATGCGTGATGATGTCTTGGTACGAGCGGTTGTTCGCGGCTGCCCTGTGTGCCTCGTCGATAATCAACAGGCCAATATCCTTGAACCTGTCCGGCGTCAGCCGGTTGGCGTGCAGGCTGGCCTTGCTGGCGACGACGATTTCACTACGCCCCCACTCGGATTCGTTGGCGTATAGTCCGCCTTGCTCAACCTCTGGCATCCATCCAGTTCGCTCTTGTACGTTCTGTGCGGATTGAGCGACAAGCTCTTTCGTGTGAGCAATAATCATTACGCGGCCTCGCAACCAGTCGCGGGCCAACCGAACGAAAATTTCCGTCTTGCCCATGCCCGTGGCCATTTCAACCAGCACGCTTTGGTGCGTGTCGAAGGCCGCGACAATCGCCTCGTGGCAATCGTCTTGGTAGTCCCGTGGGGTAAAGCAAAGCGTGCTCACTCGCGTTGCTCCGTCGGCAAGGTGCCCCAGCCGAACTTCGTAAGATACCCAGTCTTGCGGCAACCCTTGCAACCCTTGCCTCCGCAGTCCTTGTGCTCGGCGTAGGGGGCCAGCTGAGATATGATGCGTTTGACATCCAGCAGTTGCACCTGGATGCCGCTCCAGCCATCCTTAAGGTACATCCCCGTGGCCTCGTCGCCGGCCAGCTTGCCGAGCACCCTGAGCATGAGGTTGATGGCCGTGACGGCCGTGCCGTAAGGCTCCGCCAGAGGTTCAAGCCAGGCGTCCGGGTCGGGGGGGGCCTCGGCTTCCGGCTCGTCCACCTTGGGCTCCGAGTGCCGCTTGATGATCTCTTTGGCGACCTTGGGCGTGATACGTTCCCCCGCTTCGGCACGCTGCACGGCCTCGGCTTCTGCGGCCTCTGGGGCGGCGTCTGCGGTCAGGAGATAGACAGCCGCAGGGTCAAAAGATTGTGTAATTTTTACACGATCTTTTAGAAACCCAGCTAGGTTCATGTAGTTGTAGGCGGTCTTGGTAGACACCCCGACAGCGTCTTTCACGAACCTTTGGAACGTGCCGTCGCCGTGATGAGCAAGGTCCGCCTGCACGGCGAGTAGGTCGGCCCCGATTTCGATGATGGCCGTGACGTTGTGCCTCGTGAGGGCGTCGATCTTTTTCTTGATTGGTATGCCGCGCGAGGTAAGACTAGGGGCAAGAGCGGTGACTGGCATGGGCCTGGGTATCCTTTCGTGTGGCCAAAGAAAAAGACCCGACCTCTCGCCGTTGTGCAAGAGGTTTTCGACGACTACCGCACGAGATAACGAGAGATCGGGTGTTTTAGCAGTCGTCGAAGCCGCCATCCTACAGACTCTCGGCGGCCGCGTCAACGGTATTTTCCAGAACACGCGAGCATGGCGGGCAGGTGCCAGCGTGCGTACACCACTCGTCGTCTACCGCCTCGATCTCAGTCCAGCCGGTGGCAATACAACCTTGCATCGTCTGCGGTACGTCGTCGTATTCGCTCGACACGTGGCAGGCAGCCGTTGCGTGTATGGAGCACTCGATGAAGAAGTCCTCGAAGATTGAGAGTTGATGTCTCATACCGAAACTTCCGTTCGCTTGCTTTGATCGGCCACGCCTTCCAGGGCTCGGCGGGCACGGACGATCTTGGCCCCGATCCGATCCTTCTCTGACGGCGACATGGTGCAGGCAGCGGTCGCTACCCAGGCCAATAGGCCCGCCAGCTTCTCGTCGTCGCCGGCAAGCTCCTGGACTTTCAGTTCCGCATTCAAGTAGTTGCTGCTATCGGTGGGCGTCTTGGGGTTGGCGTTTGGATTGGCGGCCGGCTTCGCCTTGTACTTAGCCTGCGTCACGGTGGCATGATCCCCGTCGCTGTCCTCCTCAGAAGCAATCCCCAGCAACCCGCAAAGCGAATAGCGACGCAGGTACGTGATAGTCGCCCCGATCTTTTGTGCCGACAGATCGACGGGCTTGGCGGCGAGTTCCGATTCGATCCACTGGCCCGAGGCGTGTGCGATCCGCGTCGTCACCACAAGCAGGCCGTCCTGCAATTCCGCCGCCTGGATAATGGCCAGGCCATTCGCCGCCAGAGGACCACGCACGGCGTCCATTACACAATCGAGCGTCGTGTATGCAAACTTGTATGTTCCAGCATTCACTTCGCGGTTGCGTTCCGGGTTGCGGAACTCGCCCTGCGCGGCTGACAGTGCCTTGACGAATTCGCTGATCGTTTCGCTGGTCTTCATGCTTCGCCTCCTAGGTCTCCGCGATCCGCGTGATACTCAGCCCAGGCCCGCTGGTTGTCCTCCGCGACTTCGTGCTCGATCTTCTCACGCATCAGCCTGGCGGCGTCGGTTGGCCTCCGCCACTCTTGCTCCTCGCGCCACACTTCTTCAAAATCATAGTTCATAGCTTGGCTCCTCATTAGGTTGACGGCGAATTGAAAGAGGCTCATGGCTTACTCCGAGTAGCGATAGACGGCAAACAGCAGCACCGCGACGGCGGCGAGCAGCAGGAAGTCGAGGGCGAGCTTAAGTGTGCGTGGCATAAAAAGCCTCACGTGTGTTCTGATTCCAGGACGTAGGAATAGTGGGTAGTCTCTCGCGTCACGCCAGCCAACAGCTCAGCCTTTATTGCCGCCCGCCGGCTCTTTACATTAGGCCCGCAATCGCGGGCGATGATCTGCGCGGCATCGGCCACTGATACGAGCCCGCAGTCCTTGCCTGTACTGCGGGCGTAGATTCTCACGTTCATTGTTCGTTCCAAAAGCAGCCCGCGCCGCCGGAAGTGTGCCCGCTCTTAACGGGCGCGTGTCCCGGACGGCACGGGCAAAGGATCATTCTTCCACGCTGATGTAGTCGATGTCGTGGTCAACGACTCTCCACGAGCCAAACAGTCTGGCCACGGCATGACTGTCAGTATGCTCGTCAATCGGCTCGGCGTGCTCCACGGTCTGAGTCGTCCAGTCGTCCCGTACCAGCGTCAGCACGCCCTTGCCGGTCTTGCGGTCTTGTGCCCAAGTTATTGTTCCGTCCATGTTTTTCCTTCCGATAGAAAAAGGGCCTCCCCCTCCGCCGCGCTGATCGTCACGACTGGGCCATGTGGCGGGCGGAGGCCCTTGCCCAGGATGGCCCTGCGCTGCCAGCCCTTCGGCGTCCGCCGCACTTGGTACATGCCGCATACATTCCAGGTTGTTTT
>Ga0105050_10008651_pt1 | contig 11664 bp, 12 predicted proteins | sample FRY01_FD_78088 | JGI IMG/M metagenome (GOLD analysis project Ga0105050, IMG submission 78088) | Freshwater microbial communities from Lake Fryxell liftoff mats and glacier meltwater in Antarctica - FRY-01 | ecosystem: Environmental > Aquatic > Freshwater > Ice > Glacier meltwater ... | reverse complement strand
TGCAGACGCCATGGAAAAGGTCGGCAAAGAAGGCGTTATCACTGTTGAAGAAGCCAAGGGCCGCGAAAGCGAGCTCGAAGTTGTTGAAGGCATGCAGTTTGACCGCGGTTATCTGTCGCCTTACTTCATCACCAACACCGAAAAAATGTCGGTCGAGTTGGAAAACCCGTACATTCTGATCCACGAAAAGAAGCTTGGCAATTTGCAAGCCATGCTCCCAATCTTGGAAGCAGTTGTACAGTCGGGTCGTCCGCTCCTTATCATTGCTGAAGACGTTGAAGGCGAAGCGCTTGCAACTCTGGTGGTCAACAAGCTGCGTGGCGGCCTGAAGATTGCTGCGGTTAAGGCACCCGGCTTTGGCGATCGTCGCAAGGCGATGCTGGAAGATATCGCGATCCTCACCAAGGGTGAAATGATCAGCGAAGATCTGGGCATCAAGCTTGAAACCGTCACTTTGGGCATGCTTGGCCAAGCCAAGCGCGTTTCGATCGACAAGGACAACACCATCATCGTCGACGGTGCTGGCGAAACCGATGCGATCAAGGGCCGCGTAGAAGCGATCCGTGCGCAAATCGAAAACACCACGTCGGATTACGACAAGGAAAAGCTGCAAGAGCGTTTGGCGAAACTCGCCGGCGGTGTTGCTGTAATCAAGGTCGGTGGTTCGACCGAAGTTGAAGTGAAAGAACGCAAGGACCGCGTTGATGACGCGCTGCACGCAACCCGCGCAGCCGTTGAAGAAGGCATCGTCCCAGGCGGCGGTACTGCACTTCTTTACGCAACGAAGGCCTTGGAAGGTCTCAAGGGCGTAAATGACGACCAGACCCGTGGTATCGACATCATCCGCAAGGCGATTGTTGCTCCATTGCGTCAGATCGCAGCCAACGCCGGATATGACGGTGCGGTTGTCTCGGGCAACTTGTTGCGCGAAAACGACGAAACTATGGGCTTCAACGCATCGACCGATGTGTATGAAAACCTCGTAGCTTCGGGCGTTATCGACCCAACCAAGGTTGTCCGTACTGCGTTGCAAGATGCCGCATCGGTTGCTGGTCTGTTGATCACCACTGAAGCAGCCATCTCCGACGCGCCAGAAGACAAGGCCGGTGGCGCTGGCGGTATGCCAGGTGGCATGGGCGGAATGGGCGGCATGGGCGGTATGGACTTCTAAGTCCAAACGCTCGGCACACGCTGAAACAAAACGGGCCGGAGGGGAAACCTTCCGGCCTTTTTTGTTGTCCGCTATGTGCCCCCGCGGCGTTGTTCGGCGATGCGTTCTGCCTTGAGCAATATGGCCTCAAGGTCGGCCAGGTCGATGTCGAAGGTTTCGTGGCTATCGGCCAAAGCCTGATCGATATCGGCGCGCAATAGCCCAACGGGCAGCGCGGAAGGAGGAATCTCGACCGCGCGGTGCGGGTAACTGTGGCCGCTGAACCGGCGGAATAGCCACCCTGCGGCAAGCAATGCAGCGGAATTGGCTGCAACGACGGATATCGGGAATAGGTAGCCCGCATCCACAATCGCTTGGCCGCCCAAAATTGTGGTGATGGTGACAGCGCCGCTTGGCGGATGGAGACAGCGCAGCAGCGACATCACCAATATTGCGGTCGCCAATGCAATCGCTATGGCAGCAAAGGTAACGGGAACTAAGTGCAGCACCGTGACCCCAACGCAGGCTGCAACGACATTGCCGCCAAATACTGGCCACGGCTGCGCCAACGGGCTTGCCGGAACGGCAAAGACGAGGACGGCGGACGCACCAATGGGTGCAATCAGGAACGGCAAGGCGGGCAGGATATTCTGCACCCCAAGTCCCGCCGTTGCTGCGGCGAGCACGCCCAAACCAGCGCCTGCACAAGCCAACAGCCGATCCGGCAAGCTTGCGCCCGCAAGTTTGGGGACAAAGATATGCCAGCGGCGGAGCGGTGCAGACTCGGGCAAAATCAGGCCTTCATCGAAGCCAGCATTTTGCCCATTTTCTGGTGTAGCATATTCATGCCCTTCAACGGGCGTACCATCACCTTGAAATGGGTAATGAGCCCGTCGTCATCACAGCTGATCATGTCGATGCCATTGATGGCAACACCGTCGATCACGGTCTCAAATTCAAGGATTGCGCTGTTCTCACGGTGCCATTCGCCCACATAAGCAAAATCTGCATTGCCCAAAGTGTGGCCGGCAGCGGCGAGATATTTTGCCGTGATGGCCTTGCCTAATTGCGGCGTGTGGACGACAGGGCTTTCGAAAACGCATTCGTCATGCAGTATGGCGGCTATGGTATCGACGTCGCGTGACAGGGCAACTGCGTGCCAGATTTCAGCGGCATTTGGCATGTTCAATATCCCAGATCGAGGTTCACCATTGGCTCAAGCGGGGCGCCTTGGCGGTAGCGCTCCAGATTTTCGAAGAAGCGCGTGGCAGACCGGACGAACATCTTGTCCTGCGCGCGGCCCGACAGATGCATGGTGACATGTGCGTTGTCGAGGCTCCACAAGGGATGATCCGCTGGCAATGGCTCAGGCGTCGTCACATCCAGAAATGCGCTGGCGATTTGCTGATCCTGCAACGCGCTGACCAAAGCGTCTTGGTCAATCACCGATCCGCGCGCGATATTGATGAGCGTGGCGCTTGGCTTCATCGCAGCAAGCTCGTCGGCGCCAATCATGCCGTCGGTTTCGGCGGTGGCTGGAACGGCAAGAATGACCCAGTCAAAGTCGCCCAATTGCGCGCGCCATTGATCGGGCGTCAGCGTATTAGGGCCAGCCGAGCGGCGCACGATGGTGACATCCACGCCAAAGGGCTTCAGCCGCTCTTCAATCAGCTTGCCAATCGCGCCATAGCCCAGCAACAGCGCCTTTGAACCAAACAGTTCGACCTTGCCGGGCGAATCCAGCAGCCATTCGCGCCGTTCCTGCGCGCGGACAACTTCGCGATAGTTTTTCGCCACGGTCAGCATGCCCATGACAACATATTCGGCGATGGTAATCGCGTTGATACCCGCGCCATTGGTAACAACGCACCCTTGCGTCTTCAACTTTCCAAGTGGCATGCCGTCGACACCGGCATAGATGCTGTTGAGCCATTTCATGTTGGTCGCAGCGCCAATAATCGCCGCCATGTCGCCCTTGTCATACATGTCGAACCAGCCAATTTCGGCCTGAGGCGCGAGCGCAAGTGCTTCGTCCTTGGACATGAAGAAATGCGGTTCAATCCAGTCGGGTAAGCGCGGTTCAATCAACGGACGCACTAGGCCCGACATCACGAGTTTCGTTTTGGTCATATATCCAGTCTCCAATCCCAGCCAAGCGGGTCGCCGTCCATGACTTCAACGCCCTTGGCGATGAGGTCGTCACGGATAATGTCGGACTTGGCGAAGTCCTTTGCTGCGCGTGCTTCCTTGCGCAGCAACAGGGCGGTTTCGATTTCGGCTTCAGTTATGACGGCTGCTTTTGGCCTGATGCGGAGGTCTTGGCGGGTGAGGGGGAGGAGGTTTAGGCCAAGGACGGAATCAAAGAGATGAATCACTCCGAGGCGCACGTCTGGTGTATGCCCTCTTTCAGACATGAACTCGTCGAACTCGAACAAGGCTTTAGGTGTGTTCAGATCCTCGCTGATCGCCGCTTCAAAATCGCTCAACAATATTTCAGTAAAGTGATCCTCAACTTTCAACGCACGCTCAGGTCGAACCTCAGGTGTTTGTGATCGTATTTGCTCAACCGCTATCACCATCCGTTTCAACCGAACAAAAGCCGCATGCAGTCCTTCCCAGCTGAACTCCAGCTCGCTACGGTAATGCGCTTGCAGGCACATCAGGCGGTAGGCGAGGGGGTGGAAGCCTTTGTCGATCAGCAATTGCAGGCGCAGGAACTCACCCGATGATTTGCTCATCTTGCCGCTGCGTTCGATCAGGAAATTGTTATGCATCCAGAACCGCGCGCCGCTGTGGTCGCTGCCACAGCGCGCCTGATTTTGCGCGATTTCATTGGGGTGGTGGATTTCGCGGTGATCAATACCGCCGGTGTGGATGTCAAGCGGCAGGCCAAGCAACGCTTCCGACATGACCGAGCATTCGAGATGCCAGCCCGGCGCGCCTTTGCCCCATGGGCTGTCCCATTCCATCTGCCGCGTTTCACCCGCAGGCGTCTTGCGCCAGATGGCAAAGTCAGCGGCGTGGCGTTTGCCGTCGACCTGCTCGATGCGGCCCTCTCCGTCCTCGGTTTTGGCACGCGCCAATGCGCCATAATGCGCGACGGTCGACGTGTCGAAATACAGGCCGCTTTCGAGTTCATAGCAATGCTTTTCGGCGATGCTTTGGGCATAGGCAATCATCGCAGGGACATAATCCGTTGCAATCGACCAATGCGCGGGCTGGCGTATGTTCAACGCCTTGATGTCGTCCCAATAGGCTTGCGTATAATGCTTTGCGATGTCCCAGATGGACTGCGCCTTCTCTGCCGCCATCTTCTCCATCTTGTCTTCGCCCGCATCGGCGTCGTCGGTCAGATGGCCCACATCAGTGATGTTGATGACATGGGTGAGCTTATAGCCCTTGTAACTCAGCACCCGGCCAAGCGTGTCGGCAAAAACATAGGCGCGCATGTTGCCGATGTGCGGGTAATTATAGACCGTTGGCCCGCAGGTATAGACCCGCGCCTCACCAGCATGGACGGGGACGAAGGGTTCCAGTTGCCGGGTCAGGCTGTTGAAGAGGCGTAATTCGGTCATGGCGTCGCGATGGCTTACGTCGGATAGAAGGTCAAGACTTGCCTCATTCTCCCCATCGCAAGTCGATGGGGAGAATTAGAACCCCTCCCACCGTATCGCTTGGTCAATCTCCACACGTGGCACGGTAAAATTATTCACCGCTGCATCTGGGTCGCGATAGCCAATCGCCATGCCGCAGAAGAAGATGTGCTCGTCATCAATGTTGAGCAGTTCGCGCATATAGGTGCCATACATCGCCCAGATTTCCTGCGCGCAGCTGTCGAGCCCTTCTTCGCGCAGTAATAGCATGACAGTTTGCAGCCACATGCCCATGTCCGACCATTGCGGCGGGCCCATATATTTGCGGGTGTAGGTGAACAACTGCACGGGCGCGCCAAAGCTGTCCCAGTTTTTCATCATTTGCCCGATACGGCCCGCGCCATCCTCGCGCGCTAAGCCGAGGGAGTCGAACATCGCCTTGCCCACGCTGCGGCGTTGGTCTTCGTAACGGCCTTCAAGCCCTTTCGGGTAGATATCATATTCATGGCCGTCGCCCATGGGCGCAGTGGCGGCCTTTGCCTTGATCTTGGCGGTTAGGTCAGCGAGCGGTTGCCCGGTGAGGATAACTGCATTCCAAGGCTGCGTATTGCCGCCCGAGGGCGAGCGTTGCGCCTTGATAAGCACCTGCTCCAGTATTTCACGTTCTACGGGCTTATCCAGAAACTGTCGGACAGAGCGCCGGGAGGCGACGGCTTCGGTGACGTTCATGGTAATGCTCCCGCGAGATTTAATTGTTTGATTAACTCATGCCATGCGAAGCGTGAAAGGCAAGCCTATTCCTCGTCAAACAGCCCAGCAAGCTGCTCAATCATGGTCCCGCCCAATTGCTCGACATCCATGATGGTGACTGCTCGTTTGTAGTAGCGCGTCACATCATGACCAATGCCGATCGCCACCAACTGCAAGGGGCTGCGGGTTTCGATCATTTCGATCACCTTGCGCAAATGCTGTTCGAGATAGCCGCCATGGTTGACCGACAAGGTGCTGTCATCCACGGGTGCGCCGTCGGAAATGACCATCAAGATGCGGCGGTCTTCGGCGCGGGCGATCAACCGGTTGTGCGCCCAGAGCAGCGCTTCGCCGTCGATATTTTCCTTGAGTAGCCCCTCGCGCATCATCAGGCCGAGATTGCGCTTGGCATGACGCCATGGTTCATCAGCCTTCTTGTAGATGATATGGCGCAAGTCATTGAGGCGACCGGGCATGGGTTGGCGTCCCGACGCGAGCCAGTCTTCCCGGGCTTGACCGCCTTTCCACGCGCGCGTGGTAAAGCCCAAAATTTCCGTTTTCACGCCGCACCGTTCCAAAGTGCGCGCCAATATGTCGGCGCTTATCGCGGCAATCGAAATAGGGCGTCCGCGCATCGATCCTGAATTGTCGATCAGCAACGTCACTACGGTATCGCGGAAATCGGTTTCGCGTTCGATTTTGTATGACAGGGAACTGCCCGGCGACACGACAACACGCGCAAGCCGAGCGGCATCCAGCATGCCTTCTTCTTGGTCGAAATCCCAACTGCGGTTTTGCTGCGCCATAAGGCGGCGTTGCAAGCGGTTCGCAAGCTTTGTCACCACCGATTGAAGGTTAGACAATTGCTGGTCCAAATAGGCGCGCAGGCGATTGAGCTCTTCTTCGTCGGCGAGCTCGGTCGCGGTGATGGTCTCGTCAAATTTGGTGGACCAAATTTTGTAATCGCTTTGCGGCAGATGGTCCCAGTTGCGGCGTTGAGGAGTGACGGGCTGCATGCCGTCATCGCCCATTTCGCCGTCGGCGCCATCCTGATCATCCATGTCCTCGCCGTCATAATCGGCTTCGGACTCCTCGCCTTCGCCGGTCTGCGGTTCGGCACGGGCTTCAGCTTGGCCAGCTTCGCCTTCGCCATCATCTTCGCTGTCGCTGTCCTGATCCTGGCTATCCTCGGCATCGTCGCCGCCTTCATCGGCATCGGACGGGTCAACATCCCCCTCGGTGAGGTTCAGATGCTCCAACATCGACTGAGTCAGCGCAGCAAAAGCGCTTTGATCGTCAAGCGCTAGGCCAAGCGCATCAAGGTCGCTACCCGCATTTTCTTCAATCCAGCCCCGCAGCATGTCAACGCCAGCAACCGCCGCGTCGGGTATAGGCGCGCCCGTCAGGCGTTCGCGAACGATAAGCGATAATGCGGTGGAAATTGGCACTTCGTCAGCAGATTGTGCACGGCTGATGGGATCAGTGCGCAATTTGAGTTCAAGGGCATGGCCCAGATTCGCGGCGATACCCGCCATATTGCGTGAGCCCAATGCCTCAACGCGCGCATTCTCCACTGCGTCAAACGCGGCGCCGGCAATGACTTCGCTCGGACGCAAGGCCGCATGGCGCGCCACATTATGATGCTTAAGCTTCAGCGAGAAGCTGTCGGCAAACCCCCGCGCTTCAGCCACTTGCTCTGGCGGCAGCAGACGCCCGGGCATTGGCACTTTGAAATTCTTACCGGCTTGTGTCGGCGCGTCGGCGGTGAAAGCAAGCTCAATCTCCGGCTCATGCGCGATCGCGCGCGCAGTTCCAGTCAGGACCTGCTTGAACTGTTCAAGTGGAGACTCGCTCGCCATCAGTCGGGCGCTCGCTTGCACGCCGCAGCAATGTCTTCTTTCGTCGGTTTGGTTGGCGCGCGCAGCGTGAAGACATGCGCGTGCTTGGTCGCCACACGGTCTTCGGTCGTTCGCGCGCCGTTTACGACGGCAGTAAAATCCTTGCACACGGCAAGGCTGCGCAAATAATCGCTGTGTCCAGCACCGCCCCCCGAAACATCAGTTGTATCAATGATGGTGAAGCCGGTTTTGGCCGGCTCCGTCTGATATTTGCTTTTGGTCGCAAAGCAACGCTGCGGTAGTCCCTTGGCTTTCAAATCCTGAGCCTCAAAGGGATTGAAGCAATATGGCGAGCCTAAGCGTGGATAGCCATGCACTGCGCGCGACACAGCAAGTGCGCGGTCGCTGAGCGAGGCGTAGACAGTAACGCGGCGATCATTGTTCACGCGGCGGGCGGCCAGAACTTCTTCCGCAATGTCACGTTCGAAATCTTCACGATCCACATCAGGTGAGGCCAATATGATATTGGAAATATTGCTAGAATCCGCATTGGTGGATGTGCGGTCGACATATTCGACCGCAGATATGACTAAACGAGCACCAAGCGAATGCGAGACAATCACGATTTCCTTGACCCATTCCGTCCGCGCCAATTTAGTCAGAAAATTACGGAAATTGCGTTCGTCCCAATACATGTTGGTTTCGTCAACGGCGTAGCTCAGCAAATTGCCCTGGGATGGCCAGCTATAATGGACAATCGGGCCGTCGAAATTGGTCATTTTGCCAATCTGGACGGTATCACGCGCGGTGGTCTGCAATGTTTCGCGATAGCCGTGCACGTACAACAGGACGCGGCCCTTGCGCAGGTTTGCGGCATCACGCAGTCCAGCCCACCAGTCCGCCTCCGCCTGAAACGCCAACGGGACGACCAGCTGCTTCTCCCCCTTGGCTGGCTTAATCGTTTCGGGGGCGGAGAAACGCGCAAAACGAACGCGGTCAGCCCGGTGATTGGTCAGCTTTATCGTATCGCCACGGCAGTCAGGCAGCCGGCTGGTGACGATGAAATAGTCTTTTCCTGCGGCAGATGCGCTGTCACTTTGTACCGCGTTACACCGCGGATTTTCCGCCAGTGCACTGTGCGGAATGTCGCCATACTCGACAGCCACGGTGCAACCAGCCAGCAGCATCGGCAAAAGGATAAGAGCGGTCTTGCGCATTATTTCCCTTGAGGATTGGCTGCACGCCATGCCTTTACCGCTTTCAACGCGCCGGATACATGACCTTTTACGCCCAATTCGGAATATGCGAACAGCACCTTGCCATCAGGTGCAATGACATAGGTCGTGCGGTTAGTACCACCCATGACAGGCAGGCTGACTTTGTAGCTTTTGATGACTGGCTTGGTCGCAATGCCGACGGTGAACTTATTGCGGCAGGCCTCAACCGAAAATCGCTTCAGCGTATCGATATTGTCCGCCGACATCCCGACGATTGACGCGCCATAGGCCGCAAAATCGTCCGCAGCTTCGGAAAATTCATGCGCTTCCACGGTGCAGCCTGATGTGAAGGCCTTTGGATAAAAATACAAAACCACAGGTCCGCGTTTCAGCGCCTTGTTCAGATTATAGGTATAGGCGTTTCCGGCGAGCACGGCTTGTGTTGTGAAATCAGTCGCGCGTGCGCCAGGCTTGAGTGATGCAAAAGCTGGAGTGGCGGAAAGAACGAGTGCGAGAACGAGAGCAATGGGTTTCATATGTGATCCTCTAAAAAGCGGTTTGCGTGTCAGGCGGATTTCCCTACAACGCTTTCGGGCAGATCCTGACCAAAAACGCGTTGATAATATTCGGCAACCAGTGCCCGCTCTGCTTCGTCACATTTGTTGAGGAAAGACAGGCGGAACGCAAAGCCAACATTTTTGAAAATCGCGGTGTTCTGTGCCCAGGTGATGACGGTCCGGGGGCTCATTACGGTCGAAATATCGCCGTTGATAAAGCCTTGGCGCGTCAATTCGGCTACCTTGACCATGTTGGCGACGGTTGCCGCATCCGTTCCCGACGCCTTGGCCAAAACGATTTCGCTTTCGACCTGCGCGGGTAGATAATTCAGACCAATGACTATGTTCCAGCGGTCCATCTGGCCCTGGTTGATGGCTTGCGTGCCGTGATACAGCCCGCTGGTATCGCCAAGGCCAACGGTGTTGGCGGTCGCAAACAGGCGAAAGAACGGGTTAGGGCGGATGACCCGGTTCTGGTCGAGCAGCGTCAGTTTACCCTCGGTTTCCAACACGCGCTGGATGACGAACATAACGTCAGGACGGCCAGCGTCATACTCGTCGAACACCAATGCAGTGGGTGTCTGTAACGCCCAAGGCAAAAGGCCTTCACGGAATTCGGTAACTTGCTGACCGTCGCGCAACACAATCGCATCACGTCCAATAAGATCGATACGGCTGATATGGGCATCCAAGTTGATACGAATACACGGCCATTTCAGCCGCGCCGCAACCTGTTCGATGTGCGTTGATTTACCTGTGCCATGATAACCCTGCACCATGACGCGGCGGTTGTGGGCAAAGCCAGCTAGGATCGCCAGCGTGGTATCGGGGTCGAAAACATAGCTGTCGTCGGTGTCCGGAACACGTTCGTCGGCAATCGAAAAGGCCGGACATTCCATGTCGACATCAATGCCGAACATGTCACGCACACTGACGGTCCGGTCAGGCGCGGCAAGAATCGTCGCGTCGCGGCTGTCGGGCTGGATATTTGGAATGTCGGTCATGTCGTTCTCGTCAAATAAAGGCGGGAGATGTTTTAAGGTGCGTATAGGCAGCAATGACGTCTTGCAAAGCCTTTTCATAAGACCGGTTGCCGCCATTTTTATCCGGATGATACGCCCGGACCTTTGCGGAATAGGCACCGCGTAAGGCACGCCTGTCTGCATCCTCGCCAAGCCCTAGCGTCTTGAGTGCCTTGCGGTCTTCAGGCGACAGGAACTGCCCGTCGGCGCGTTCCTTGGGCATGTATGATCTAAAGCGTGTCGAAATGGCATCAAGCGGGTCTTTGAAGTCCGCCCATTTGGGCGGCGAATCGACGCCGCCGCTTGCACGAAAGGCGCGGGTTTCACTTGGCCAAACGTTTATCGGGCTTTGCGCCTCCATGATTTGTTCGGCCGTCATGCCGGCGAACCAGTTATAGCCTGCGTTGAATTGCCGTACATGTTCCAGGCACAGATATTGATAGTCGCCCGGGCCATTGGCCGATCCGGCTTGACCATAAGGATCTGGCGCACGAAATTCTCCAGCTTCGGGGCAGCGGGGATGCGCGCATTGCCGCCGCACACCGCGAACGCGGCCGTGAAATCGGTCGGATGGCTGTCTCGAATCCATAATTCCCCTTGGCGAAAAACTGCCGATATGGGAATACGGGGCTTATGGAAAAAGGCCCTGCACATATTGAAATGGAATCGCTGCTGATGGCAGCGTTTGCACCCACCCAACTTGCCGTCATAAATGACAGCGCTATGCACCATGGCCACAGTGGTGACGATGGATCGGGTGAATCGCACTTCACTGTGGAAATTGAAAGTGTGGCATTCACTGGCGTGTCCCGCCTGATGCGGCAGCGGATGGTAAACAAGGCGCTCGGTGATATTCCGGGAACGCGCGTCCACGCGCTGGCAATCAAGGCCAGTGCGCCGGGCGAATAATGATCAATAAGCGCGAATGCGCCAAGCTGGAGACGAACATGCCGAAACTGACATATCTTGCTTTGATTGCTGCCCTTAGCCCTGCTGTCGTGCATGCGGCAGAGAAAGACATTAATCGCCCGCAGGTATATAGCGATGTTGTCGCATGCCGCGCGATTGGTGACAGCGCCGTGCGCCTCAAATGCTTCGATGCCGCCAGCAAGGCGCTTATGGATGCAACTGAGAACCGCCAAATCGTGCTGCTTGACCAAAGCGAAGTGCGCAAAACGAAGCGCTCCTTATTTGGCTTTGCGTTGCCCAATATACCGTTTTTCGGCGAAAGCGAAGACGCGGAGGATGCGGAATTCCAACAGATCGAGGGTGACCTGGCGGGCGTTCAGGAGACTGGTAATGGTCGCTACCAATTTACATTAAAAGACGCGGGTACTTGGCAAACGACCGAGGCCGCTTGGACCATTTTGAAAGATGGCCAAAAGTTCAAGATTAAGCGCGGCGCGTTGGGCGGTTATATGATGGTCATTAAAAATAGAGGTATCCGCGTGCGCCGTGTTAACTGAAGTTGACTATTCGCGATTACAAGAAATTACAGATTTTTTACAATCACCTTGAGCGGTTTATAGACTAGAGG
>Ga0105050_10008650_pt1 | contig 11666 bp, 5 predicted proteins | sample FRY01_FD_78088 | JGI IMG/M metagenome (GOLD analysis project Ga0105050, IMG submission 78088) | Freshwater microbial communities from Lake Fryxell liftoff mats and glacier meltwater in Antarctica - FRY-01 | ecosystem: Environmental > Aquatic > Freshwater > Ice > Glacier meltwater ... | reverse complement strand
TTGCACCGCGCAACCTCATTTATGACCCAGCGCAGCGCCGCTACGCCACCACTGACCAGTTCTCGCCGTTGTTCGAGCACACCGCTGAGCGCGTGCTCACTTGGTTTAGATCCGGGTTTGGAGATGGCCTAGACCTCAAGCTGCGACGCTCAGTCCCTTGTGAAACCGCCAGTGACCTCGTCAAGCCAGACCTAGAGACCTTGGCCGTGCTGACTCGCGCAATTGCCAACAAGCGCCAAGTCAAAGTCAGCTACCTCTCTGTGGCCTCTGGTGCGTCCACAAAAACTCTGAGTCCTTTAGCCCTTGCCGATACGGGCCTGCGCTGGCATCTGCGCGCCTACGATTGCGAGCGCGAACGTTTTGCCGACTTTTCGCTGACTCGAATCGTCAAAGCGAAAAACCTGAACAAATCGATTCCAGAGGCCGAGCAAATAGAGGCGGATGTGCAATGGGTTCGAATTGTTCGACTGGAGATGGTCCCGCACCCAGGGCTAGAACACCCCAAAGCCGTCGAAGCCGACTTTCGCATGGAAAAAGGCATGTTCAGCATTGACATGCGAGCCCCTCTTGTGGGCTATGCACTAAGGCGTTGGTCAGTGGACTGCACGACGGACCACAGCTTGGACTGCAAAGAACACCATTTGTGGCTTCGCAATTTTGAAACTTTATACGGAGTTGAAAGCGCCGCCTTAGCTCCAGGCTACTCTGAAATTCAAAGAGGCACCATTTAATGGAACTTATTGACAACATCAATCAATTGCTCGGGGATGATCTAAAAAAGACGCTCAAGCCCCAGGCTCGACTGAAAATCGCCGCCTCTTGCTTTTCCATGTATGCCTTTGAAGCGCTCAAGTCCGAGTTGGAAAAGATTGAAGAACTCAGCTTTATTTTTACGTCTCCCACTTTTGTTGCAAACGAGGTCACTGACAAGGTACAAAAGGAACGTCGTGAGTTCCACATTCCCAAATCTGATCGGGAAAGAAGCCTGTACGGCAGCGAATTTGAAATTCAACTTCGCAACAAGCTGACCCAACGAGCCATTGCCAAAGAGTGCGCTGATTGGATGCGCCGCAAAGCGACGTTCAAATCAAACCGCAGCAAAGCTCCAATGCAGCAGTTTGCATCCGTGCAGGCCAAGGAGACAGCGACGGCCTACATGCCTTTGCACGGATTTACAGCGGTCGATCTTGGGTACCAGCAAGGGAACGCCGTATCGAATTTGGTCAACAAAATGGACGAGGCCGCATTCACGTCCACCTACATCAGCCTTTTTGACCAAATTTGGGTTGACCCAGAAAAGCTTGAAGATGTAACCGCTCAGATTTGCGATCACATCGCATCCGTGTATCAAGAAAACTCCCCTGAGCATGTTTACTTCTTGATGCTCTACAACATCTTTAATGAGTTCCTTGAAGACATCAATGAAGATGTTCTGCCAAATGACCGGACCGGCTATCAGGACACGCTGATTTGGAACAAGCTTTTCAATTACCAGAAGGATGCAGCGACCGGCATCATCAACAAACTGGAAACCTATAGCGGCTGCATTCTGGCTGATAGCGTCGGTCTTGGCAAAACCTTCACGGCCCTAGCCGTGGTCAAGTACTACGAGCTGCGCAACAAATCGGTGCTGGTGCTCTGCCCCAAGAAGCTGGCAGACAACTGGTTGAATTACAACCGCAATTTGAAGACCAATATCTTTGCTCGCGATCGCTTCAACTACGACGTGCTGTGCCACACCGACCTGAGTCGAACCAGCGGCGAGTCATTCGGCACTCCACTCAACCGAATTAATTGGGGAAATTACGACTTGGTCGTGATTGACGAATCGCACAACTTCAGAAATAACGATGCGTTTAAAGACAAAGAAACGCGGTATCAGAAGTTGATGAATCAAGTCATCAAACAAGGCGTAAAAACCAAGGTCTTGATGCTATCGGCTACGCCCGTCAATAACCGTTTCAACGACCTGCGAAATCAGCTGGCATTAGCCTATGAAGGCGACTCTGAAAATCTAACAAAGAAGCTGCGCACAGGTAAGACGGTCGAGAAGATTTTTAGCAATGCGCAAGCAAGCTTCAACGCTTGGGCAAAGCTTCCTCCAGAGGCACGGACTGCACGAGCCATTCTTGAAACGCTGGAGTTTGACTTCTTTGAGTTGCTGGACAGCGTGACGATCGCACGTTCACGCAAACACATTCAGACCTTCTACGACACAAAGGATATCGGACCGTTCCCAGAACGACTCAAGCCCTTGTCATTCCACTCGCCGCTAACACAACGCACCGACGTGATGAGTTTCAACGAGATTTTTGCTCAGCTTTCCCTGCTCAAACTCGCTGTGTATGCCCCGATCAGCTACATCTTGCCCAGTCGCCTGAAAAAGTACGAAGAAATGTACGACACCCAGGTGGCAGGCAGAGGCAAGCTTAAACAGGTGGATCGCGAAAAAAGCCTCCAGGCATTGATGACGACGAATCTGCTGAAACGTTTGGAAAGTTCCATCCAATCGTTTCGGCTGACCTTGACTTCCTTGCGGAACAACAACGCGAACACGTTGGCCAAAATCAGCGCATTCAACAAGACTGGTGTGATCGTCAATGTTGATGATTTGACCGATCAACTTGAAAATTTGGACGTCGATGACGACGACCTGCCGACCCTTGGTGAAAGTGAGATTGGCAGCAAGGTCAAGATCAGCCTGGCTGACATGGATCTGCCCTCTTGGGAGCATGAGCTGCAAGTTGATATGGAGATCATCGACGGCCTGCTGGCATCCATGAACAAGGTCACCCCTGCGGACGATGCAAAGCTGCAGCATGTGAAGTCTTTGATCCTTGGCAAGCTGGCCAACCCAATCAATCCAGGCAACAAAAAAATCCTACTGTTCACTGCCTTTGCCGATACCGCAGACTACCTTTACGCAAATCTAGCACCAGAGTTGTTGGAAGTTCAGCACCTGCATAGCGCAAAAGTAACCGGCAGCACAGCTCCAAAATCCACCCTGAAAAAGACCTACGACTTTCAGGAGCTTCTCACGCTGTTTTCTCCGCGATCGAAAGAGAAAGCCATCGTGCTCCCCGGTGAACCTGCTGAGATTGACCTGCTCATCGGAACTGATTGCATTTCTGAAGGCCAGAATTTGCAGGACTGCGATTACCTGATTAACTACGACATTCACTGGAACCCGGTTCGCATCATTCAGCGCTTCGGTCGAATTGACCGCATTGGTTCTACCAACGCCAGCATTCAGCTGATTAACTACTGGCCCGACATCTCACTTGACGAATACATCAACCTCAAAGAGCGGGTTGAAAGTCGGATGATGATTGCCGACGTCACGGCAACCGGTGACGACAACGTCCTTAGCGCCCAAGCCAATGATGTGTCATATCGGAAAGAGCAACTTCGGCGGTTGCAAGAGGAAGTGATTGAACTGGAAGATCTCAAGACGGGGGTATCGATCACCGACCTAGGGCTCAATGATTTCAGAATGGACTTGCTCAATTACGTCAAAGCCAACGGCGACTTAAACAATGTCCCCAGCGGCATGCACGCTGTTGTTCCGGCAAAACCTGCACTGGGCTTGCAACCGGGTGTGATCTTTACGCTGCGAAATCTTAATCCCAACGTCAGCGTTAACCAGCACAACCGCCTGCATCCCTACTACCTTGTTTACATCAACCGGGAAGGAGAGGTCATCAGTGACCACACCGAAGTGAAGCGACTTCTTGATTTGGTTCGAAGCTGTTGCAAAGGTCAATCGGTACCAATTGCCGATGTATGCCGCCTGTTCAATGAAGAAACTGCTGACGGCCGCAAGATGCAAGCGTATTCAGACCTGTTGGGCAAGACTATCCGTTCAATGATCGAGGTGAAAGAAGAGAAGGATTTGGACAGCCTGTTCAGTGGAGGTAAGACGACCGCACTGGTGAACACTATCGCTGGGCTGGATGACTTCGAGCTGATCACCTTCCTTGTAATTCAGGATGCCGGATGAATAAGGCCACGCTGTCACCGTTCATCAGTTACCCCAAGCAGGCCGCCTTTGGGCGTGTCTTGCCGAAAAATAAAATTTATGAAAACAGTGGCGCATCGCCAGCTGTTCGTGAAATGTTCGTGCGTCAGGTGGAGCAGATCGTCTGGCAGTTTAAGCTGGCACCAGAAACGATCAATTTGCCATCAAAGCCAGGAGTGCCTGAGCTACAAATATTTGCCATTCAACTCAAAACGCCTGCGCTCAATCATGAGGTCCTTCGTTGTATCGATGGTGCGGTTCAATTCCCCATCATTTTTGAATTGACCTTTGAAGGCAAGACACAAGTATTGGCGTCATTCAAACGCCCCAGTGAGTCAGATAGCAATCGCTGGGTTGTGAGCGACTATTTCTCAACTCAATGGATGCCTACCGACGGCGCAAGAGTCGCGTTGCCCCTAGCACTTGACTTGGGAGTCCTTTATGAGCAGTTATTGCAAAGGTTGATTCCACTCACCTTGCGTCAGAACGAGACACTTGCCGAGTTGGTGACACGGGTTGAGCGTCTACGCCTCAAAGAAAACGAAGTTCAAAAAATAACCAGCAAGCTCGCGAAAGAAAAGCAATTCAATCGCAAAGTCGAAATCAATGCCCAGTTGCGTGATATTCGGCAAGAACTTGAAAATCTTACGAATTAAAGACAAAGATTAAATCATGGAAAAACTCAAATTACATAGCCCTGACCTGATACAGGCCAACATCGAAAAGCTGGCGCAGCTTTTCCCGAACTGCGTCGCGGAAGCTCGTGAAGCCGATGGCACAGTGAAACAGAACATCGATTTTGACCAGTTACGGCAAGAGTTATCTGGGAGCATCGTCGAAGGGTCGCAAGAACGTTATCAACTCAATTGGCCAGGCAAAAAGGAGGCTTTACTTACCGCCAATACACCTATTGCCAGAACGTTACGTCCGTGTCGTGAGGAAAGTGTCCACTTCGACACTACAGAAAACTTGTTTATTGAGGGGGATAACCTAGACGCGCTGAAGCTTCTGCAAGAGACCTACCTAAATAAAATAAAACTAATTTACATTGACCCGCCATACAACACTGGTTCAGACCTAATCTACGAGGATGATTTTTCTGAAACTTCTACTTCGTATTACTTGAAGTCCAATCAACATGATGCGGCTGGTGCACGTATGGTGGCCAACACAGAAGCTAATGGTCGGTTCCATTCCGATTGGTTAAGTATGATTTACCCACGCTTAAAGTTGGCTAGAAATTTACTTGCAGATGATGGATTTATTTTCATAAGCATTGATGACGGTGAAGTACATAATCTTCGAAAAATATGTGACGAGATTTTCGGAAATGAGAACTTTGTTGCTGATATTATTTGGCAAAAAAAGACTTCTCCAGATGCCAGAATGAACATAAGTGCAGCACATGATCACATTATTGTTTATTCAAAAGTCGTGGATGAGTCTAATTTTTCTTACCTACCCTTCGATGAAGACAGACGAAAGAGTTTTGCGAATCCAGATAACGATCATCGTGGTGAATGGGCATCCGTTGATCTAACAGGACAAACGGGTCGCGCACCTAAAAGCCAGTTTTATGCAATTGAAACACCTTCCGGTATCAAAATGCCTCCGCCAGAAGGCAGATGCTGGGCGCTAGCGCAGGCAACTTTTCTGGATTTAGTAAAAGACAATCGAATTTGGTTCGGTGTTGATGGTAAGAATAGACCTCGCTTAAAGAAGTTTTTATCTGAATCTGAAGGGACGAGACCCTGGACTTGGTGGGACAACAAGTCGGTTGGCCACAATCAAGAAGCAAGCCAGGAACTTAAAAATCTATTTAACGATCAAGTGATTTTCGACAATCCCAAACCCGTTCGATTGATTCAGCGAATAGTTCAACTTTCAACAAGTGCAACAAATAATGACATTATTTTAGATTTTTTTGCTGGATCTGCCACTACTGCGCAAGCGGTAATTTCTCAGAATATGCAAGACAAAGGAAATCGGAAGTTTTTACTAATACAGCTTCCCCAGCCTATTAGTCCTGGCTCGAATGATTTCAAAGCAGACTCTACTGCATTCAAATTAGGATATAAAAACATCGCCGATATCAGCAAAGAGCGTATCCGACGAGCAGGAGAAAAAATAAAGAGAGAAAACTCAGACAAGCCCAGTGCAGCTCATCTTGACATTGGTTTCCGTGTCTTAAAAGTTGATAGCTCCAACATGAAAGAGGTGTTCTATACCCCCGATGCTGTCTCCCAAGACTTGCTATCCGATCAGATTAATAACATCCTCGAAGACCGCACGTCAGAAGACCTTCTATTCCAAGTATTACTGGACTGGGGCGTTGACCTAGCGTTGTCCATCACACAGGAATCCATTGCTGGTAAGACTGTGTACTTTGTCGACGACAACGCGCTGGCAGCGTGTTTTGAAGAGGGAGTAATCGAAGAGTTCGTCAAGCTGCTTGCCAAGCGAGAGCCGCTACGCGTCGTATTTCGCGATGCAGGCTTTGCCAGTGACAGCGTGAAGATTAACGTTGAACAAATCTTTAAGCTTATGAGCCCCGCCACCGACATCAAGACGATTTGAACGGCGCATTCATGAAACTCAAATTCAAAAAACAGGGCTATCAGACTAGTGCTGTCGAAGCCGTGGCAGATTGTTTTGCCGGACAACCTAAACGCGAGGGCTTGAACTATCGCATGGATCCGGGCCGCGCTATGGACGCTAGCGGACAAGCAGTTGCAGCGCTGGAGACAGCGGGATTCAAGAATGCAGATTTGGCGTTAACGCCAGGCCAGATTCTGGAAAACATTCACGCCGTGCAGCGCAGGCAAAACTTGCCGCTCTCTAGCGCCTTGGTTAAAACCAAGGTGTGCGACATTAATCTGGACGTTGAAATGGAGACCGGCACGGGCAAAACGTATTGCTATGTCAAGACCATGTTCGAGCTGAACGCCCGCTATGGGTGGAGCAAGTTCATTGTGGTGGTGCCCAGCATTGCCATCCGCGAAGGCGTGTTCAAGTCGCTGGAAATCACCGCCGAGCACTTTCTGGACGACTACAAGAAGCGCGCCCGCTTCTTCATTTACAACTCCAAGCAACTGCACAATCTGGAAAGCTTTTCCAGTGATGCGGGTATCAACGTCATGGTCATCAACGTGCAGGCCTTCAATGCCACAGGCAAGGATGCGCGTCGCATTTATGAGGAGCTGGACGACTTTCAGTCCCGCAAGCCTATTGACGTGATCAGCGCCAACCGGCCCGTGCTGTTTCTGGACGAGCCGCAGAAAATGGAAGGCGGCAAAACGCTGGATTCGCTGGTGAACTTCAAGCCACTGGCAGTGCTTCGCTATTCCGCTACGCACAAGACTACGCACAACAAGATTCACCGGCTCGATGCGCTGGACGCCTACAACCAGAAGCTGGTCAAGAAAATCGCTGTACGCGGTATCTCGGTCAAGGGCCTGACGGGCACCAATGCCTACCTGTATTTGGAGTCCATCGAGGTGTCCACCGCAGCGCCCGTGGCGCGGGTGGAGCTGGAAATCAAGCAGAACAACGGTATCAAGCGTGTGCTGCGCAAGCTGTCACGTAATGACAACTTGTTCGATCTGTCCGGCGACTTGGAACAATACCGGGGTTTTGTGGTGGCCGACATCAGTGCCTTGACCAATACAGTGACCTTTACCAATGGCCAAGAGCTGGTGGCAGGCGAGGCGACGGGGGATGTCAGCGAATCCGCATTGCGGCGCATTCAGATTCGGGAGGCCATCAAGGCCCACTTTGAGAAAGAGCAGGCACTGTTCAACCAGGGCATCAAGGTGTTGACGCTGTTTTTCATTGACGCGGTGGCAAAGTACCGCAGCTATAACGACGCGGGCGAGCAGCCGGGCGAGTACGCTCAGATGTTTGAGGAGGAGTACAACCAGCAACTGGCCGAGGTGCTGACACTGGATGACACCCCCTACAACCGTTACCTCAAAGGCATTGCGACCACAAAAACGCACAACGGTTACTTCTCCATCGACAAGAAATCCAAGCGCATGGTGGACCCGGAGACGGGCAAAAAGTCCAGTGAAGCCGACGATGTGGATGCCTACAACCTGATTTTGAAGGACAAAGAGCGCCTGCTGTCGTTCGAGGAGCCCGTACGTTTTCTGTTTTCGCACTCCGCTTTGCGAGAAGGTTGGGACAACCCGAACGTGTTTGTGATCTGCACATTGAAGCACAGCGACAACACGGTAAGCCGCCGCCAGGAAGTCGGGCGGGGCCTGCGTTTATCGGTCAATCAGCATGGCGACCGCATGGACTTGCCTGCAACGGTGCATCAAGTGAACGTACTGACCGTGGTGGCCAGCGAGAGCTACAAGGATTTTGTAACCGCGTTGCAGCGTGATATCAGCGAGGGTTTGTCGGAGCGGCCACGGGTGGCGGACGAATCCTATTTCACTGGCAAGGTGCTCAAAACCACCGCTGGCGATGTGGAGGTGACCCCGCAACTGGCCAAGCAGATATACAAGTACCTGCTTAAAAACGACTACACCGACGACAAGGACCGGGTCGCCGATGCGTACCATGAAGCCAAGAAAGAGGGCGCGCTGGCAGCGTTGCCGCCAGAACTGGTGGCCCATGCCGACGCCGTGTTTGGTCTGATCGACAGCGTGTTCAGTGATTCAAAGTTGCCAGATATTGGTGACGACCGCAAGGCCAAAACCAATCCGCTTAATGCCAACTTTGACAAAGCCGAGTTCAAGGCGCTGTGGAATCGCATCAACCGCAAGGCGGCGTATACGGTGGAATTTGAAACGCCGGAACTGGTAGCCAAGTGCGTGAAGGCCTTGGAAGCCGAACTCAAAGTGAGCCCGATGCAGTACACGATAGTGTCCGGGGAGCAGACTGATACGGCGACTTACGACGGAATTCGCCAGGGCGATTCGTTCAAGGTGACTGAATCCACGACGGATTTTCACCGGGCGTCGGCACACTCTGCCGTCAAGTACGACCTGATTGGACGGCTAGCCGGGGAGACCCAGCTAACCCGGACCACCGTCGCCAGTATCTTGCAGGGCATCAACAAAGCGGTGTTCAGTCAGTACCGGACCAACCCGGAAGACTTCATGCAAAAGGCGGCGCGCCTGATGAACGAGCAAAAGGCGACCGTGATCGTGGAGCACATTGCCTACGACCCGACCGGAGACACGCACAGCATGGACATCTTCACCCAGGACAAGGCCAAGGAAGACTTCGGCAAGGCAGTCAAGGCCAATCACCATATTTATGACTACGTTTTCACCGACTCCAAGAACGAGCGCGACTTTGTGCGCGAGCTGGATGCCAGCACCGAAGTGGTGGTTTACGCCAAACTACCGCGTGGCTTTTTCATACCCACCCCGGTCGGCAACTACAACCCCGACTGGGCCATTGCCTTCCAGGAAGGAAAGGTGAAACACGTCTACTTTGTTGCCGAAACCAAGGGCTCCATGTCCAGCATGGACCTGCGCAAGATCGAAGAAAACAAGATCGAATGTGCCCGCAAGTTCTTCGCCAAGATCACATCTGATCAGGTGAAATACGACGTGGTCGATGGGTACGGAAAATTGATGGAGTTGGTTAGGTAAAAAATATGGCAAAAGCAGAAGCATCCGTTGAAGAGCTCGTTGGCATGATTGAGCGCGGCGAACTGCGTCTGCCCGAGATGCAGCGGCAGTATGTTTGGCGGTCGACCAGGGTTCGTGATCTACTGGACTCCCTTTATCGTGGCTACCCCTCTGGAGCGATCTTGCTTTGGGAGACCGACGAAGACGTGCCATTGCAAGCGATGGCGGTTGGACAACAAAGCAACCCCTACAAAACAACACGACTGCTTTTAGACGGGCAGCAGCGGCTCACATCTCTTTCCGCTGTGATTCGTGGTGAGCCTGTGAATGTTCGCGGCAGAAAGCGTCCGATTGAAATTCTTTTCAACCTTGAGCACCCCAATGAGCTTCAGGGCTTCATGGAAATCAATGAGGAAAGTGACGTTGATGACACCGAGCCCGACCAGGTGGACGCATCGGAGGATGAACTCCAGCAGCGTTTTGACCGAATGACCTTCGTTGTATCGACCCGCAAGTTGGAAAGTAGTCCGCGCTGGGTCAAAGTTTCAGAGGTTTTCAAGAGCACAAGCAACACCGAGTTCCTCAAACGGGCTGGCGTGACCACCTTTGATGACCCTCGTGCAGACCTTTATAGCCAACGTCTTGATCGCCTCAGGGCCGTCAAGAAGTACGTGTACCGCATGGATGTACTGGAGCGCACGCTTTCCTATGATGAGGTGACTGAGATCTTTGTGCGCGTCAACTCACTTGGCGCAAAGCTTCGAAGCTCGGATCTTGCCCTGGCCCAAATCACTGCAAAGTGGAAAAACTCACTTCACACCTTCCAGGCATTTCAAATCAAGTGCAAAGAAGTCGGATTTGATCTGGAACTGGGTATCCACTTGAAGAATCTAGTGGCCATGGCCACTGGACAATCTCGTTTCAAGACGGTGAGCTCGCTTGACATCACCCGGCTTCAAACCGCGTGGAATGAAGCCTGCGAAGGCATGAACTTCGCCATGAATTTTCTCAAAAGCAATGTCGGCATTGATAGTCCAGCCTTGCTGTCTTCGCCGTTCATGGTGGTGGCCATTTCGTATTTCGGTCACAAGCGTAACTACCAAATTTCGCCAGATGAGTCCAAGCTGTTGCGTTATTGGGTACTGGCAGCCAACGCCAAAGGTAGGTTCTCCCGCGGCTCTAGTGAAACTTTGCTCGACCAGGATATTGCCTCGATCCGAGATGGGGGCACCATCCAGGACCTGATAGACCGCCTGCGCTCACAGGTTGGCAGGATCGAAATTTCCCCTGAGGAGCTATCTGGCAGAAACCAGCGTAGTGCGTTGTTCAAAACGATGTTCTTGGCCTTCCGCTCGGCTGGCGCAAAAGACTGGCATTCCAACCTGACGATTGCCCTTGATCACAGTGGCATTCAACATCGTCTTCAGTTCCACCATATTTTTCCAAAGGCTGTGCTCACAAAAGCAGGCGTGATTTCGCGAGAGGCCGACGATATAGCCAACTTGGCATTCATTGGCGGCAAGACCAACCGCGTCATCAGTGACAAGCCGCCAAAAGAATACCTGGCCTTTTTTGCGGCAAAGAGTGGCGAAGATGGGTTCAGCGTCCAAGAGATTCCGCTGGATCCAGAGCTACTCGACACCCCGGCCTACAAGAAGTTCCTTGAAGTGCGTCGCGAACGAATCGCAAACAGGCTCAACGTATTCATCACCGGCTGACGGCCATAGCACTCTGAACAACGAAATTTCATTCAGGTTGGTTCAGAGCTTTTCACTTGAAATCCAAAAATCCCGACCTCCGAACCTAGGCCCAAAAAGTCATGAGGTTTTGAGACAAACCGGGTTTGAGACGGCTTTTCCGGCCCAGCGCCGTAAGCGTGGTTCGGAGCCAGAAGCGCAAAGCCCCGCGTGGTGCGGGGCTCTGGCGGGTTCACAACAAGGCTGAGCAAGTTGTGAACCTAGGTTTTGGCGGAGCAAGAGGGATTCGAACCCTCGATGAGGCTATAAACCCCATACTCCCTTAGCAGGGGAGCACCTTCGGCCACTCGGTCATCGCTCCAG
>Ga0105050_10008647_pt1 | contig 11668 bp, 13 predicted proteins | sample FRY01_FD_78088 | JGI IMG/M metagenome (GOLD analysis project Ga0105050, IMG submission 78088) | Freshwater microbial communities from Lake Fryxell liftoff mats and glacier meltwater in Antarctica - FRY-01 | ecosystem: Environmental > Aquatic > Freshwater > Ice > Glacier meltwater ... | reverse complement strand
TTGTCGTCAACGGCGTGCTTGCATCTGTCGTTTTCATTTGAACTCCTCCCAGTCAATAATCAAGGGAGCAGTTTGTATGATTGAAAACCGAAAAGATATAACGCCGCTCAGTTAGCGCTTACGTTGAACAAATATAGTAAAAGCTGGCTTTACGTCGATTTCAATTAGTCATTGAAGGCCACAAGCCAGCTTAGTCACAACCGAGATAGTGGCATAAAGGGTTTGCCACTATCTCGGTTGTGTTTTCCTAGACTACTAAATGAGCTGATGCTTAAAAAGGCAGATGGCTGGCACGATGTGTCGCTCAAACGAGGTGATAATCTAAAAATCAGCCAAGACGTGAATGATAAGCGCGAAGCAAACAAACGATGTCTTTGGCTGGTCGCTTGTCAAAAACCTCACCCAGATGGTTATTGAAGCAAAAAACGACAAACGAGCAGAAATGCCAAAACCCTGTAGCGCATCTACCACTCATCTCGCGCAACCTGTGTATCGGTAGGCGACACCAGTAACCTACCGATCAAGAGCGGCCATTATTGAAAGCCAACCACTCATCGCCTAGTCGAAGATGCTGGTTGGCCACAGGTCGTTGCCAACTGAAACATCACTCCTTATCACCAGTCAGCGTGCTTGCGATCAAATTCCCAAACCTCTTCAAAACCCATCAATTGGCTGAATTTTTTGAAGTTATAGAGTTGGTTGAGCAAGGGCTGCGATGAGCCTTCTTTCAGCAGCGTGCCATACACTTGGGTCATTGCTTGGCCCATGGCGAGAAACGCAGTGGCAGGATGAATGGCAATCTTGAAACCCATGGCCTCAAGCTCGCTCTTCGTGTGTACCGGTGTTGTACCACCTTCAACCACATTGATTAGTACCGGTTTTTTAAATGCCTTGCCAATGGTCGCCATCTCTTGACTGCTTTCTGGCGCCTCGACAAACAGAATGTCGGCGCCGGCCTCAGCAAAAGCATGGGCCCGGTCAAGTGCTTCATTAAGCCCCAATGAAGCACGTGAGTCAGTGCGCGCCACAATCAAAAAATCATCGTTGCGACGTGCTTCACAGGCAACCTTGATCTTATTGACCATGTCTTTGAGTGGTATGACCCGACGCCCTGGCGTGTGGCCACATTTCTTGGGAAACTCTTGATCTTCCAACTGAATGCCCACCACGCCTGCTGACTCGTAACCCTTGACGGTGTGAGCCACGTTCAACAAGCCACCATAACCCGTGTCAGCATCAGCAATCAAAGGTGTGTTGGTGCCTTGTGCGATGGTGCCAGCACGACTGAGCATCTCGGTGTAGGAAGCCAATCCCGCATCTGGCAAACCCAAATAAGAGGCAACTGCGCCGTAGCCCGTCATGTACAACACATCAAAACCCATGCTATCGGCAAACTTAGCCGAAATCATGTCAAACACACCGGGGGCCACGAGCATTCCAGGCTCGGAAAACCGCTGCTTTAAGCGCTTGCGTTTGTCTGCTGCATCAACCATGGTTTTATCTCTCTATTTTTGGGCTGCTAGAAACAAGCAGCTGGTTTTGATTAAATAACCCCAGCGGCTACAAATTGCTGAAGGTCGGTTTCCGATATGCCCAGTCTATCGCGATAAATCTCCTCATTGTGAGCACCCAAAGCGGGGCCCAGCGAGTTGACTCTACCCGGTGTTTCTGTGAGACGGGGCACCACATTGGGGATGGCATGTTCGCCAGACCGGTAGTCGTTAAAGTACAGAATGTTTTCTCGGGCAGCATACTGTGGGTCATCAAAAATCTCATCGATCCGATAAACGGGACCACAGGGCACTTGAAATTCCTCACAAATATCGATGACTTCGTGGCGCTTTTTCGATCGCGTCCAATTCGCCACATGATCATCAACGGCTGTGCGCTGCGCCTCACGCTGTTTGATAAGTCCCCAACGATCAGGGGATGCCAACTCAGGTTGCCCCATCGCTTGGGCCAAACGCTCAAAAATCTTGTCGTTGGTGCACGCAATGGCCAACCACTTGTCGTCTGACGTTGGGTAATGATTGTGTGGGACCACATTCACAGTCCCAGAACCCATCCGTTCACGCATAAAACCACTGCGATGAAACGCAGGCGCGAGTTCATCGAGTATCCGGAAAATGGGTTCGTATAAGCCGATATCAATGACTTGGCCAACGCCCGCTTTGCGCAAAGCCTCTAAGGCCACCATCACCCCGAAAGTACCAAAAACACCTGCCAAATAATCTGGCAAAGTGGCTGAGCCTGGTGTGACAGGCTGACGATCTGGGAAGCCGGCCAAGTAAGACAGCCCACCAAAAGCATTGCCAATCCGACCAAAACCGGGGCGATGGCTGTAAGGCCCCGTCTGGCCATAGCCTGAAATACGTAAGAGAACGAGCTTGGGATTAACCGTTTTCAGTGTTTCCCAGCCCAGCCCCCATTTCTCTAATGTGCCCGGCTGAAAGTTATCAACCAGCACATCTGTATCAGCAATCAAACGTTTAAATAACGTGGCTCCCTCGGGTTTACGCAAGTCTAAAGTGATGGACTTTTTATTGCGCGCCTCTGAAAGCCACGGTAAAGAGTCACCGCATTCGGTCATTGTGCCGAATTTTCTTAAAGGATCCCCACCGCCGGGCAGTTCTAGCTTTATGACTTCAGCACCAAACTCACCGAGTTGTGCCGCACAAAAAGGGCCAGCAATAAATGTTGAGATATCGATGACCCGCAGGCCTTCGAGAGCCTGAGGTGAAGATGTAGAAGTCATAGGTACCAAATCGATTACTTTGCAAGTTTCTTTTGAGTGGCGAAATAAGCCAAGGCTTCTTTTGAAGTCAACAAGTCAGCATACTTTTGGCCCATGTCAAAAATGCTGGCATTGTGTGGTGCTTCGGCACGGTCGCCAACGCAGTCAGTCACAACCATGGGACGCAAGCCATAAGCCGAGGCATCGATCGTGCTCGCGCGCACGCACCCACTGGTGGTACAACCCGTGATGAAAAGCGTGTCAGCGCCAACAAAGCTCAACCAAGAAGCTAGGTTCGTACCAAAAAACGCCGAACTATGGCGTTTGATCGAAACCCACTCGCCCTTCTTAGGCTTCACACTATCCACAAACTGAGCATTCTCAGATTCTGGTGATAGCTTTTTTAGTGACGGCACTTTGATGGCAAATGGGCCAATGTCCAAACCGCCACACTCAGTGGCAAAACGAACGTGTGCCACAGGAATCTTGGCGGCACGAGCGCCTTTGAGTAGTTTGGCGGTGTTTGCGATCGCCTCGTTGATGTTGAACCCACCGAGCACACCTGGCAATGAAAAACCAACCTGAAAGTCAATAATTAAAAGTGCCGATTGCCGCCCGAATCCAATTTCCTGACCAAAATGCTGCTTTTTATAAATATCCATGTCTGACATAAAGACTCCTGGTTTTAGAACCAAACAAATGATGAAACATTAGCGAATAGCAAACAGCGTGATCGCTGGAAAGGCAATTAACAAGGCAACGATAAGCAAATCCATAATAAAGAATGGCAGAATGCCTTGGAAAATTTCTCTCACAGAAACAGCAGGGTTGGCGGTCGCAACCACAAACGCATTCAGTCCCACTGGCGGCGTAATACAGCCGATCTCAGTCATTTTGACAACCAAAATACCAAACAAGACCGGATCGATTCCCGCTTGTTTGACAATGGGAAACACCACAGGCATGGTGAGCAAAATCATCGAAGCCGCATCAACAAAACAACCCAGCACCAAAAACGGGATCAGCAGGCATATCAAAAGCGCCACCGGGTGCAAGTCCAAACCCACAGCCCAGATGGCCAGACTTTGTGGCAATTGCGTCACGGCCAAAGCGGCGCCAAACACACCTGCACCGATGATCAAAAAGAAAATAGAAGCAGTGCTTGCACCCGATGCTTGCAAGCCTGATTTGATCTCTTTTAAGCTTGTGCGTCGATAGATAGCAATGCCTAAAGCAACCAATGCACCGAATCCAGCCGCTTCACTGGCCGTTGCGATACCGGTGTAAAGCGTACCCATCACAACCCCGAAGATTAAAAGAATTTCCCAAGATGAAAAGGTAATCTTCAGGCGCTCGCCATAACCCAAGCGGCGCTGCAGAGTGGCGGTACGCATCGATGGATCGCGTTTGACAATCACCCAGATCCCGATGGCATAGACAAGTATGGTTAGTATGCCTGGCACAATGCCAGCAATGAAAAGATCCGGAATGGGCGTCTCAGTGGCAATCGAATACAGCACCAAGATGGTCGAAGGCGGAATCAACACACCCAAGGTGCCGCCACAAGCCACGCAAGCGCCCGCCAACCGCTTTGAATAACCGGCTTTCAGTAGTTCGGGTATCGCAATTTTTGAGACCGTGGCAGCCGTGGCAATCGATGAGCCTGAAACCGTCGCAAAGGCACCGCAAGCCATCACAGCGGAAATCGCCAAACCACCCGGTAAATGCCCAACCCACGCGGTGGCCGCTCGAAATCCTTTAGCGGATATGCCCGCCGAATAAGCCATGTGCCCCATGAAAAGAAATAACGGGATCACGATGAAAGCAAATTCAGCGGTGATTGAATAAGGCAGTGTTCCCAGCAAATAGTCAGCCGATCGCCAGCCGTTCATCGCTAAAATTCCAATCAGGCCAGTTGATAGCAGCGCCAGCGCAATCGGAAAGCCGATCGCCAGCAGGCCAAAAAGACTCAGGATTAAAAGGACACCTTGTTCAGCTGAACTCATTGTTTCAAATCACCCAATTCATCGCGAATTTCTTTATCCAGATCAACCGCATACGGATGAACCCCTTTAACGGCAAACTCAATCGCCAGCACCACGGTCTGTATCAACAGCATCGTAAATCCCAGCGCCACAAGCGTGCGACTCGGCCATAGCGCAATTTGCACCATACCGATGGCGACCTCTTCTCGCGTAAATGAATAAATCGCGCTGCGCCAAGTAAACCAAGCCAGCATTCCAACAATGACCAGTTGCAAAAGCAAGAGTGCCCAGGCAATGGGTATACCAAACGACTTGGGCAAAGCGTCGGCGATGATTGACACTCGAAAGTTCTCACGCAAAGCAACCGTCGAGGGCAATCCAAAATAAATCAATGCCAAAAGAATCAGCACACTGACTTCGAGCACGCCCCAGATCGCAAAACCAGCCCCTCCCCTGAGAAGCGCGTCAACGACCACCCCGAGCATCAAAATGATGATGAGCAAGCCCGTTATGCGAGCCAGTGACTTAGAAAAGTCACTGGCTCGCTCAGCGAACCTCAGCAAGGGTTCGCGAACGCTCATTTGCCTTTCTTGGCAAAGTAACGATCAATACCCGTCACATAGGGATACTGAGCCTCGTACTGACGAATCAGAGCGATGTAGTCATCAAGCAGTGCCTGACCATTGGCACCGGCTTTATTGGCTTTGTCGAGATAAATCTTAACGACGGCATCATTGGTCGCATCACGCCATTTTTTGGCTTCAGCAGCATCCATTGGCACCACTTCAACTTTCGTGGACTTTAGAAGAATCTCAACAGACTTGTCAGCCTCTTTGCTCTGCTCACTGATGTAGAAAATCAACGCATCGTTTGCTGCCGTGTTGAAAATGGCCTGCAGGGACTTTGGCAATTTGTTCCAAGTTTCAAGGTTGATACCGGTGACAACCGTCGCAAAGATGCCCATACGAGCAGCAGGCGACAGGTAATTGACCATGTTGGGTAGGCCGTCCATCACACCTTGCTCAAACGGAGTGGTTGAAATCGCATCAACGCCACCACGTGACAGCAAATCAATCGCGTCGGTGTAAGGCACCGTCACTGCTGTTGCACCTAGCGACGTCAGCACTTGCGCAGGACCCAGCAATGTCCGGATTCTCATGCCCTTCAAATCAGCCGCTGTGGAGACCTTATTCATGCTCCACAAAACGTTCTCAGCCGCCGGCAAAGTCAGCAAAACATGGACGTTATTCTTCTTAAACTCGCCTTGAACGGCTGGGTTCTTGTTATACCAATCGCGAAACGCAAAGCTAGCGGCCCCAGGGTTTTCTGTGATGAAAGGCAACGTAATGTCGGAAATGGGATATTCACGTGGGTTAAAGGCGGCTGGCACCGAGAAGCCAATGTCGACAACGTTACGGCTGATACCGGGAAATACATCGGTAGCCTTGAGCAAAACACCACCGTAAAAATACTCAAACTTCACTTTACCGTCGGTTTTAGCGGTGACTTGATCAAACATATGTTGCTGAACTCGACTAAACAATGAAGTCGCTGGATAGTTCGATGCAATTTTCATGGTCATTGGCTTGATTTCTTGTGCAATAACCGGTGAGCTGGCGAGTAATCCACCAACTAAAACTGAGGCTAAAAACTGTCTTTTCTTCATATCGACTAAGCTCCTTACGGTTGATGAAAAAATGTCAGTGCAAAAAACAAGGTACCGCAACGTAAACGCATTAATTCGAACAGAGCAATTGTGCTTTCTGCAGATGGTGATTTGTCACGCCTTGATAGGCATGACCCAAGCGCAGTAATGTTTCTTCCGCAAAAGGCGGTGCAGCAAGTTCCATGGATAGCGGCATACCTTGCGCCGTAAAGCCACATGGCAAAGCCATGGCAGGAAGACCCGCCGACGCATAGACACAGGTGAACTTTGGAATGGCCCGAATTGCCTTGGCGTAATCCATACCCTGTACTTGAGGCGCGGCAAACGGCACGGTCGGGTGTAGTAGTGCATCTACCGATTGCCAAACCGTCTCTAGCCGTTGAGAAAAACCCTCGATCCAATGCAAAGCGTCTGCGTACTGAGCACCAGTTACTGCCTGACCCAGGTCAAAACGTATCAATAAATCTTGCCCGTAATCTTCGCGCCGCTGTCTCAGTTGCTCCTGGTGCACGGCATAGCCATCAGCCAAAACAATCCGAAAACCCAACATTTGTTGCGCGTTTTCAACATCGCCGACGTCCACCTCAACCACCTCAACACCGAGGTCGCGATAGATGCCAATCGCTTTCTCTAGGCTTGCTCTCAAATCGACGTCAATGTCATCAAAGAACCAACGACGCATGACACCGATGCGCAAACCCTTGACGGGATCATTAAGTCGACGCATCACATCGGTCACCGGTCTGTCTACTGAAAAGGCATCACTGGGATCATGCCCCGCAATGGCCACAAACGTTCTGGCAACATCCGACACGCGTCTGGCCAAGGGACCCAAAGTATCAAAGCGAGCACTGACCGCGACGCTGCCACTGCGAGAAATTCGGCCAATGGTTGGGCGCAAGCCAACCAATCCATTAAAGGCTGCGGGAATACGAATCGAACCTGCGGTGTCGCTACCAATGGACACAGCACACATGTCAGCGGCGACCGCGGCACCTGAACCACCGCTCGATCCCCCAGCAAAACATCCAATATCCCACAGGTTTTTAACCGGACCAAAATGTTGACTCTGACTTGTTGGCCCAAAAACCCACTCGTGCAAATTGGCTTTACCCGTTAATACGGCGCCTTCTTTAATCAAGCGATTGACGATGAATGCATTTGATTGGGGAAAATTGTCTTTAAGACTCACCGTAGCCGCAGTGGTGGGCGTACCGACCCAGTCGATATTGTCTTTGAGCGAAACCGTCAGACCCGCCAGCAGACCACACCATTGGCCCTGAGCTTGTGCATGATCAATCTCTGCTGCACAAATACGTTCATCTTGAGCTTTAACACTCAACATGGCATTCAGTGCGGGATTGAACCGCTGAATATTTTCAAGCGACTGCTCGAGCCGACTCTGAACCGACATACCCAATTACACCCTTTAAAACGGAACGGTCAAAACACTCAACATCAAAAAGCGGACAAAGCATTCAAGCAAAACTCATGCCAAAGCCTAAGCCTCGATCTTCTCGTCATCCCAAACCTTTTGCGGCATGGGCAGGCCTTCAAATGTCGAAGCCGGTAAAGGACGGTCAACAGAAACATGTAACCCATCTAAAACCCACATGAGTTGACGGGCATGCTGAGCACTGTGCCAAGTCGTTCTCTCTAAAAACTGGTGTTGGTTTTGATCGCCGTAATAAACGTCAGCCTTTTGCTTCCAATCGTAGGTTTTGCCATTGGCGTCAAACCAATCCCCTACTTTCTTTTGCACGTGCGCCGCATAACGCAAAACGCTGTCCCGATCATTGTTTTGAGGGTCAGGAAAGCGGTTGTAAGAATCAAATGTCAGCGGCATGCCTTCTTTCTCTTCAATGAATGCGTCAGCATTATTGAAGATGTGATAGACCAGATCGGTATAGCTTCTTGGGCGATTTGGCAGTAATGAATGCAAGGCTTCATCTGGCAGCTGGCGAAAGAAACGCTCTGATGACATCAGCACCAAAAAAAGACGTCGTCTCATTTCATCAACAGGCAACATGGTCAGGTTCACGCCTTTGATACCCACCAAGTCAGCAACATCTTTCAGTACCTGACCATTGACCCACTTGTCTCCCTTGGTCACAATGGGTACCTGACGCAAGCCGAAGAGGGAAAGCTCTTCAAACGCCTTGGGATCACCCAGTACGTTACGAGATTCAAAGGCGATGTCATAGCGCGTCAAAAACTCTTTCGTGCGCAGGCAACTGGTACAACCTGGTTGCCAATAAACCCGGACCACTTGCATTGCATCTTGCATAGCAACCCCCATAACAGAGCGTTAACAATGATGGTTTTCTGGCATGATGTCGTTGATCACCTAAACCACAAAGTGATTTTTTGTGAGTGTGCCGATACAAATCGTGAGTGCGGGTTTACACGCAAAAGGAAACCTTAAACCATGCCCAAGCTTGATCCTTTTTCGCTAAAGCTTTTCGTTTCTGTCGTCACAGAAAAATCAATTGCGGCCGCTGCCACCAAGCACCACATCACCGCCGCAGCCGTGAGCAAACGAATCAACGATCTTGAAGACAGCCTAGACACCACCCTACTGCTGCGCACCAACAGAGGCGTTGAAGCAACCGATGCGGGTTATACATTGTCAGCGTTGGCCCAGACAGCACTCAATGAGCTAGAGCGTATTCCCCGTTTACTGACAAACGCCTGTGCCGGCGGGCAAGGCATTGTGCGCATCTGCGGCAGCTCTTCAGCGTGCAGCCAGTTTCTAATGGATGATCTTTTGGCATTCATTCAAACCAACCCCAATGTTCAGCTCCACGTTGATGAACGCACCAGCGACACCGTGCTTCAATCGGTTCGTGACAATGCCTTCGATATTGGGGTTTACACCAACGCACATGTTTCAGAAGGCTTTTGCATCGCACCCTACCGCACCGATCGCTTAGTCCTCATTTGTCCGCCAGGACACCCCTTGTCGGAACGAGAAAGCTGGCGCTTTGAAGAAACACTCGAACACGACTTCATCGGTTGGTACAGCGGCAGCGCGATTAACAAACAACTCAACACAGCCGCGCTGATGTCGCAGTCACTTTGGCGTGTTCGCATGCGCGTCAGCAGTTTTGATGCGCTTTGCAAAATGGTTTCAAACGGTGTTGGAATTGGCATCTTACCCGAAGAAGTGGCGCATCAACGCAGCAAAGTTTTTGACTTAAAAATCTGTCGGATTGAAGACGAATGGTCGTTAAGACACTTTAAGCTCGCGTACCGAGACAAAGGCTCCATGAGCACCCCAGCCAAACTGTTGTTAAGTTTTCTGACTGAGCGCGCTGCCGCAGCGATAGTCAAATAACGCTTGGGCCTGACGACCATCATTTGTATCGTCAATCAAATCGGCACGCGTCCTCATCAAAATCAGGACCTCGGTCAAGATCGAGACCGCCGCTGGCATCGCCACTTTGTCTTTAAATTCATATCAAGCAATAGCGTCTGCAATCAATTCAGCAATCACAACGGGTTGGGGTGACAATATCCCGAGATTCGTTGTCACGTCATATACCACTTGGTTAATCCCAAGACGGCTAGCTTACCAGTGCTCGACATTCACCCCGATAACACGGTCGGTTCAAGCTTGTGTTTTATGTCTATCAGTCCGTTTCGCCCAAACCCGCACAATGACGAATTTACTCTTGACTGTCCCATGGATTGATCACTGCCACACCGACGACCACGAACGGACGTACGTCCCTAGTTGCCACGCTGAAACTATTAGTTAGGGCAATAGCGGCGATAACAGCATCAGCCGCTTCAATGGCACTTCTGGCCTTACGAGCGGCTGCCAGCACATCCGCATAGGCGCGCGTACAAGCCATATCAAACACCAACATTCGCCCTGCAAATCTCGGCAACACCAGGTTTTCGACGCTTGCCTGCGGGCATCAGGGCAACACCAGCCCGCAATTCGCCAACTGTCATCGATGCAAGATAAATTGTCTCCAATGGTTGCCGATTCAACCAGTCAATGACCGTTTCATCAGACAGGGCTCGAAGCTGCTCTGATGTAACGTTTGTATCAAGCAAAATCATTCAAAATTCGCTGCACGGGCCGGTGAACGGTCTCGGTCAAAACCCGTCATTTCTTCTTCAGTCAATTTCACCTTGCGCCCAATACCTGCAAGCAAGTCGCCTAACCTCACCCGGCATTCCGGTTTCACGGCAGCAGCCAATATCTCGCACATCTCGGCTTGCAATGTATTGCCATTATGGGCCGCTCTCACACGGATCGCTCGATGCACTGGACCTAGTCAAAAAAGTGGATAAATTCTGTCTCTAAAGTATGCTTTTACTTTAGGAAATGAAAATGAAACAGACTATTAGTCCCCAGAAAAAGCAGGAATGCATTGAGTACGCCCTAGCGCATCCCGAAATCAGCACTGCCAAACTGGCCACTAATTTTGGGATTGGCCACTCAACGCTTTGCAAGTGGTTAAAAACTGCTCGAGAGCAAGGCGTTCAATGTGCCTCACGGTCTTTAACTGCTGAACAGCAGCGCATCAAAAACCTTGAAAAAGAGATTTCTCACCTACGCGAGGTCAACGAAATCGTAAAAAAGGCGCACGTGTACTTTGTCAACAATCCAAGTCGATTAGGTACACGTTCATGGCGCAGCATCTCAGTTCGTATCGCGTACCCGCGCTGTGCGAGGCATTGCAGGTTAGTCGCAGTGGCATTTATCGCTGGAAAAGCGTTAAGCATGAGGTCGGTGCCGTCGATAAGGCCGTCAGCACCGCGTTCGCTCACCATAACTCCCGGGCGGGCGCGCCATGCTTAACGGCCGACGTCAGGGCCACGGGGGTTCTTGTCAGTGAGCGCACCGGTCATTTCCGCGAAATCAAACGCGGCATCATGAAACTTTGCCATCAACTGCGCCCTGTTTGCGTCCAGCGCCTCTGGCGCACGCGGCATCACCATCAAAACCACCCCCATCTGCGGATCAGTTGCAAACAACGAGCCCCATCTATCGGCATCGCAGGAACCGGTCACGCGGATCGGATAGAGTCGTCGGATCTGCGCATGAGTCAGAGGGCTTCGACTCTTTTTTTGGGGGGGATTTCCATATTTTCAGCGCTACCTTGCAAAACACTCCTGTTTAGTAAAACAGCCCGCAATGTGTTGGCGCCGATTTAAAACTGACCAGTTGGTCAGTTTTAAATCGGCGCCAACAGCGCAGATCGTATCGTCGCGATTAGAGACACACGTTAAAGCGCAGCCTGCAAGTCCCAGCTACAGAGATTACAT
>Ga0105050_10008645_pt1 | contig 11669 bp, 10 predicted proteins | sample FRY01_FD_78088 | JGI IMG/M metagenome (GOLD analysis project Ga0105050, IMG submission 78088) | Freshwater microbial communities from Lake Fryxell liftoff mats and glacier meltwater in Antarctica - FRY-01 | ecosystem: Environmental > Aquatic > Freshwater > Ice > Glacier meltwater ... | reverse complement strand
GCATCGGCCAGCACTGCCAAAGCAGCAACATTGGAATTTTTGCCCTGATCCGGTGCCATGCCCTGCGTGGTGTAGCGCTTCATATGCTCGACGCTGGCAAAGTTTTCCTGCGCCGCAAGCTGCACATCCTTGACAGTTACGTCATTGGCATAATCCAGCCAGGCACGCCCCTTGCCCGGAACGGCCCACAGTGGCTGAATGGCATAGGGCGCATCTTCGGCGTGCGGCGTTGCCGCGTCCACCGTCTTGTGCCCCATCGCCTGAATTGCGGAATTGGCAGCCTTGGCCCCTGATGCAAGGCAGGCTTGTGTCGAAAACACCCCCGCCGCCGCCCCCGCCGGGATCAACCCCGGCACAGCATCGGGGGCGGGCAGGAAGGCCGCAAGGCCCGCATCCCAGACCGGACGCCCGTTCATATGGCAAGTCAAGTGCAGCGTGGGGTTCCACCCGCCCGACAGGCCCAGGCAATCGGTGTCGATCTGCAAGCTGCCGCCCTTGTGCTTTACCGTGATCCCGGTCAGCGCCATGCGCCCCTTGGTGCCGGTCACCATGGCGCCGGCATAAACGGGACAATCCTCGACCATGGACGCGTCAGGGCGGCTGTCGATGATCGCCGCCACCTTCACCCCCGCCGCCATCAGGTCGCGTGCCGTCTGGCGGGCGTGATCGTTGTTGGCAAACAGCGTCACGCGCTTGCCGGGAGAAACGCCATAGCGGTTCAGGTAAGTGCGGATCGCCGAGGCCAGCATCACCCCGGGCCTGTCGTTATTCTCAAACGCAATGGCGCGTTCCAGCGCACCTGTGGCCAGCACCGCCCGCCCTGCCACGATGCGCCAGAAACATTCGCGCGGCAGATCGCCATGGGCCGGCAGATGCAGCCCCACCCGTTCCAGCGCACCGTAAGTGCCGTTGTCATAAGCGCCCGTAACCGTGGTGCGCGGCATCGTTCGCACATTGGGCAGGGCTGCGAGTTCGGCCAGCGCCTGCGCCACCCAGACCGGTGCCGCGATGCCGTCGATGCTGCCGCTGTCCGACAGCAGCGCACCTCCCATCCGGGCCTCCTCGTCCGCAAGGATCACATCCGCTCCGGCGCGTGCGGCCGTCAGCGCCGCCATCAGCCCCGCAGGTCCGGCACCGATGACAAGCAGATCGCAAAAGGCAAAGGCCTTTTCATAGGCCGCCTCGTCATGACGCCCGGACAGACTGCCAAGGCCGGCTGCGCGGCGGATGATCGGCTCATAAAGCTTCTCCCAGAAAGCGCGCGGCCACATGAAGGTCTTGTAATAAAAACCGGCGCTCAGAAACGGTGCCGCCAGATCATTCACCGAAAGCAGGTCGTATTTCAGCGACGGCCAGCGGTTCTGGCTTTTCACCTCCAGCCCGTCAAAGATTTCCTGCACCGTGGCGCGGACGTTCGGGGTCTGCTGGCGGTCCTCGATCACCTCCAGCAGCGCCGAGGGTTCTTCCGACCCGGCAGTCAATACTCCCCTCGGACGGTGATATTTGAAACTGCGCCCCATAAGCCGCACGCCATTGGCCAGCAAGGCCGATGCCACGGTATCGCCCTTGAACCCGGTGTAATCCACCCCGTCAAACCGGAACCGCACCGGAGCGCCCCTGTCGATCAGGCCCTTGCCCGCGATCCTCATGCCGTGGCCCCTTTCCTGGGCTTTGCAGTGCGGTCAGCGACCAGTTCGGTCGCCAGAATTTCATGCGTCGCGGTGTTGCGGGTGACCAGCAGCCACGCGGCGCAGCCAACATCATGATACCACAGGTCTTTCGTCACGCCGGCAGGGTTGTCGCGCAGATGCAGGTAGTCATCCCACGCCTCCGGCCCGGCACCCTCGGCGGGGCGGTTCAGATAGACTTCGGACCCGTAATAATAAAACTCCCGCCGGTCGCGGGGGCCGCAAAGGGGGCAATTCAGGCGCATGATGATCCCTCAGTGCAGGTTATGTTGGCTGCCGGTGCCTTCTTCATCCAGAAGATGCCCGGTGCGGAAACGGTCGAGGCGAAATTTTGCGGCGACGGCGTGGTGTTGGTCCGTCGCCATCAGATGTGCCATGCACCAACCGCTTGCGGGCACAGCCTTGAAACCGCCGTAGTTCCAGCCGCAGTCGATATACAGCCCCTCCACCGGGGTCTTGTCGATGATCGGGCTGCCATCGGGCGTCATGTCCATGATGCCGCCCCAGGACCGCAGCACTTTGGCGCGCCCGATCATCGGCATCAGGGTCATGCCCGCCTCCATCACATGCTCCACCATCGGCAGGTTGCCGCGCGACGCGTAAGAGGCATAGAAATCCAGATCGCCGCCGAACACCAATCCGCCCTTGTCGGACTGGCTGATGTAGAAGTGCCCCATGCCAAAGCTGATCACATGGTCGATGACGGGCTTCAGCCCTTCGCTGACAAAGGCTTGCAAGACATGGCTTTCAATCGGCAGGCGCATACCCGCCATCGCCGCCACCTGCCCCGAACGCCCGGCCACGATGATGCCGACCTTCTTGGCGCGAATGGCGCCGCGCGTGGTCTGCACGCCCTTCACGACACCGTTTTCGATATCAATCCCGGTGACCTCGCAGTTCTGGATCAGGTCAACGCCGCGCTGATCGGCACCGCGCGCATAGCCCCAGGCCACCGCATCATGCCGCGCCGACCCGCCACGCCGGTGCAGAAGGCCGCCATAGATCGGGAACCGCGCCTGTTCAAAATCAAGATAGGGCAGCATGGCGCGCACGCCTTCGCGGTCCAGCAGTTCCGCGTCGTCCCCTTGATTTATCATCATGTTCCCGCGCCGCGCGAAGGCATCGCGCTGGCCGTCGGAATGGAACAGGTTGATCAGACCCCGCTGGCTGTGCATGACGTTGTAGTTGAGGTCGGCCTCCATCCCTTCCCACAGCTTCATGGAATGGCTGTAGAATTCGGAATTGCCCGGCAGGAAATAGTTTGCCCGCACGATGGTCGTGTTGCGCCCGATGTTGCCGGAGCCAAGATAGCCCTTCTCGACCACGGCGATATTCTTCAGGCCGTGATTTTTCGCCAGATAATACGCGGTCGCCAAGCCATGCCCGCCGCCGCCGATGACAATCATGTCGTACTCGGCCTTCGGCGCAGGGTTGCGCCACGCCGGAGTCCAGCCCTTGTTGCCGAACAGCCCTTCAGAGATGACCTTGAAGCCAGAATAACGCATGCCACCCCGCATTGCCCATTGCCCGGCGATAGAACCGGGTTTGGTGACAGTTTTCAAGCGAATGCTGCCAAAACCTTGCCTGCCTGCGACACAATGCGTCGCAAGCAGATCAAGGAAACACTCATCGCTTCCTCACGGGTGCCCTGCGTGAGGCGGGGCCCCGCGAAAAGCGCCGTCAAGGGCGCGATGAGCCTGCGATCAAAGCCCCTTCGAGCGGTATGTCGCCGCCACCCGGCTGATCGACACGATATAAGCGGCGACGCGCAGATCCTCGACATCACCGCGGCCATGCCAGACCTCGCGCATTGCCTGATAGGCGGTGCGCATCGTGTCATCCAACCCCGAGCGGACCAGTTCCAGTTCCCCCGCGCCGCGCAGGTAGCTTTCCTTGAAGCCGGGGTTCAGCGTCCAGCCAAGGCCCTTGTCCGCCGACAGACGCTCCAGTTCGTTGACCAGCAGGTGATGGCGGGCCTCTTCGGCGCGGCGCTGCATCCGGCCGAAACGGATGTGCGACAGGTTCTTGACCCACTCGATCTACGACACCGTAACCCCGCCCGCGTTGGCATACATGTCGGGGATGATCACGCAGCCCTTCTTGCGCAGGATTTCATCCGCACCGAAGGTGATCGGGCCATTCGCCGCCTCAATGATCAGTGGAGCCTGAATCCGGTCGGCATTGCCAAGGTTGATGACCCCTTCCAACGCCGCCGGAATAAGAATGTCACAGGGCAATTCCAAAAGGCCCGCGCCAAGTTCCACATACTCACCGACCGGGCAGCCCTTCACGCTGCCACCCGAGATGTTCAGGTGCTGGCGGATCGCCTCGATATCCAGACCGGCATGGTCCACCAGCCCGCCGTCACGCTCGATCACGGCGATGATCCTGGCGCCATCTTCTTCCGACAGGAATTTTGCCGCATGATAGCCCACGTTGCCAAGGCCCTGCACGACGATGTTCTTGCCATCAAGATCGCCCGACAGGCCGGCCGCGGCCTTGTCCTCGGGATGGCGGAAAAACTCGCGCAGCGCGTATTGCACACCGCGCCCCGTCGCTTCGACCCGGCCCTGAATACCGCCGCCGGACAAAGGCTTGCCCGTCACGCAGGCCTTGGCGCTGATGTCGGTGGTGTTCATGCGGGCATATTGGTCGGCGATCCAGGCCATTTCCCGCTCGCCGGTGCCCATGTCGGGGGCGGGCACGTTCTGCGCCGGGTTGATCAGGTCGCGTTTGATCAACTCATAAGCGAAGCGCCGGGTGATCTGTTCCATCTCATGCTCGTCCCAGGCGCGCGGGTCGATGCGCAGCCCGCCCTTGGACCCGCCAAACGGCGTTTCCACCAAGGCGCATTTGTAGGTCATCAGCGCCGCCAGTGCCTCCACCTCGTCCTGGTTGACCGACATCGCATAGCGGATGCCGCCCTTCACGGGTTCCATATGTTCGGAATGCACGGACCGATAGCCGGTGAACGTCTCTATCTTGCCGCGAAGCCGCACCCCGAAACGCACGGTGTAAGTGGAATTGCAGACCCGGATCTTGTTCTCCAGCCCCGGCGAAAGGTCCATCAACCCCACAGCGCGGTTGAACATCAGATCAACGGATTCGCGGAAACTCGGTTCACCAGCAACGTTCATGCCATATCTCCCTGTCTGGCAAGGACGCCTGAAAACCAGCGCCCCCGACGCGACCCTAAACGCAGAGGATGAAAATTTCATCACCCTTTATCCGGCAAAGCGGAATTCCGGTCGCATGCTTTGCTGATTCGTGGCCGAAGGCTGCGGGACGGCGTGGCATTCAGGATTTGGTGGGAACAGACACCGCAAAGCTACGGAAATTGTGGCGGCCCGTTGTGGTTGCGCGAACAATCCCTGCCGCGTTGCGTGAACCGTTTCCGCCTCTGTTGAATTTGCCCGGAAGCCAGCAATTTCCGCCTTATTTCTGCCGCACCTCTGCCCGGTAAATGGCTGACGCACCCATCTTGTGAGCAAAGCGGACTTACGATTTTTGCGCATCGGCCCTGCCCCCCGGCCCGGTGTTCAGCGAAGGAACGAGTTATGACGCGACCGATCTTTTCTTTGACAAGCCCGGCACCTCTGGCGGTTTCTGGTGTGTCAGGCGACCGCCACCGCCTGCGTCGGTTCGGGGCTGACGAAGGTGGCGCGATGATCATGTTCACCCTCATTCTGTTCGTGATGATGATAATGCTTGGCGGCCTTGCGGTTGACCTGATGCGCTACGAATCCATCCGCACCTCGCTGCAACAGACCAGCGACCGCAGTGTTCTGGCCGCAACGGCCCTGTCGCAAAACCTCGACCGCGAGGCTGTTGTGGAAGATTATTTTGCGCGGGAAGGGCTTAGCGACTACCTGCTGGATGTGTCATCCGACGAAGGTCTGAACTTTGCCAACGTCTCGCTGACCGCGCAGGCCAATGTCACGCCCTTCTTCATGCACATGCTCGGCATCAACGAAATGGCCGCGCCCGCCGCCAGTTCCGCCGAACAGCGCATCACCAACGTCGAGATCGCCATGGTGCTGGACGTGTCGCGTTCGATGGTATTGACGCCTTCGCGGATCGTGAACCTGAAATCCGCAGCACGCGAATTCGTGCGCGAAGTGCGCCGCACCGACACAGAAAACCGCATCTCGATCTCGCTGGTGCCCTATAATGGGCAGGTCAACCTTGGCCAGCCGCTGCGCGAAAAGTTCAACGAAACCGATGTGCATGGCGTTGCCAACGTGAACTGCCTGGATCTGCCGACGTCGATCTTCAACACCGTCGGTATTTCGCGGACACAGGCGTTTGCGATGACGCCGCATGTGGATGCCTATTCGTCAACCAGCACCTCGAACAGCTACCTGACCTACACAAACTCCTCTTCCGCACTGCCGAACACGCTGAACCGCTGGTGCCCGCCTCAGGGGAACAATATCGTGCGTGTTCACCAAAACAACGTGGCGACGCTGGAATCCCAGATCGAGGGTCTTACCGCCATCGGTGCGACGTCGATCGACCTTGGCATGAAATGGGGGGCGACTTTGCTTGACCCATCGTCGCGCGGCATCGTGTCCGAAATGGCCGGCGCAGGTCAGGTGCCAGCCGAATTCGCCGGGCGCCCGCTGGAATATGACGACCCAGAGGCGATGAAGGTGATCGTGCTGATGTCGGACGGACAGAACTTCAACGAAACCCGGATAAACGATGGTTACCGCACCGGGGATACGATGACGATTTACCGCGGCAACACGGACGACAACTATTCCATCTTCCATGCCAGTAGGGTGGGGACAGGGACATCGGGTATCTGCAACAGCCGGCCGTTCTGGGTGGCGCATCTGAGCGCGTGGCATTCCCGGCCATGGAACGGGTCCACACCATCAAGCAGCGCCTGCTACAGCACGACGGCAACATATACAGGTGTGGTCCGGCAGACCTGGCAACAGCTTTGGTCCAGCGTTCGCGTCAGCTGGGTGGCGTGGCAGCTTTATGGCCGCCCGCTCGGCAGCAGTTTTTACACCACCTGGATGAACAACTTCCGCTCCCAAGTGGACAGCACAGCGATGGACGACCGGCTGCGAGTTCTGTGCGATGCCGTGAAGGGCCGTGGCGTGATCGTTTTCGGCATTGCCTTCGAGGCGACGTCGCACGGTATAGACACCGTGCGCGGCTGCTCCACCTCCAGCAGCCACTTCTTCGATGCGGACGGGCTGGAAATCACCACCGCCTTCCGTGCCATCGCAAGCCAGATCAGTTCGCTGAGGCTGACCCAATGATGCGCTTCGTCAAACGTCTGGCCCGGCGCGCCCGGCGCGAGAATGGCACCGCATCGGTCGAATTCGTGCTGATGATGCCGGTGATGTTCACCATCTTCATGGCGTCGTTTGAATCGGGCCTGCTGATGACCCGTTCGATCATGCTGGAACAGGCGGTGGACCGCACGATGCGCGAGTTGCGGCTGGGGCACCTCCCCAATGCGACGCATGGTTCGCTGAAAACCGAGATTTGCAGCCGTACCGTGATCCTACAAGATTGCATGTCGCAAATCGCCATCAACATGCAGCGGATCGACACAGCGACCTTTGCGATGCCGACAATCGCCGCCGGTTGTGTGGACCATGCGTTGCCGATCGACCCGCTGACAACGATCAACACCGGAGAGGGAAACCAGATCATGCTGATGCGGGTCTGCGTGATCCAGGATCCGGTATTTCCGACCACCGGCATCGGGCTGCGCCTGCCGAAAGACAGCAGCGGCGGCTACGGCTTGCTGGCGGCCACCGCTTTTGTGAATGAACCATAAGGAGATGCTTCGTTGACCTCCGTGATCAGGACGTTTGGGCGATTCAGCAGCAACTTTGTGCGTGACGAGAAAGGCACCGTCATGGCCGAAGGTCTTGTGATGATGCCGATGCTGGTGTGGGCTTACTTGTCGATGTTCGTGTTCTGGGATGCCTACCGCACCATGAACGCGGTGCAAAAGGCCAGCTATGTGGTGTCTGACATGATCTCGCGCGAATTGTCGGTCACGCCGACCTATCTGTCCGGGCTGGACAACGTGATGGAATATCTGCTTGGCACCAACGAGGCGGCGTCGATGCGGGTAACCAGCATCGTGTGGGATGCCGCCGACAACAGATTTGAAGTGCTGTGGTCGCGCGGCGTGTCGGGCGGGATGACCGCGCTGACCACGGCCAGCCTGCAAACCCTTGCGCCGCGGCTGCCCGCAATGTCGGATGGCGATACCGTGGTTCTGGTCGAGACTTCGGTCATTTACAGCACGGCAATGAACGTGGGCATCGACGACGTTGCATTCAGCGAATTTATCGTGACGCGCCCGCGCTTTGCCAACCGGATCGAACTGCGGACATAATTCAACTCCGCCGCGCCGTCACCCGGCAGCGACACCGTGGCGGGGTGGCGTTTTCAACGTCGCTGCTCTGCGGCTGTGCACAGTGGTTCTGCGCCTGCTGGCGTTGAGCGTGAAGGTCTGCCGCCCTACCTTGATGCAACACAGCCATCAACGCAGGAGACAGCCCATGTCGATCCGTCCCGTCATTCACGAACAGCGCGCCTTGCCCACCATGGAAGGGGCCGGCGTGCATCTGCACCGCGCCTTCGGTTTCCAGAACCCTGAACAGATGGACCCGTTCCTGCTGTTCGACGATTTTCGCAACGAACGCCCGGCCGACTATCTGCGCGGTTTCCCCTGGCACCCGCACCGCGGAATCGAGACGATTACCTATGTGCTGGCGGGGTCGGTCGATCATGGCGACAGCCTTGGCAATGCCGGCACGCTGAAGGGCGGCGATGTGCAATGGATGACCGCCGGGTCGGGCATCCTGCATCAGGAAATGCCGAAGGGCAACGCCAAGGGCCAGATGCACGGGTTCCAGTTGTGGGCCAACCTGCCCGGCCATCTGAAGATGACGGCGCCGCGCTATCAGGATGTAAAAGGCCGCGACATCCCCGAGATCATGGACGATGACGGCACCGTGGTGAAGGTGATCGTCGGGTCGTTCTGGGGCAAGACCGGTCCGGTGGACGGCATTGCCGCCGATCCGCAATACCTGGACATCTTTGTGCCGGCCGGGGTTCGCAAGTCTTTCAAGATCGACACTTACCGCCGCGCTTTCGCCTATGTCTTTGACGGCGCAGGCCAATTCCGCGATGCCTCGCGCCCGCAAGGTGTGCTGCTGGAGAAAGAGGTGAACGGGGCCGAGGTGAACATCCGTGATCTGTCGGGCGACCGCACGCTGGTGCAGTTTGGCACCGGCGATGAGGTGACTGTGCAGGCCGGGCCTGAGGGTGTGCGTTTCTTGCTGATTTCCGGCGCGCCGATCCAGGAGCCGGTGGCATGGCACGGGCCGATCGTGATGAACACCCAAGCCGAGATCAGGCAAGCGATGGCGGATCTGCGCAACGGGACGTTCATCAGGCCTGTGCATGATGGTGCCTGTCGTGCCGGTTGAACGCGCCGGGGGGTTTCACACCCCCCGGACCCCCCGTGGGATATTTTCAAACCGGGAATGAGGAAGAAGCGGTAACGGATGCGGCACCGACGGCCCGCAGAGCCATGTCGGCATAGATCGCCTCGACATCACCGCACGTCAGGCGGCCGCCTTCCCGATACCAGTTCGTCACGCCGGTCAGCATGGCGATCAACGCCAGCGTGGTCAGTTTGGTATCCGGCAAGGTGAATTGCCCCTGCGCCAGGCCGTCGCGCAGGATGGCTTGCAGCGCGTCTTCGTAGCGGCGGCGCAGGGATTGGATGCTGGCAAAGTTCCCGGGGGAAAGATTGCGCAGTTCCATATAGGCGATGAACACGGCCTCGGGCTTGTCGAGGTGAAAGCGGATATGAAAGCGGGCAAACTGGGCCAATGCGTCGGGCGGGCAGGCGGTTGGGGGCAATGCGGCAAGCGCAGCCAGCAGATCGGTCATATGGCCCTGCATCAGATCGAACAGCAGGCTTTGCTTGTCGGGCGTATAAAGGTAGAGCGCCCCCGCCTGCACCCCCACGGTGGCGGCAATCTGGCGCATCGACACGGCGGCATAGCCAGAGCGTGCAAACAGATGCAGCGCGGCGGCGCGCACTTTCGGACCGGTTATATCGGAGTGAGAACCTTGTTTGCGTGCCATGCGGCCATGCTATCTGAACAGACGTTCAGTTCAAGGGCCTGTTGTGGCGGCCTTGCCCCCCGCCCCTCGGGGGCGTTAGGATGATACAAACATGTGGAATGGTCCGATGCGTTTTGCCCGCCCTTCGATCCCGGCTTTGTTGCTGCTGACCATGCTGGTGGCCGCCTGCGATGCGCCTGCCGATCTTGGCCCTGCGGCACGGACGCAGGCCAGCCCCGATCCGGTGTTGCTGCCGCTGGACGGGTTGCTGGCACAGGCTACGGGTGCGGCGATCACACCCGCAACGGCCGGCGGCCTTGCCGCACGCGCCGCACGGCTGCGGGCCAGGGCAGCCGCCATGCAAGGGCCGGTGCAGGATGCCGACACCCGTGCGCGGCTCGCTGGCGCCATCGCCGCCGCAGACTGACGCCCGCGTTGCAAGCCCGCGCCGAAACCGCTAACAGACCGGCAACGCCACTGCCCGGCCGATGCCGGGACTCGCAGCTTTCGGAGGTCTTATGGTTGCCGCCCCGCGTCTTGGTCTTGCCCCCCTGCGTATCGGTCTTGCGGGCCTTGGCACAGTTGGTATCGGTGTGGTCAGGATCGTGCAGCGCCACGCCGCGTTGATCGAGGCGCGCACCGGGCGGCCCATCGTGATCACCGCCGTATCCGCCCGAGACCGCGCAAAAAACCGCGATGCCGATCTGTCGGGTTATGCCTGGGAAGCCGACCCGGTGCTTCTGGCGCAGCGCGAAGATGTCGATGTGTTTGTCGAGGTGATGGGCGGGTCGGAAGGCCCGGCGAAAGACGCGACCGAAGCCGCGATTGCGGCGGGCAAGGATGTGGTCACGGCCAACAAGGCATTGCTTGCGCATCACGGGCATGCGCTGGCGCTGGCAGCCGAGGCGGCAGGCCGGGTGATCCGGTTCGAAGCGGCGGTGGCGGGCGGTATTCCCGTCATCAAGACGCTGACCGAAGGTCTGGCCGGCAACGGCATGCGCCGCGTCATGGGCGTGATGAACGGCACCTGCAATTACATCCTGACCCGGATGCAAAGCACGGGCCTGCCCTATGACACGGTGTTCGAGGAAGCCCGGCAGCTGGGCTATCTGGAGGCCGACCCTAATCTTGACGTGGGCGGGATTGATGCGGGCCACAAGCTTGCCCTGCTGGCCGCGATTGCCTTTGGCACCAAGGTCAGCTTCGGCGCGGTGGAACTGGAAGGCATCGGCGCGATTTCCATCGACGACATCAACCACGCCGCCGACATGGGCTACCGCATCAAGCTTTTGGGTGTGGCGCAGATGACGGGACGCGGGCTGGAACAGCGGATGACGCCGTGTCTGGTGCCCGCCGACAGCCCCTTGGGCCAGTTGCAGGGCGGCACCAACATGGTGGTGCTGGAGGGCGACTCGGTTGGCCAGATCGTCCTGCGCGGACCGGGGGCGGGCGAAGGCCCGACCGCCAGCGCCGTGATGGGCGATGTGACCGATATCGCGCGCGGCCTGCGGCTGCCGACCTTCGGGCAACCGGCGGTCACGCTGAGCGACCCCATCGCGGCCAAGATAGCCACGCCCGCGCCCTATTACCTGCGTATGACGCTGCTGGACAAACCCGGCGCTCTGGCGAAAATCGCCACGGCTTTGGGGGATGCGGGCATCTCCATCGACCGGATGCGCCAGTATGGCCACCTCGGTGCGCATGCCCCGGTGCTGATCGTGACGCATAAAGCCACGCGCGATGACGTATCGGATGCGGTGACCCGCTTTGCGGCGACCGGCGTGCTTGTGGGCGATCCGGTGGCAATCCGCATCGAAGAGGTCTGACCATCGCACAGTTAGCGCCACCAGGCTTGCTCCCTGC
>Ga0105050_10008644_pt1 | contig 11670 bp, 12 predicted proteins | sample FRY01_FD_78088 | JGI IMG/M metagenome (GOLD analysis project Ga0105050, IMG submission 78088) | Freshwater microbial communities from Lake Fryxell liftoff mats and glacier meltwater in Antarctica - FRY-01 | ecosystem: Environmental > Aquatic > Freshwater > Ice > Glacier meltwater ... | reverse complement strand
GCAGTCTCGACGAACGTTGCTCCGCCGAGACTGCTTTTTGGACTCCCATTGGACGCAGGAGTAGATGCCTCAAAAAATCCCCCATTCTGGACAGATGCCACTAAAATCCGAGAAGAACCAAAAGAGATGAGGGAACGCTCGATGAGAAATGATTTGAAGAGTGGACAAAGTCGAACATCGTGGTGTGGGAGCGTCTGAATGAGTGAGTTTGAAGCCAATGGCCAAGCCTTAGGGGAAGGTTGTCGCGCAATTCCCAGGTCGGCATTCGGTGTCCACACGATCCTGCGAATCCGTGACCTTTGCAGGGCCGTGGACAATTACCGCAGTTTTCAATCCCATGTATCGAAGACGAACACCCATTGTGCCGTCGTTCTGAAGGCGGACGCGCACGGGATCGGTGCAAGTGAGATCGCTCCGATGCTTTACGACGCGGGGTGCCGGTACTTCTTCGTCGAAGAATGCATTGAGGGGATCTCGCTTCGCGATTCGCTCCCTTTCGCCGATTCAAAAATCTATGTGATGGCGGGATTGCTTGAAGGCGAGCAAGACGATTTTCTTTCACGCCAGCTCATTCCGTGTCTTAACTCCATCGATCAAATCGAACTTTGGCGTGCGTTTGCAAGAAGCTGTGGCATCATTTTGAATTCGGTGGTTCACCTTGATTCGGGAATGAATCGAATCGGACTCGGCCATGATCAAGCAAACGACCTCGCTTCTCGTTTCGATGAGCTGACCGTCGGATTGAAGGTGGATTTCTTTATGAGTCATCTTGCCACCGTGAAGGGTGATGACCATTCGATGTCGTTTCGTCAACTTGAGAATTTGCATTCGATGCTGGCTCGGTTGCCTCATCGAGCGGTCTCTTTCTCATGCACGGATGGAGTGATTCTATTGCCCAATGATGCGTTTAATTTCGACATCGTGCGGATCGGCGTCGGTCTATTGGGTGGGGCTCCCAATTCGCGAGACATATTGCCCGGTACAGAACCGATGATGGAGGTTTATGTCAAATACTCGCAAATCAAATGGATCGAAAAAGGTGAGACCATCGGTTATGGAGGAGCATTCACCGCGAAACGTCGGACTCGTATCGCGCTTGCGCACGTTGGTTACAAAGACGGTTATCTGCGTACGCTAAGCAATACGGATACCAATGCCAGTGGAGCTTGGATGGCGATTGGCGGTCATGCCGCGCCCGTCATTGGAAAAGTTTCTTTGGGACTTACCACCTTGGACGTTACCGATGTACCCGACCATGTGCTCGATAAATTTTACTACGCGGAGGTACTCGGACCCAACGTCAGCGTAAGAAGGATCGCTGATATATCAGGGTGTTACGAAGTGATTGCGTCGCTAGGAAGAAAGAATCTTAAGGTCGCCGATTACACCCTGGCCAGCTTTGAACGCGTCTATGGCGTCGTGGGAGCTTCATGACTTTTGTTCCATCCACTCCGTCGGTGGTCTCCCGCATGTAGTTGTCCCTTGAGTGGAATCGGCGGTGCGTGATTTTTTGGTTTTGCGTTTCCATCGGGCATGGATTTCATTGAACTCGAAGCCGAAACCGCTGCCGGCAAGCTTTCGGTTGAAGGATTGCTTGAGATCATTGTCGCTCTGCAGCAACGAATCGCTGAACTCGAGGCTCAGCTTAAAAGCAAAAACCCCACCGAGCGATTTGATGAACCCTATTTCGAGAGGGCGGGAGCAAACGCATCTGTGGCGAAGGTTACGGGATCGAGTAAACCGTCGGCCCCGATCCGGCGTCGGTTTTGTGCATCAAACGTATTTCTTGAGCACTTCGGCGATCAACGCAGGATCGTCTTGTTCCTGCAGATGCTTGATTTGATCCGCGGGGAGGCCCACCTTTTCCAGGTTCGCGACCAAGCGTTTCCAAGTCTGTTCGCGTTTTTTTCCTTCCGTCAAATAAAGCTCCGTCACCTGCTCCATCGCCTTTTGCAACGCGATATCGTCGAGGTTCCGGTAGTAATTTTTGATTATCTTTTCTTGATATTTTGTGCGAGGTTGGTTCATTAATTCTTCCGTGACCATGAAAGAGCGAAAGCGGGTAAACGACCATCGCGGCGAGGGCTCGCGAGGTGCATCCGGAGTATCGCACATCAAACCGGTTCGTCTATAGTAAAGCGTCCATGACCCTCCTCGACCCCGAATCTTCTGTTGAAAAGTCCATGCCGCCTGCCGCCACGCCGGTCTGCCGCGGTGTTCGCGGGGCAACCACGGTTGCCAGCGACACCCGCGACGATATTCTGACCGCGACCCGCCAATTGTTGGCGTTGATGATTCGCAGGAACGAGATTGACTCGGTGGATGTGGCCAGCGTGATTTTCACGGTTACGCAAGATATCACGGCTGAGTTTCCCGCACTCGCGGCCCGGCAGTTGGGATGGCTCGAAGTGCCTCTGCTTTGTGGTTACGAGGTTTCGGTACTCGGTTCGCTGCCACGGTGCATTCGAATTTTGGTCCACTGGAACACGACGAAGGTGCAAAGTGAAATTTTGCATACGTATATGCGAGATGCGACGGTGCTTCGGCCTGATTTGATGAATTACCCACCCGTTGATTTTGAAGAACTGGAATCCTGGATCCGCCAACAGATGAGCGAGGACTGATGACTCGTTTGCGATGGACACTGGGCGATCGTTTGTCGCCGATCCATGCCGCGCGGTGTTTTGCGATCGGAATCCGTGGGGTGGATGAATCGATTTCGCGCGGCATTGCCGGTCCGATGGCGGATTTGAACAACCGTCTCGCTGGCGCGGATATCGATCCGGCAATTTTTTGGCCGCGATTGGTATGTGCATCCGCTGCGGGTGACACGGATCTTGAAGCATGCCGAGTGGCTTTAAACGTGGCTGGATGCAGTGTGCTTTCGATTGATGCGACGGCCAGCGCCTTAGCGACTCAGCTTTCGGACGTGCGATTGGTTTACCAGGAGCGTTATCCAAAGCTTGCTGAGCAGTTGGGGCTTCGGGGGCGTCCGATTCGTGAGCAGTGGGACGGATATGGCGCGGGGCTTTTAAAGCGGATTGGCAAGCTGACTCACCCCTCGTTTTTGCCCAAGACCGTGAATGCGATTTTGTTGTCGCCTTATCGTGGTGGCGATGGCGGCTTGGATGCGTCGGCGGCACGCGTTTGGATTGAGGCGGTTTTGACCAATCCGGTCCCTGAGATCCCGGAAGTGCTTCGGTTGGTTTGGCAAGTCACGCAGGTGGGGCTGATCGAAGGGTTAACGACGGGTCCCGAAGATTCGCATGGAGATCCCTGGGTACCTCATTCACGTCTTCCGCGAGTCGCTGCGATTGCGATGATGCCGCTCACGCTGGAAGCCGCTTCGTACCTGGAAATGATTTCGACGCCACCTGACCAGTTACCGCTGTTGTTTGCGAAGGCGGCACAGGCTTGGCGAATTCCTGTGGATGGTCCGACGCTGGATACGGTCGAAAATTGGTGGCGTCAATTTCAGGACTTGCAGACACCTCCGCCGGTGACGCTGAAGGCACTGGATCGAATGCTTTCTGCGGACTCGCCCACCAATTCGGGATCAAGTCGGTGAGCGAGACCAAGCGAGTTGATGAGGAACCTGATGTCGAAATCGTTTATACGCCTTTGCGGCATCGCATTTATGCGGCGATGGTTTTCTATCCGACGTTGTATTGGAATTGTCTGTTGGGGCGAACCTTTAAAGTTCGCCGATGGTGGGACCACATCGATCCTCATGTGATCGTTGGTGCGTATCCATTCGCTCGCGACATCAAGGGTTTATACCAGGTAGGTGTTCGCGCGGTAGTGAACACCTGCGAAGAGTATTGCGGTCCGACGCTTCAGTACCAGGAGCTTGGGATTGAGCAATTGCACATTCCCACGACCGACTTTACGCACCCGAGATTGCGTGACATCGAGTTGGCCGTTGAGTTTGTGCAGTCTCATGTTGAAAAGGGGAACACGGTTTATATACATTGCAAAGCCGGTCGTGCGAGAAGCGCGACGGTGGCGCTTTGTTGGATGGTGAAGTATCGCGGAATGTCGATCGCGGAAGCTCAAGCGAGTCTGTTAAATTCGCGGCCCCACATTAATCCCAAGATCGCTGAGCGAGCGGTGGTGAAGCAGTTCGCCCAATCGCTTCCAGTGGCTGAAACCTAAACGAACAAGTTCACGATTGAGATGTTAAAGAAACAGCGAGCCCAGTGGGTCGCGAAGCGGCTTGTGGCGCTGTATCCCAACCCGCCGATACCGCTGGATCACACCGACGCATTTACGCTTTTGGTCGCAGTTATTCTCAGTGCTCAATGCACGGATAAAAAAGTGAATGAGATCACGCCGGCGTTATTTTGCGTCGGCGGGAGCCCGAAGGCGATGGCAAGCCTGACGACGGACCAGATTCTTTCCATTATCCGTCCGCTTGGACTGGCACCGCAGAAAGCGATTGCGTTGCGTGGGCTTGCCAATCAATTGCTGGAGCGATTTGGTGGCGAAGTGCCTCAAACGTTTGAAGACCTGGAGTCGTTGCCCGGCGCGGGGCACAAAACGGCGAGCGTGGTGATGAGTCAAATGTTTGGTCACCACGCATTTCCCGTGGATACGCATATTCATCGTTTGGCGCAGCGATGGGGCTTTACCAGTGGGAAAAATGTCACGCAAACGGAAGTGGATTTAAAGAAGTTATTTCCGCCAGAGACATGGCGTGACTTGCATTTGCAGATCATTTATTACGGGCGAGAGTATTGTACGGCAAGAGGATGCGACGGAACGGTTTGTCCGATATGCCGGGAGCTTTATCCAAAGCGAACGAAGCCGTTCTCGCATTTGAAGCCGTAGTCAAACGCTGCGAAACCGCTGCTCTGATGAAGAAAGCATCTCGGAGGCGAGCGATGGCATGCTTGAGGCGTTTGCGGCTACGAGAGATAGGTGTAGCCGCGAAGTGCTTTCTCGTAATACATGATCACCTTGCCGGCTTGTTCGTTGTCGATCCGTCCTTGCTGAACGGCTTGTTCGACCGCACTTTCTAGCTTTTCGATAAGCTCGTCATCATCGAACTGGACATAGCCGAGCACTTCGCTGACCGTATCGCCCTTGACGATGTTGACGATCACCGGTTGATCGCCTCCGGCGTCAACATGGACGGCGTGGGTATCTCCGAAAAGGTTATGAAGATCGCCAAGGATCTCTTGGTAAGCGCCGACCAAGAACACACCGATGTAATAAGGTTCGTCATTGAGTGCGTGCAGACGAACGGTTTCCATGGTGCTTCGATTCCCGATGAAGCGATCGATTTTGCCATCGCTGTCACAGGTAATATCACCAATGACGGCATGGCGAATTGGTTCTTCATTGAGGCGATGAATGGGCATCATTGGGAACAACTGACCAATGGCCCAAGCGTCAGGCATCGACTGGAAAATCGAGAAGTTGCCAAAGTATATGTCTGACAACATGCTGTCGAGTTTGGTCAATTCCTCCGGCATGAATTCCATCGCGGCGGCGAATTTTCGCACCTTGGAACAGATCGCAAAGAACAAGCTTTCGGCGAGGGCACGTTGATCTAGCGGCAGGTAACCGCCGCTAAATAGGTTCATGGCTAGGTCGAGCGAGTTCTGCGCATCATGATAAGATTCGAGAGCATTTTGTGCGGTCAATTCTTGATAGGTGGAGAACAAATCCCATACCGGTTGCTCGTATTCCTCGGGGACGCTTTCCGGAAGATCATCAACAACTTGGCGAGCGGCACCCAGGACATCGAACACGAGAACGCTGTGGTGGGCTGCGACGGCGCGGCCGCTTTCGGTGAACAATCCCGGGTGAGGCACGCCGGCCTCATCGCAAACCGTTTGAACTTGGTAGATGACATCGTTGGCGTATTCTTGAGTGGTGTAGTTCATGCTGCTTTCGTTATTTGATTGCGAGCCGTCGTAATCGACGCCCAGCCCACCACCGATATCAAGCAGTTGCAATCCTGCACCGCGTTTATAAAGGTCAACATAGATACGAACCGCTTCGTTGATCGCGGATTTCAATCGACCGATATTTGTGATTTGGCTGCCGGGATGGAAATGAAGCAGGCACAAACAATCAGCCATATTGCGTTCTTCGAGGTACTTGAGCGCCTTGAGCACCTCGGCGACGGTCAAACCGAACTTGGACCGATAGCCGCCCGATGATTTCCAGCGACCTTCGCCACGCGCAGCAAGCTTTACGCGAACGCCGATTCGTGGGCGGACGCCGATTTCGCCGGCGATCCGAACGATTCGCTCCAGTTCCGAAAACTTTTCAACGATTGGGATCACGGTCCGGCCGATTTGCTGAGCGAACATGGCGATCTGAATGAATTCATCATCTTTGAACCCGTTGCAGACGATTGGCATGTCGGGATCGGTCATGGCAACGACGGCAAGTAATTCTGGTTTACTGCCTGCTTCCAAGCCAAAGCCGAACTCGCGCCCGTACTGAATGATTTTCTCCACCACGTCACGCTGCTGATTGACCTTGATCGGAAAGACGCAGCGGTAACGTCCTTCGTATTCGTGTTCGTCAATCGCACGCTTGAAACAATCGCTCAGCTCACGCAATCGGTCTCGGAGAATGCCGTTGAACCGGATCAGCACGGGCGGCCTAAGGTCTCGTTGCCGAAGCCGATCGACGAGCTGCTTCAAATCCACCGATTCGCCGGGACCGGTGCCCGGATGGACTAGCAAGTTGCCGTTTTCCGCAATCGAAAAGTAACCGCATCCCCAGCGATCCAAACGGTAGCAGTCAACTGAATCGTCAATGGACCAAGTTGCGAGGGAATCGGTGGTTGCCATGTTCAATTTCTCCCGGCATGAAGCGAGACGAGTCAGTGAAGCGAATGGAGCGGGAAACCCCGGCTTGTTGTACCGGAAAGAGAAGCATTTCGGTAACCGGGGCTCATCTTTACAGCGTTAATCGCGGCAGGAAACAAGGCAAGGAACGATGACCGTTATGATGGTCATCGTAATTCGCCGGTGGCTGGATTTCCGGGAATGTGCGGGTTGAAATTAGGCCAAAGCAAACGCGCTCTCGAGAATCCAGCAATGATCGTGCTAAAAGGCCTTCCGATCGGCGGACTGCAACGCTAGACTACGCGGCCCGATCGGGGTCGCAAGACCTCGTTAAGGCCATTTAACCTCGTTATGCACTGTTATTCGCAGAGATTTTGCAATGTACGCCATCATCGTGGACGGCGGTCGCCAGTACCGCGTCGAGCCAGGCATGGAACTGGACCTCGACTATCGCGACCTGCCAGCAGGCGAAAACATCACCATCAGCAAGGTTCTCTGCGTTTGTGGCGATGAGGGCTTGAAGCTTGGTTCACCTGTTTTGGAAGGTGCAAGCGTGATCGCTTCGGTCATCGGGCTCAGCCAAGACAAGAAGATCTACATTCAAAAATTCCGTCGTCGTAAGCACTTCAAGCGACGTACCGGTCACCGTCAAATGCACACACGCGTTCGAATTGAATCGATCGCTGGCGTTTGATGCGTCAATTCAGCCGGTGATTACTGGCATTCCTCTCACGGGTCGGCGAATTGCATGCCGATCTGTATCCGGCTAGAGTTTGTCCTGGCGGTGCATTCTCAACACAGCCACACAACTCCCTCTTTATTGATTTTGCTGGAAGCCGCGTATGGCCGGGGTGAAATTCGACGATTACCAACCGGGCCCGGTTTTGGGCATGGGTACCGTCGGGACGATCTACACGGCCACTGACAAAAAGACCGGTAAGCTAGTCGCACTTAAGCGATTGCACCCGACGGTCAGCCGCGACCCACTGATTGGCGCACGTTTTCGTCGAGAGATGACGATTTTGGAACGATTGCGTCACCCCAATATCATTGCCTATTACGGTGGGGGAGAGGACCAAGACGGAAATCTTTTCTACGTCATGGAATTGGTTGAAGGCGGCTCGGTTCGTGAATTGATGACGGCAAGCGGCTCGTTGCCTTGGCAAATCGTCGTCAGTTGTGGCCGTCAAATCTGTTCAGCTCTGCAGTGCGCCCACAATCATGGCGTGATTCATCGCGACCTGAAACCAGGAAATCTGTTTTTGACGCGAGAAGGAGTACTCAAACTTGGTGATTTTGGCATCGCGCGAGACGTCGGGGCGTCCGATTTGACTGCTGCAGGATTGACGGTGGGAACTCATGCCTACATGGCTCCTGAGCAGATTGCCGGCGATGCGACCATCTCTGGCAAAGCGGATTTATACGCGCTGGGATGCTGCCTGTATGAAATGCTGACCGGGCGAAAACCGTACATTGCCGATACTTTCCCGGCACTGTTTGAGCAGCATCTGCGGGCAGATCCGCCGCACGCCAAAAACATTGTGCTGGATTGCCCGACGGAGTTGGACCAGGTCGTCATTGATTTATTAGCGAAGAAACCTGAGGACCGTCCGTTCAATGCTCGCTGCGTCCAAGGGATCATGCTGCAGATCGCCGAGAAATACGACCTGCACGACACCTCCCCGCTGACGCCGACAAAGAGCGAGAAAGCGGACGTTTCCGCGGGCCAAGTTAGCGACATTGGTCAACGAATGCTTAAACGCCACATCGAAGCTCGACTTGGCACTTCTCAGCGAGGAAAGGTCACCTGGAGGCGGCTAGCTGTATTGCTTGCCGTGGTTTTGGTCGTCATTGTCGGGATGGTGCTGATCCGAAAATAGCGTCAACAAAGAGCCAATGAGCGGGAAATAATGGTCCGTTAAGATCTGTGCGAAGTCTCCGAAAGGCCGGTTCCTGGCATATGGTACCGGACAGTTTTTTACCGACCGATCCGAGCACATTCGTTTGCGTAAGAGTCAACAGGTGAAGTGGAGGGCTAGACGATCAGCCACTTCCATCCTATCAATTTGTGCATATTCCCACCCTTTCCGCTCACACAATCTTTGATTCCGACAAGTTCACGTCGACGCTCTTGAAGACTGGTGACCCGACCCACTGAAGGCTCCACTGATGTATATGAACATCAACTCAATCTTACTTCCGTTTCGCAATCTCATGCTCGGTTCGACGATGCTGGTTGCAACCCTCGCATCTTCGGGACAGATCATGGCGCAAGACGCCCCTGCAGCAGCACAGGACGACGTCGGTTATTTCCTCGGCATGTCCGTCGGCCAGCAACTCGCTCAGCAAGGCTTTGAAGCGACTGACTTCACCGCTGAAGGACTTGCCAAAGGCTTGACAGACGCGCTCGCTGGCAAAGAAGCCGCCTTGTCCAACGATAAGCTGCAAGCGGTTTCCGAAAAGATTGAAGCGACTCTTCGCGGACGTCAGCAATCGCAAATGGAGGAAATGAAGAAACAAGGCGTCGTGAATCAAGAAAAGAGCAAGTTGTTCCTGGAAGAAAATGCCAAGAAGGAAGGGGTGAAGCAACTCGCCAGCGGACTACAATACAAAGTTGTTACCTCAGGCACGGGAAAATCCCCTACCGCGGAGGACACGGTTAGCGTGCATTACACTGGAAAGCTGATTGACGGTAGAGTTTTTGATAGCTCCGTAGAGCGTGGAGAGCCAGCAACCTTTGGCGTGGGGCAAGTTATCCCCGGCTGGCGTCAAGCGTTGCAAGAAATGAAAGTGGGTGACAAGTGGATGCTTTACATCCCACCACAGCTTGCCTACGGTGCACAGGGAACGCCGAGCCGAGGTCCAGATGATGGCATTGGTCCGAACGAAGTTTTGATTTTCGAAGTCGAGCTTCTCGACATTGCTAAGTAGTTTCAGCCGTTCGTTTAAAAGATCGTGATCGTAGCTACGCCTTTTGAAGTGTAGCTGCGATTTTTTTCGCCCCCACAGCATTGATAGGTTTGTATCCGTGATGAGATTATTGACAACCATTGATTTAAGGCATCTTGCCGCTGCAGCGTTTTCTGTGGCTGCGTGCAGTCTCAGCAGCCATAGCTTTGCAGAAACACCTCGGCAGCCAACGATCAACCTCGCACAACCACCGGCGGACCTCGACGTCTCTCCCATGCCGGTTGACGTCGTCGAAGCGTATCCGAATCTCCGCATCGATCGTCCCATCGTATTGACGGGCGCCGGTGATGGCTCGGATCGCTTGTTTATCGCGTCCCAGCGCGGAGAGATCTATTGGATCAACCAGAACGACACGACGGTCGAAGAGCCAAATTTGCTCATCGATCTGACGGATCGTGTCACCTATAAGGATCGAGAAAACGAAGAAGGTTTTCTTGGCTTGGCTTTTCATCCCAAGTTCGAAAAAAATGGCTATTTCTATGTCTACTACACAACGACAGAGCGTCCTCACGTTTCGATTGTCAGTCGTTTCACAGCAATGGGTGAAAATCACAGCACTGGCGATTTGAACAGCGAAGTTGAATTGATGCGAATTCAACAGCCATTTTGGAACCATAACGGCGGCACGCTTGCGTTTGGTCCTGATGGATATCTTTACATCGCTCTGGGCGATGGCGGCAAAGGAAATGACCCGCTTCAAAGTGGCCAGGATCTTAGCAAGTTGCTCGGATCGATTTTGCGAGTGGATGTTGATGGGACTTCTGGCGAATTGCCGTACCGCATTCCTGCGGACAATCCGTTTGTGGGAACGGACAATGCTTGGCCAGAAATCTATGCTTATGGGATTCGCAATATATGGAGAATGTCATTCGATCCCAAAACGAATGATCTCTATGCCGCTGACGTCGGGCAGAACGACTGGGAAGAAGTCAACGTGATCACTAAAGGCGGCAATTATGGCTGGAGTCTTCGTGAAGCGTCGCACAGTTTCACGCTCGGTGGCGGGAAAGGATCCGGCCCTCGGCCTGACTTGATTGATCCCCTTGTCGAGTATCCGCATACCGATGACTGGGGGAAATCAGTCACCGGCGGCGCCGTCTATCGCGGCAAGCAAAATCCAATGCTCGAAGGCTATTATTTGTATGGTGATTACGTCACCGGCCGGCTTTGGGCCATGAAGTATGACCGGGATGCGAAGAAGGTGACGGAAAACCGTCCGATCGTTCGCGAGAACATGTTGCCCGTATTCACTTTTGGGCAAACGGACGACGGCGAAGTTCTGATGAGCACCATGATGTCGGGTGGAATCATCTATCGCTTCGCAGCGAAGTAACGAATTCGTCAATTGACATGACTCCGCGGGTATGGTGGTTTCCACTTAGCCCGCGTTCGTGGTTCGGAGTGCACCGTAGTTGGTCTAATGAGCCAGGCCCGTTTACTTGGAGCCCAAGCACTTCCTGGTAGACACGAATACGGCCAATCAACTCTCCTTCTTTGCGCCCCTTCCTCTCGCCCCTGCTGGACCCATTGTTCTGCGAGCGTTGGTATCCGCGACTCCCCTTTTGTTTGCAAACCCTGTTTCAACGCAGTTTTTAAACCGCTTGCGCTCACGCGGTCGGTTCCGCTCGTTACCTATCGTAGCACGAGCTTAATGCATTCTACGCCTTTCGCTTGGTTTTCCATTTCAGAGAGCAACCTGAAAATTTCGGCTCTTCCTCAGAATCTGTGGGTACAAACCCGCTCAAAACCGAGTTTGCATCAGCAAATGACGGCATTTTTTAGCGAAAACATCAAGGTTGGAAGTCACTTTCAGTTTAGAGATGGATTTTTCAGGCATGAACTCCTGCGTCCAATGGGCGTTTGAAAGGCAGTCTCGGCGAGCAAAGACTCG
>Ga0105050_10008639_pt1 | contig 11677 bp, 5 predicted proteins | sample FRY01_FD_78088 | JGI IMG/M metagenome (GOLD analysis project Ga0105050, IMG submission 78088) | Freshwater microbial communities from Lake Fryxell liftoff mats and glacier meltwater in Antarctica - FRY-01 | ecosystem: Environmental > Aquatic > Freshwater > Ice > Glacier meltwater ... | reverse complement strand
AAGCTCTGCGGGGACGCAACTTGGGAAGGGATATTCCGGTCGATAGCGCGCCAATGGTGCGGGCAGTCTCGATGAACGTTGCTCCGCCGAGACTGCTTTTTGGACTCCCATTGGACGCAGGAGAAGATGCCTCAAAAAATCCCCCATTCTGGACAGATGCCACTAAAATCCGAGAAGAACCATCTGGTTAATTAAAAAAAGATCCAGACGGCGTTTATTTTTCGGTGACCATTACTCCTGGCCGCGATAGTTTCGATGCAGAAAAGCAACCGTAGGCTGATCGTTGTGGATGGTGATACTTGATGGAAGTATGCAGAATTTAAGGATCACCAAATCATTAAGTATTGTACTGACATCGTGGCATCGGCTTCCAGCCTGTGGTGTTGCAGACGGCACAATCCCATTTGTTGAGTAAGGCGTTGTAGTGGAGATGTGAATTGATTAATGAGAACAGCCAAGACATCGAACGGTTCACTTTTGACTCATTCGGTGACGACGTAACGCGTTTACCAAATGCGAATCAGCAACTCTATGGCCGCGAAACATCAATCGCACAGATTCTTTCTGCATTCGAATCGGTCAGTCGTGGACGCGGCGAAACCGTCCTTCTTCGCGGGCCTTCTGGGATCGGCAAGACATCCCTTGCCAGATTAACGTGCGAACCCGTTCAGGCGTCGAATGGGTTCTTTCTCGAAGGAAAATTTAATCAGTTCGGCCAAAATGTGCCTTTCGCAGCATTTCGACAGGCACTTTCGCAGTTTTGCCAATGGCTCTTGAACGAGGACGTGATCCATAGACAGCAATGGAAGTCACGCATCCTTGAAGCGGTCGGAAATTTTGCACAACTTTTGATCGACCTAGAACCGGCATTTGAATCGGTGATCGGGCCCCAGTTGCCTCTGCCTTCGATTAATCCCAACGAGGCAAAGCATCGTTTTGCGATAGTCATCCGATCTCTTTTCGAGGTTATCTGCCGCCCGGAACATCCTGTCGTCCTTTTCCTCGACGATTGGCAGTGGGCAGATTCCGCATCGCTTGAGCTATTGACGAAACTGCACAGTCAAACACCGCTGCGTTATCTATTGATCATCGCAGCCTACAGAAACGATGAAGTCGATGACGTTCATCCGTTCTCAACCACATTAACGGAACTAAGGTTGCAAGAGGTTGCGATCACCTGTTTGGAACTGTCGACCTTAGCCGCAGAACCATTAACTTTACTGCTCAAAGACAGGCTAAAAGGAGAGATAAACCAACCCGCGGAAATGATTGATTTCATCCTGCGCCAGACCTCAGGAAACCCTTTCTTTACCAAAATCTTTGTTGACTTCCTAGTTCAAACAAAACGTCTTCGACGTGATGAGCAGAATCAATGTTGGCAGCTCGAAACGACGGATAGTGAACAAAACCTTCCGTCAGACGTTGTGGCTTGGTATGCATTGCGACTTGGGAGCCTCGACGGCGAAAGCCGCGAACTGATTACGCTCGCAGCCTGCTTAGGGCACCGTTTTGAGTTAAAAACCTTATCGATCATAAGCGGTAAACCGAGTGACAGATGTCTTGCCTTACTCAGGGCTGACTCATGTTCTCCGTTTGTGGTTGCGACCAAAGTCCGGCCTGCAACCATGCAAGCCAAAGCAGATGGATCACCTAGCCACTGGATGTTCCTGCACGACCGCATCCAGCAAGCCGCCTATGCATTGATTGCGCCCGAAAAACAGGCTTTTGTTCGGTACAAGATAGCGCAGCTGCTCCTCAATCAACTGGGGCAGGAAGGGTTATCTGAGAGGCTGTTTGAAGTCGTCGAGAACCTAAACTTTGCTGCGAATCTAATCTCAGAAATTCCCGAAGCGATCCAAACGATCGAGTTAAATTTACTCGCGGCTAGAAAAGCGAGAACTGCGTCTGCCTATCGTGCTGAACTGCAATTTTTGCAATGCGCAAAGCGTTTCTTGGATGATACTCGGTTCGCTGATCATCTCTGGAAAGTCAAATCGGAAACCGCGATAAGGCTTTTGACGGAACTTGCCGAGAGCGAGTTTATGGAGGGCGATCGCGATATGGCGTTCCGCTGTGTTCGCGAAGCGGCAGATCGTTTGTCATCGCCGGTTGAAAAGGCCGAAGCCCTCACGATTTCGATCGTTCACTACACGCTTCTCGCCAAGTATCCTGAGGCCATCGCCACCGGACGGGAAGCGTTGGAGATTTTGGGAATCAAGCTTCCGGAAAAAGACTTTGAGGCCGCGAGAGATTTCGAGTTAGATCAAGTCCGGATTTCAGCAAATGGACGATCGAGCGATGAATTGTTTCACTTGCCTCTGATGACCAACCCACACTGGTGCGTTGCGTCACGCATCCTGATTGCGATGGGCCCACCGTGCTATCGATCGCACCAAGCCTTATGGAGCGTTATCGTTCCCAAGGTTGTCAAAATTACGCTGATCCACGGTCACATTCCCCAGATCGGATACAGTCATACTGCGATTGGCGGGCTACTGGGTTGGGTGGCCAATGATTATTCAACGGCGAAGGAATTCAGTGAACTCGCAACCCGGCTAATGTCAGAGACGTTTACCTCGTCCTCTGACAACACCGTATACCATCTGATGATCGGCAGCTCTGTTCGCCATTGGTTTCAACACCTCAAGCACAGCAGCGAAGACTATGACCTCGCCTATCAAATCGGCCTCGACTCTGGCAATCTTCAGTACGCCGCTTATGCATTTGGGCACAAAATGTACTGTCGATTTTATCAAGGTACAAATCTAACCACCCTCGTTCATGAGACGAAAAATTCGCTGACATTTTGTCGAACACGGCGTAACCAATGGGCAGTGGATTTACTAGAAGGTGGCTTACGAATATTCGACATGATGTCCGCTAAGGATGCTCTGAGGATCGATAGCACTGCGTCGGACAAGGAGTTCTGCCGGCGTGTCGACGCAAATCATAATGAGCAAGTGACTTGTATCCACAATGTCATCAAATCGTTCTGTCACCTTGTAATGCAAGAGCACGAGACGGCTCTGGAGGTTTCCGAGGAGGCACATTCATCGATACATATGATTGGAACGCAGGGATTGCTTCCCTGGCCCGAACACGTGATGACTCGGTATCTTATCCGCACTTCCATCTTCGCGACCGTTGATTCCGAAACCCAGGTTCGATGGCGAGCTGATTTTGAAAAAACACTGGAGCAGCTCAAAGTTTGGTCGACACATAGTCCAGAAAACTTTGAGCATAAAACCACTCTGGCAAAAGCAGAGTTGGCCAGGTTAGATGGCCGAAGGCTCGAAGCAGCAAGCCTTTATGATCAGTCGATCAAAGCGGCTCGCCAAAGTGGGTTTGTTCAATGGGAAGCTTTCACCAATGAACTCGCTTCCAAGCTTTGGGCTGACGCGAAGTCGCCCTGGCTTCAACAAACTTACTGGCAGCAGGCGTATGAGGCATACAGTCGCTGGGGGGCCGTCGCAAAGGTCCGGTCAATGGAACGCGAACTCAAAGCAACGCTTTCTCAAGAGCTACAAAAGTTCGAGCCCAAGGCGGAAGATTTGGGACACGAAGGGGATGGCGTGACGGCGAACGTTGTCGATCGCCAAATCGAACAGTTGCATGAAGCCTGTCGTCGACAAGCCGAAGCGGATGACGAGAGATACGCACGTCAACGCTCCGAAGCGCTCACCCTCGCAACCGAACGACTCCGCATCGAAGTCGCGGAACGCAAAAAAGCGGAAGCGACGACACGGCTTCAAAATAATTTGCTGGAAGAACGCGTATCCCAACGCACGTTTGAACTCCAAACCAGCCGTGATGAACTTGGGATTCTCGCCGAACGTTTTGAATTGGCAACGCGTGCAAAAGACATGGGCATTTGGGACTGGGACATTAAAAACGACAAGCTCTCGTTCAACAATGTGTTGTGCTCCATCTACGGCATGGACGAGAAAAAATTCGACGGAAGGTTTGAGTCGTGGTTAGATAGCATCCATCCCATGGACAAGACGAGGGTCAGACAAGCAGTCAGCCGTTCTTTGGCGGAGAACGTTCCGTTTAATGAGGAATTTCGTATTTGGCGAAGTGACGGAAAGATCCGCACGATCAAGGCCGAGCGGCAGATAATCAGAGATGCGGCGAACGTTCCGGTGCGAATGATCGGCGTCAGCTATGACATCACGGAAAACAAACGTCATTCGGTCGTTCAGTCACTTCGTCAAGAAGTCGCGGAACGTGTTGCCCGCGGTATAGAACTTGACGAGGTCCTTACATTTTTAGCCTGCGCGATTGACGAACTAGACCTCGGTACGGCCTGTGCCTTCCTAGTGCCGCGTTCAAGCGACCAAACAATCTATCGGATTTTAAGTCCGAAAGTACCGTCTACGGAGACTCTGACACTCGATTCAATGGAGGGAGACACCTTTGATCCTTTCGACAAAGCCGGTCATGCGCCGCGTATCCTTGAGCTTAAAAATACACTCGATCGAACACACAACCTCACGCCACTTTATGCGAATGAGCATATTGAAATTCGATATCGGTGGTCGCTCCCCAGCCTGTCCTCTGGACGCATGCTTCTCGGCTGGCTAGAGATTTACAGTAACAGCACGGTGCCAATGCATTCGGAGGAATTGACTTTTGCGACTTCGCTCGCTGAAGTCGGCGCCATTGCGTTAGAACACACCGCTTATATCCAAGAGCTGGAGACGGCTCGTGAATCGGCTCTAGTCGCGAATCAGACTAAGAGCGAGTTCCTCGCCAATATGAGCCACGAAATCCGCACTCCAATGACCGCAATCCTCGGATATACCGATATCCTTAATGATCGATGCGACCTGGACGCCTTTGAAACGGAAGTGGTCGAGACGATCCGGCGAAATGGGCATCACTTATTGGAAATCATTAATGACATTTTAGATCTTTCCAAGATTGAGTCCGGGAAACTCGAGGTGGAACGAATTAGGTTCTCGCCCGTGCAATGTCTCAAGGAGGTACTCAACCTTGTCAAGACAAGAGCCGATGGCAAGGGACTGAGCCTGGAGGCGGAGTTCCGCGGGCTCCTGCCGTCGCAAGTCGAATCCGACCCGACACGCCTTCGACAAATTTTGTTCAACCTGATCGGCAACGCAATCAAGTTCACCGAGATGGGTGGCGTTCGTATCGTGGTGGAGCTCCTACCACAACCCAGCAATCAATCATCGCTGCGGTTTAGTGTCATCGACACGGGAATTGGACTTGCGCCGGAATCGATGCACCGATTGTTCCAACCCTTCGCACAGGCGGACAGTTCGACAACGCGTAAATTTGGAGGAACCGGCCTCGGTCTTTCGATCTGCAAAAGACTCGCCTCGCTTTTGGGAGGAGACGTCGCCGTGTCCAGTACACTTGGCAAAGGCAGTTGCTTTCAGTTGACGATCGATGATGTCCACTTGGAAGGCGTGCCCATGATTGATGCCAGTGTTCCTGAATCAACCCCAATGGCAACCGTCCCCAAAAACCAGAAAACATCAGAACAAGTATTGCTTGATCGCCGAATTTTACTGGCGGAAGATGGTCCGGATAATCAGCGTCTGATCGCATTCATACTACGCAAAGCGGGAGCGGATGTTGTCATTGTCGAAAATGGACTTGCCGCGATGGAAACGATTTTCGCGAGCGAACCGACGCTTGACCCTTTAGCCCTCGAAAGAGCTCAACGTTTCGACGTCGTTTTGATGGACATGCAGATGCCGGTAATGGACGGTTACGATGCGACGCGTAGCCTTCGGGAGCGTGGATATGAAGGCGTCATCATTGCGCTCACCGCGCACGCGATGGCAAGCGATCGGACAAAGTGTTTGGATGTGGGTTGTACCGACTACCTCACAAAACCGGTCGATCGCCAAGGACTCATCACGGTCGTTGCAAGCCATTGCTCGAGCGCCGGCCAATCGATTTTGGCATCACTTCCGTTGACGAGTGATGGACCATCGTCTTTTCACGTGCCGCTCTAAAAGATTCTGTCGAGATTAACGAGTTTCTTCTCTGCATCGTTCGACCAGCTTTGTTTCATGGCTCCTTCTTGGGCCGCTGCCCGGCACCGCGATCACGGTACGATTTCCAGTGAAAAGGACAGAGAACCTGGACATGGCGTGTTCGGGACTCTGATTTGGTTATAATCACAACAACCTTTTCCCGCATCCGAATGGAACCCATCATGTTTCGTCCCACGTGTCTTTCGTTTCTTTTGATCATTGGCTTCGTCACAACGGCATGGGCCGAGAAAAACAGCTTGCTGGAACCGAAGATCACGACACTCGGATCGCCTGTCATCACCGAGACCTACGAGTCTCCACTGGCGGCACCCTTCACGGGCGTAAAAGGTACCTGGAACGTCATTGACGGGATTCTGGTTGGGAAAGAACTGGCTGCGGATAAGCACGCGGCGGTTTTGAACCTTCAAGAAAAAAATCGCGATTCGGTCATCCGCTTTTCATTCCAACTCGGTGGGGACACTACGGGGTTCAACTTAAGTATGAATCATGCTTCAGGCCATCTGTTCCGTATCGTCGTGACGCCTTCAGCAATGTCCATCAACCTTGACAAGAATAAGAAAGACGCAGCATCCAAAACAGTTGTCATGGCCACTGCAAAAGGCAAATTCGAGCAAGGCAAATGGTACACCATGCAAGTTGAGATGCGTGGAGATCGCGTCGTTGCCCAAACCGACAACGGCCTTATCGTTGAGGCATCAAACCCAACGCTTGATGTCGACAAACCGAACTATCGATTTGTCATGAAAGGTGATTCATTATCGATCGACGATCTACAGATTTGGGAAGTCAAGTAAGCCTCTGGTATCGTCCTCCCCTGCTCTCCCATTTCATCTCTATCATTAACCATCGATCATGAAAAACGAAATCAACCGCCGCGACGGTATTAAGTTAGTTACGGCCGGAACGATCCTCGGTTTAAGTTCGAATCCCGGCAATGCGAACGCAGCTTTGCAAGCTGATTTAAACACCAACGATGCGTGGGCGAGAACTCATGATCGTGTTTGGCTCGGCGGAACTTATTGGGCGAACCCGATGGAAGACTGGCGTATCGTCGATGGCGCGGCGGAATGCCAAAGCCAAGGACTTGATCGCAGCGTTCATTCTCTCACTCACCAGATTACCGAACCGGCGAAAGGCTTCGTGATGTCGGTCGACATTGAGTCGCTCGCGAAATCGATCGAAAACGCAAGTGCAGGATTTCGCGTCGGCATTCGCAGCGACATCAATGAGCATCGCAGTAACTGCTTCGTCTTCAAAGGTATCAATGCGGGTGTGATTAATGGGCAACTAAGTCTGGGGCCTAAAACCGTACCGCTGGCCATGCCATCCGGCGAGACAAAATTCAGACTTCGACTCCAAGCCGAAAACGCGGCCGAAAAATACATCATTTTAACACTGGAGGCAACGTCACCGACAAGCGGCGCAGTTCTGGGCATTGTCAAACAAATCGTTCCTGTGGATGACTTGCTGGGCAACGTCGCCGTGGTGAGTAACTATCCGGCCGGTGGCAGGAAAGGTGGAAACAATGCGGAGACGAGTTTCCGTTTCAGTTACTGGACGATGGCCGGCGATGCGTTCACGGTCAGCTCACAGAATCAGTTTGGGCCGATTCTCTGGTCGATGTATTCGCTCAGCGATTCTCGATCGAACGAAGGATTTGTATTAAAAATCAGTGCCCTGACCGGACCGATGGGAAAGGATGACAACCAAACGATCGAATTGCTTGTCCAGCGGGGTGATGATTGGCAAACGATGGGCAAAGCGACGCTAGACCCCGATGCCTGGGTTGCCACGTTCCGAATTCCGAACTGGGATCAGACAAAGGACGCAAAGTATCGATGGGTGTACGAAGAAAAGCATCGCGACGGTTCAGTAACACCCAACGAGTGGACCGGCATGGTGAGGTCCAATCCCATCGGCCGTCCGCTGCGAATGGGAGCGTTGACCTGCCAGAACGATTACGCGTTCCCCTATGAGCCGGTTGCGGACAACGTGGGCAAGCTCGATGCCGATTTGCTTTATTTTTCCGGCGATCAGATCTACGAGAATCATGGTGGCTTCGGAATCATTCGCGAGCCCGCGGAACCCGCGATACTGAATTATCTGCGAAAGTTCTATCAGTTCGGTTGGTCGTTCCGAGAAGTGATGCGAGACCGGCCGACGCTATGTTTGCCTGATGATCATGATGTATTTCAAGGCAACATCTGGGGCGAAGGCGGGGCGAAGATGATTGACGAAGACGGCGGTGCGTCTTCCAAGGGTGGCTATCGCGAACCCGCTCGGATGGTCAACGTCGTTCATCGGACGAACGTCTCTCATCATCCGGATCCCTTTGACTCGACGCCATCAAAGCAAGACATCAGTGTCTATTACGGCGACATGGTCTATGGCGGCGTGAGCTTCGCGATCATCGCCGATCGGCAATGGAAGAGCGGACCGGACCGAGTCGAAACCGGCAGTGGACGTGCGGACCATGTGATGGATCCCAACTTTGATTGTCGCTCGCTTGATCAACCGGGCCTGGTGCTGCTGGGTGAGCGTCAAGAAGCATTTCTTAAGCAATGGGCCACTGACTGGCGAGGTCATTCGTTGAAAGTGGTCTTAAGCCAAACGGTGTTCGCTGGCGTGGCGACTCACCATGGATCTTATAACGGCTACCTGAAGGCTGACTTGGATTCTGGCGGCTGGCCTCAGACACCGCGCAATCGTGCGATCGAGAGCCTGCGACCTTCAATGGCGTTGCATATCAATGGAGACCAACACCTCACCAGTCTGACGCAGTACGGGGTGGAAAAACAGCGGGATAGCAATTGGTCGTTCTGTACACCCGCGATCGCTGTCGGTTATCCGCGTTGGTGGCGACCTGACGAATTGGAGATGCCGCATGCGAATCGTCCCAAGCATGGATTGCCAAACACGGGCGAGTATATCGATGGGCTAGGCAACAAAGTGTATGTCTATGCCGTTGGTAACCCCGAAGTCGCAGCGAAGCCCAATCGCTATGAAAAGGCACATCAAAAAGGGAGCGGCTTCGGTTTTGTCACGATTGATCCTGACAAGAAGACCTATCGAATTGAATCGTTCCGGTTTCTCGTTGACGTGACCGATGAAAAACCAACCAATCAATTCCCCGGCTGGCCCGTGACGATTCGACAAGCGGAGAACGGCGGGCGTAATATGATCGGATAGATGGCGAACTTGGAGTTCGTTAACAGGTTTCGGGTTGGTAACGTTTGCTCCGCGTCGGGGATCAAGATCGACAGACTGCTCCGATGCGGCCACCGCGTTGTGCAAATCTAAACTATCCTTATTCTCTTACCTGTGATCATCTGAACGTTGCTGCTCAGGGAGAGGAAGATTGATTCACGAAATTATACGAAGCAGCCAGCCTGGTGGCCAACAAGCTGCTGGAGCATTGCCGAATCATGAGGCGATGCGTTCCCACCATCGGATTGCGATTTTGACGGACGGCTACTCGACGCCGTTCTTGGCCAAAACTGCGATCAGCATGCTGCGATATCGCCGAGACGATATCGTTGCCGTCATTGATAAACCAGAGGCGGGAAAGACAGCTCAGGAGTTGCTGGGCGCGGGGGGAGACATTCCTGTCGTTGCCTCCATTGCTGACGCCGCCGCACCTGATGCATTGTACATCGGCATCGCGCCACCGGGCGGCAAGTTACCACCACCTTGGCGTGAAATCATCCTTGCCTCTTTGCATCGAAACCTCGATGTCGTTTCTGGTTTGCACGACTTTTTGACGGACGACGACGAATACCTTCAACTGGCCAACAAGTTAGGCTGCCGTTTGATTGATGTTCGACGAAATCGACATAAGGAGACGGCAGAACGACATCACTTTCGTCGCGGATGCACTCGCATTCATTCGGTCGGACACGATTGCAGCGTCGGCAAAATGGTGACGACGCTTGAAGTGCAACGCGGACTCGCCCAACGCGGTCACGATGCCAAGTTTCTTGCAACGGGTCAAACGGGGATCATGATTTCTGGCGAAGGTGTGCCCATCGATTGCGTGGTCGCGGACTTCGTCAACGGCGCGGCCGAAGCGTTGATGATGCAGAACGAACAACATGACTTTCTCCTGGTTGAAGGTCAGGGCAGTATTTCGCATCCGGCGTTCTCCGCGGTGACGTGCGGATTACTTCATGGCAGCGCCCCCGACGGATTGATCTTTTGCTACGAAGCGGGGCGGGCTCAAGTGAAGGGCCTTCAGGGCGTCGACATCTCGCCACTTCAGGACCAAATCAAAGCTTACGAGCTGCTCGCGAATCTCCGCCATCCTTGCCGTTTCATCGGCATCGCAGTCAACACTCGCCATTTATCCGAGTCCGAAGCGGACGCGGAAATCGAACGGGCGGAGGCGATGTTTGGCCGTCCCGCATGCGACGTTTACCGGACGAACGCAGACAAATTGGTCAACGCATGTATCAAGCTTCGCGAGGAGTTACTTGCGTCATGAAGATGAAGCTCTATCGATTAAGTCTGCCGCTTGCGCATGAATTTCGAATTTCTCGTGGCGCGATTTCCACTCAACCAAGTCTGATCGTGGAATTGGAACATGACGGTGTGTGCGGCTTCGGCGAGGTAACGGAAAATAGCTTCTACGGGCACACGTTCGAGTCGATCACGGCGTCTCTGCAAAAGGCAACGGACATGCTTGATGAATACATCGATCGTTCGCCAGCGGAGTTGTGGCAGCGAATGCTCAGCGCTTTGGATGGCGATCTGTTTGCGTTGTCGGCCCTGGATATTGCGGCACATGATCTTCACGGTAAACGCATCGGGATGGCGACGTGGGAAGACTGGGGTCTGGAGTGGAAAGATGTACCAACTTCCAGCTACACCATCGGTATTGATGCGATCGAAACCATGGTGGAAAAACTGAAGGAGATGGCTGGCTGGGCGATCTATAAAATCAAACTGGGAACGTTACAAGATTTGGAGATCGTGAGAGAACTGCGACAACACACCGACGCGGTGTTTCGAGTGGACGCAAATTGTGCGTGGACGGCGGAGCAAACGATCGCCAACTCTCATGTGCTTGCGGACCTTGGAGTGGAGTTCATTGAGCAACCGCTTCCTATTATGGCGACGAGACGAGACAAGCAGCGTGTTTTTGAAGAGTCGGCTCTACCGATCATTGCGGACGAAGATTGTCAGCAAGCCCGGGATGTTGAATCGTGCCAAGGTTTGTATCACGGCGTAAACGTCAAGATATGCAAGTGCGGTGGCCTGACGCCCGCACGAAGGATGTTACATCTTGCCCGTGAGATGAACATGAAAACGATGGTCGGCTGCATGGTGGAAAGCTCCATCGGCATTAGCGCGGCCGCACAATTATTACCGCTGCTGGATTACGCTGACTTGGACGGGGCGGTATTGCTGGGTGATGAACCGGCACGTGGCGTCACGATTTCAAAAGGCGTGATTCAGCGATCTGACTTGTTTGGATGCGGCGCCGAACTCATTCGTGAGCGCGTCGAAAAGTTTCTCGTTTCCTAAACAAGGCTCTTCCGCAGAATCTGTGGGTACAAACCCGCTCAAAACCGAGTTTGCATCAGCAAATGACGGCATTTTTGAGCGAAAACATCAAGGTTGGAAGTCACTTTCAGTTTAGAGATGGATTT
>Ga0105050_10008636_pt1 | contig 11679 bp, 7 predicted proteins | sample FRY01_FD_78088 | JGI IMG/M metagenome (GOLD analysis project Ga0105050, IMG submission 78088) | Freshwater microbial communities from Lake Fryxell liftoff mats and glacier meltwater in Antarctica - FRY-01 | ecosystem: Environmental > Aquatic > Freshwater > Ice > Glacier meltwater ... | reverse complement strand
GGCACCTCACGAATCGGACTTCAAGAGCCCGAATCGCAAAGCGAAACGCGTCAGATCGGCTCGTGTCTTGAGTGTCAGTTTGGCCATCAGTCGTGACCGATACGATTCGATCGTCTTGACGCTCAGGAACAGTCGATCGGCAATCGACTGATTCGTGTAACCTTGCGCAAGGAGCGTTAGAACTTCGTGTTCGCGGGCGCTTAGCATGTCCAGCGCTTCCCGATCATGTACATCTTCGCCACGATCTGATTCCGGGATCGTCGGACGGTCTCGCCCCGGCAGACTCATGAAAGGCCGCCCCGCAGCCACCGTTCGAATGGCTGTCAGCAGTTCTGTGTCTGCGGCGGACTTCACAAGATACCCAGCCGCTCCGGCACTGATTGCCATTTGAAACATCGACACATCATCGTGCATCGTCAGGACCAGGATTCGCGTCTCCGGAACATTTTTTACCAGATAAGTGATTTCGACCAGCGCGTCACCGCCGGGCATTGACAGGTCGAGCGTCAGGACATCAGGACACAATTCCAGGACCTTCACTCGTGTCGCGACAATGTCGCCGGCTTCGCCAACGACTTTCATGTCTGTCTGAGTATTGATCAGCAGTTTCAGTCCCGACCGCAGGACCGCATGATCATCAGCGATGAAGACTCGAATCTCAGACATGAGTTGCACTCTGAACGGCCAGTGGCAAATGAACGGAGACGATCGTACCAGTTCCTGGGCTGGCCACAATCTCCGCTCGGCCACCAGAGATTGTCGCACGCTCACGAATGCCAAGTAATCCATAGCCGCTGCTCTTCCCGCGAACAGCCGCCGGCGCGTCAAAACCTTTTCCGTTGTCTGAGACTTCCAGCTCCAATTCCCTGCCCCGCACGGTCACCGACACTCGAATCCAGGTTGAATCGGAATGTTGAATGGCGTTTGAAAGTGCCTCCTGAACGATCCGAAATGCCGTTGACTCAATGTCCGCTTCGAGGCGTGTTTCGTTGAGCCCCGACGCAGCAAATTCGACTGCCGGTATTGCTGTCTGGCGAACCTCCTCGACCAGTCGTTCGATCGCCGCCACCAGCCCCAATTGATCCAGAATGACTGGTCGAAGACCCCTGACAATTCGCCGCAACTCTGTATGCAAATCTGCCCCCATTTGCCGCAGCACATCCACCTGTTCCCGGACTTCAGGGCTCGTGGACGTCTCCTGCAAAGCTCGCAGGCCAAGCATCAGGCTTGTCAGTGATTGCCCGAGCCCATCATGCAGGTTTTGAGTAATCCGTCTGCGTTCTTCTTCCTGCGCCGACAAAGCCTGACGCAGAAAATGCATGCGACTATCGGCCAGCCTTTGGACCGGACGAACAGCCACGAGCCACAATACGGGCGCGACGAACAGCGTTAGCAGGCAGGCATCAACAACAGCTTGAAATGAGTCACCGCTTTTCGCAGGCAGAATCCAGGGAAGCAGCTTCATAATGAAATATTCGCTCGCAAACGTCGTCACAAGCGAAAGCCACAGCAGTCGATGTGGCCGAACGGGCGGAGGTGTCATTTTGAAGCGACTGGGCATAATCGATCTGCTGGCATCAAGGGGAATCAATGCAAGAGTGAAGCTGTTGAACTTCCACGTGGGCCGACGACATCATAGCAACAGGCGTTGGCGCCCCAACTGCTCAGAGACGCGTGCATTCACACAATTCCCAAGGCTCTCGCCAATGAAGGTGGTTCGCACCGCGTCGAGCTGCAATGTCTTCAAAGACACGACAGCCTCTGCTACCACAGCTCAATAATTCTTCGATTCGTCCAAAACTTTCGGAATTTTCGCGCCCGAATCGTTCCACAATGACTCCACGCTGGAGAGAGTGCGTTCATTCGTCGGGCTGATGCTTTGTCATACAGGAAGTCGCTGGTCGCCAAACTCAAAAGAGCTTAGCATCGAGCTGTCAATAAGTGTCTCGTCAAAATCAGCCGTTGATCGCTCGCTCACGGTTTTCACAGAACCGGACGCTAACGCGTTCCGGCTGAGAAGACATTAATAAACCGCTCGATGCGAAGTCGATCACATCATGGCCACACCTGCAAAATCCGCGGCTCGCCAGGAGATCGGATCGACAGTGATGTCGATGATCCATGGAGCGGCGCAGACTTCTCCGGACGGTCGACGGCAACTGTTCGAAAGGCTATTCCACCATTATGGACCGCCGCTTGAGCAGTATTTGATGCAATATGGGCGGGTTCCGCCCGATCAGGCTGAAGATGTGGTACACGAGTTTCTGATTGCCAAACTCCTGATTCCGGCACCGCAGGACAATCTGGTGAGCCGTTTTCTGAAGAGCCAGGAGACTGCTCCCAATCGCCGGTTTCGTGATTATCTGCGCCGATCACTCCTGAATTTTCTGCGAGACCAGCAACGACAACCGGCGCTGAATGCCGTGAGCCTCGACCAGATCGAAGGCTTCATGCCTCCGGACAATGCCGCGAGGCCGCCGCATGACGAATTTGCCGGCGAATGGGCTGGCAACCTCCTGCGTCTGGCAATCAACGCGATGCGGAGAGAATGTGAGGACAAAGGTCAGCTGGATGTCTGGGACGTGTTTGACGCGCGAGTGTTGAACCCAGCCAGAACGGGAGTCCCTGCTGTCAGTTTCGAAGAGCTTTGCTCGGATGGGCGATTTGGAACTCCGCGCCAAGCCGGAAACCTGTTGCAGACGGCTGCCCGGAAGCTCAATCGCATCATGCGGCAAATGATCACGGATTACCTTCCCGTCCACGATGAGACTCAGGATGCTGCTGTCGAAGAAGAATTCCGGGAGGTGCAGGCGATCCTCAAAGATCGCGGAGGATTGCGGCTAGCCGACATCTTGTTGCGTTCGACGGCAGTTCACACGGCCATGGTGCTTCGAGTCCGGGGGAAAATTTCCGCTTCAAAGCCGTATCAACTGGCGATTCCAGGCCAATACGTGGTTGGAACCGAGCCGGGATTGCCTGTCGTTCTGGACTCCACTTCCGGGGCCGCGCTCCGGCATGCAATCATCGTCCTGACATCACTCACGTCCAGGATCATTGATCTCAACTCAGCCGAAGGAACGTTTGTCAATGAAAACAAAATTGAATTGGCTAAACTGCAGGACGGTGATCAGATCCGCTGCGGCAACGCGTCGCTGACTGTGCGGCTCCTGGGAAGTATTCCATCAGCCCCGGGTTATGCTCCAACTCTGATCACGTCATCAAGTGGTCCTTCCGATGACGAACCTGATATCCCGGCAATCCCGGGATACGCCTCACTGCAGGAAATCGGCCGAGGAGCGATGGGGATCGTGTATCGGGCCGTCCAGCTGGGAACGAATCGGAAGGTCGCCATCAAGTGCATTCATCCCGAACGGCGCCCCGACGATCATGTGAGGCAACTGTTTCTGCGTGAGGCAAATATCCTTTTGAAACTGCAGCATCGGCGAATTGTGCAGTGCCTGAGTTTTGGCTTTGCTGAGATGAATCCCTATCTAGTCCTCGAGTTTGTCGAAGCAGCAGAAATCGAGCAATTGGTCTGGGGACATACACCGGCACGTCGCGTTCGAATGGCAGTCAAAGTGATCCTGCAGGTTTTGGAGGCCTTGCAATTTGCTCACAAGGCCGGAGTCATTCACCGTGACATCAAGCCTTCCAACATTCTGGGGAGCCTGAGAAACGGAAAGCTGCATCTCAAGATCTCCGACTTTGGACTCGCCAAATTCTATGAGACATCGGGATACTCGGGAATTAGCGCCTCGGGCGATATCTGCGGATCCATTCCCTACATGTCGCCCGAACAACTGCTCGACAGCCGATCGGTGGGACCGGAGTGCGATGTTTACGCGGCGATTGTTTGCCTCTACCGATTGCTGACGGGCGAGTTTCCATATCCGAATGGAACGCCAGCCGAGGCTGTCCAGCATCGTCTGATGGGGAACGCTCGGCCAGCGAAGTTATACAATCCCGAAATTCCGGACGGACTGGCACGAGTGATCAAAGTTGGTTTGTCGCGCGTACCCGAAGAGCGGTTCAGCACAGCTCAGTCGCTTTTCGACGCTCTGGCAAGCCTGCAGTTGCTCACAGATGCCTAAGAAGGTAATCATACATCCGAGCAGTGACGTGACGATGGATTTTGCTGACACTCACGACCATTTTGAAGAGAGTGAAGAAGCTGTGAAACCAGAGCTGACGCTGACATCACTGGGACGCTTTGAACTCAAAGCCGTACTGGGAGAGGGAGGTTTTGGTCGAGTTTACCTTGCCTATGATCCGCATCTGGATCAGCTGGTTGCTCTGAAAGTTTCTCTGCTGGACTCCGCAAAAAAGAAGCACCGTGATCGAATCCTGAAAGAAGCCCGAGCGGCATCGCTGCTTCGTCGTCACGATGCGATTGTTCCGGCGTATGAATGTGCTGAGGACAAGGGCTTTCTGTATATCGTGTTTGAATATATCGAAGGCATGTCGTTGTCGAGTCGTCTTCGTCAGGGCTCAGTGGATCGACGGCAGGCCGTGGAATGGATCCGAGTCATCGCAGGCGCCCTTCAGTTCGCACATGAGAACAATTTGATCCACCGAGATGTCAAGCCTCACAATATTTTGATCAGCGCTCAGGCACGGCCTTTTATTACAGACTTCGGGCTCGTCCGCTGGATATCAAACACAGATGACCTGACCGAGCCGGGAAACTTCACTGGGACAATCGCTTACATGGCACCGGAGTTGCTGGATGGTAACGCATCCGAGGGCGATACCGATGGAGAGCCCGTCGCGAGACAGGAGAATCATGACAGAGCCGTCGATCAGTACAGTCTGGGCGTTGTGCTTTTCGAGTGTCTGACCGGTCATCGCCCATTTGAGGGTCACGCAAGCGCCGTTGTCGGAATGAAGGTGTCGCAGCCGCCACCTCCGCCAAGTCGCCACGACCCGAGTATTCCGAAAGAACTGGATGCGATCTGCCTGAAGGCGATTCAGAAACATCCAAAGCATCGTTACCCGGACTGCGCGGCCTTTGCGGAGGCGCTCAAGGGCTGGCTGGAACAGCACTCAAAGGAGACTGCGCCTGACGACGAACCGCTACCGGTCCGACAGGTTCCCGCCGGAACCAGAACCCGGAAAAACTGGACGGCAATCTGGCAGGTTTCCGCTGTGTCCGTCCTTTTGCTGGCAGTCGCAGCCATCGTCTACGTCTGGCCGCCGCAGCCCGTGGCGGATCCAGTGCCTCCGGAGCAACTCGACCTGCCGACCGATGCAGCCTCCACTGCCGATTCGATCCGTGAAATGGTGCAAGAGCAGGCGAGGCAGAGGGACCTCAAATTGACCGAAGAAAACAGTCTTGGCATGCTCTTCAGCCTAATTCCCTCGGGGAAATTCGAGATGGGATGCTCGGGCAAAGAATATCAGGAACTTGAAAGACGTCCCGAGCCATATCCGAGAGTTTACGTAAAAGATATTGCGGAAAAAGCGATGCCGTCGCACATCGTCCAACTCACGAAGCCTGTCTATATGGCCCAGACGGAAGTGACTCAGGCGATGTTCAAAGAGTTCAAGGATTCTAGCGGAGAAGATGGGGCTCAGCAGGCAGGAGAAGAAAAGTCTTACGTTACGAACGTCTCCTATCAAGAGGCACTGAAATTCTGCAAGTGGCTATCGGGACTTGAAAAGGAAAAGGCCGTTGGACGTCATTATCGACTACCGACAGACGCGGAATGGGAGTTCGCACGCCGTGCAGAAATCCAGGGCTCGAATGCACTCGGTGTGCAGAATATGCGAGATGGTGTCGGCGAATGGTGTTCGGACTGGTTTCGTGAATACAAACGGACGATTGCTGACGCGAAAACGAACCTGACAGATCCCACTGGCCCAGATAGCGGAACAGAACGAGTGATCCGTGGCAGCGATCAGTATGGCACACCATCGTATCGCGATTCAGCTTTGCCTGTAACCGAAACGGCCGCAATTCGCATTGTTCTTGAACTCGTGCCATGACGCTTCCGTACTCAAACAATCATAAAAAGATGGAACAAACACGTCACGGAACTCACAAAAACATTGGAAAAGATGAATCGATATTCGGAGCCAGTCAAGTTCTTTCAAGCTGGGAGTGCATAACGATTACCGTACTTTTATTTCAAAGATTATTGGGTCAGCGGCGCAGGATCGCCATGCTGAGGTCGTCTGGATTGGGGGAAGGTATGGAGTCCGCGGCTTTTCTCTCCTGATAAACTCCTGCCTCTACAGCAATTCGACTGGCGATGAATTCTCCGGAGATTTCTATGAAGACAAAAATCGAAAGCTTCCTCAAAAGCACCTCTCCAAGGCAACGCATGATTAGCGGCACGAGTGGTCTGCTGCTATTCCTCGTCCTGTTCGCGACTTACAAGTGGGGCTGTACTCCGACGCTTGATCCTGCCACGACTCCCACAACGGGTACTCTTTTACTCTCTGCCACAGCGCAGCCGATTGTCTACGACGCGATATCGCACCACAGCGTTTTTGCTGAAGATATGACAACCGGGGAGAAGACGTATATTCTTACGCCGGACACCCCGACCGAACTGCCCCCAGGCACGTACAGCCTCCAGACAAAACCGGGCACGCAGTTCAGTTTCCAGGACCCTGAGTTTACGATTGCGCTTGGGAGCCCGACTCCACATGGTCTGTTGATCAAGTTCGTTTTTCCGTGGAAGGTCCCGATGCTGCCTGCGGTCTCAGGCGCATACGCCGAATGGACAGGAACAATGGTCAGAACAGTCGGTGACGCCGAAATGACACTCTCCTACAGCCTTTCCATGGAGACACTTGGGGAAGTAGAAGTCGAAGTCGATAGATGCCGTTGTCGCTGGCTGAAAGTCGAAGTCGAAACCAAATCCGTCAAGGAAACTGCGTTTCTGGCGGTGGATATCAATCAGTGGGAAACACGGCAAGAGTTTAAGGTGAAACGCGGTTGGATGACAGCCCGCACCGCAGACATCGCCTCCGAACTCGAAATCATGTTTGCCAGTGCGGACGGGGAAAATGGTGCAATACCCCCGGAAGAAATTACAGTCGCTTTCAATGAGCAGGAAGATGTTCTCGCCCAAAAAGCTCAGGAGTTGGGCGCACCACTTCCTGTTGATCGACTGAGTCTGCTGGATGCTCTGACATTGGTCATGGATGCCGATTTCACCGGAGCTTCAGAGCAGGCCGGTCAAATGCGAGCCGTTCTCTCGAATCTGGATGAAGTCGTTAGCAGTGATGTACGTGCCGGCAATAATGGCGAGCTGAATTGCCTCGTTGTTCGGTCGAGGCCGGAATCCGAGAAGGACAACGACAAGATGAGCCAGGGGCCGTCAATGTTCGTTGAACTGGCCCGCAGTGACCCATCTGTGCCATTCAGCTTTATGCGTGTTCATGTGAGTTACCCAAACCTTGAGGCCACGCTGAATTTGGATAGTTATTTTTTGCCTGCAGCTGTTTCAGCAGCGGTCAAAGTACCTGCTGCCCCCGACATCGCCGCACTTGACGATGCAGCCAAACTTTTTGCAGAACTACCCGACAAGCCTCGATTCGACCTCGCGACAATTCCCAGAGAAAATGGTCCCTGGGTTATGTACGAAGGGCACATTGATTTTGGCCCCAGTCGCAGAATTCTATATACCGCGAGGATTGAGGCCTTGGCCTCCGTGAAGGATGAGGAAAAAGAGTACCGCTGGCTGAAACTGGAGATACACAGTGGCCCGAATGGCGGCGGACTCCCTCACAGCGAGACAGCCATCGTGCTCATTGATCCGGAGGCGTACGTCGCAGAAGGGGCGGCTGATATCCTGGACGGGTGGTTTGTCTATCGCAATCACAACCAGATTGAGAATGCCAACATCGACGAGCATGTTCTGAAATTTGATCCCGATGGCGACATGACGCAAACTCTTGAAGATCTGCAAATGCTGGGTTGCGAGGTGTCGCCGGAACGCTTGACCGTGCATGACGTCCTGGCCCTGCTCTTCAATGCAAGACTCCCTCGCTCACCGTCAATTTTCAGGCCTCTTCGTTCAGCCGTGTCCGCCAAATTGAAGAATTCTGATGGGCGTACAATGACACGACAGGATCTGGCTTTAAAAAACCGTACCACGGTTCCCGGCAAAGTCTGGAAATTCGCGGGTGATGACCATTTCAGTTACACATTTGAACGCAGCGACAAGGTTCCGTTCAGTTTTATCTCGTTGAATCTGACCTATGAGTCGGTGAAGCTGTTTGCCAATCTGGAATCGAATGTTCCGCCGAATTGGCCTGCACCCCAGCCGTTCGATCAAAGAGAATTGGAACAGCGCAGCAAAGACACGCAAAAAGCCGGGGAGGATTGGCAGACAGAAAACGTCAACTTTCGCTTTTGGACACTGACCACGGAGAATCCGAAAAGCGCTAAGATCCAGGAACGCGTGTTCGCCGAATGGGCTGGGGAAAGCAAGCCGCGTCGAGGGGCGCTCAAAGGCGTTAATTTTTTCCTAAAACTCCGTTCAGGAAAAGTGATTCCGTACGCGAGGAATGCAACTCAACTCTCGAAACTCGATGAGAACTGGATCACCGAAGGTCGATTTTGGGAAGTGAAAAATTGGAAGGCGGAAGGCTGGGGCGAGCAGACCCATGGCAGCCGAGCAAGATTTAGCAAACTGACACCGAAAGGGAAGAACCCGCCAAAACTTGAGTTAAACGTCCGAAATCTCGACACCAGACACGAGGAGAAAGTCAACATTCCCCTGGAACAATTGTCTGACACTGATCGGACGTGGGCCCAGGCGGCCGACTCGTACTAACGCCCCCGCCTGTCCGGCAATTTCAGTAGCCAGTCGCGACTTCGATTGAACTGCGTCCCTGTTAGCATCGAGCGGAAAATAAGTGTCGCCTTTCGCTCCGCGAAAGTTGCGAACACGCGGCTTTCGCTGAGCGAAAGGCAACTCTAAAAAACTGCACGATGCTAACCTGCAGCGAGTGACGATTCAGCGGTTGCCGTTCTGCCTGCCATCGTCGTCGTTCGCCCTGCGAACAAAACATGTCAAGCGACAGCCACCGCTTTTCGTTCGCGGAGCGGCTGTGTGGGCTCTTCAATTCGCAGGGTGGGACCTGCAAGTAACGCGAGCGCCAGCCACGCAAAATGCGGTTCATCGACCAATGAAGTGCGCGACTTAAAAATGGCGGACTCTGGGGGGGAGTTGAGCCTGCTTGTGGCGTTAAACCACTATGATTCGGCCCAACGGGCCTCGGCAAGTCGGCCTGGGGCAACGTCCAGGTTTCCACGGCAGCATGAAAATCTGAAATCTTTTTTTCCACCCGCGCAACGCACGTTCGATCTGTCCGTCTATTGGTTGATCTCCTTAGGAATATCAGTTTTCCCACGGACCAGCTACAGAGGTACAGACCATGAATACAAACCTGCCGACTCACCCTGTTGCAGATTCCTTTCCACAAACATCATTGGCGACATCGCCGGGAACGCGGTGGACTTATTGTTTCCTCGCAGTGGTTTTGTGCGGCTCGATTGCACTTGCTGATGGTGGTTCAAGAGCGACGATTGAATCCATAGTCACTGCGAAGCTCTCTGCGGTGCCAGTCACAGCCTCAGCGGCAGCGGCAGAAAAATGGTCCGATGACCCTTCATTCCGCACCGTGGAATGTTCTCGAAGCCTGCCCCTGGTATCGCTCCGATCCGTGGGCGAACTTCAGCCCTCATCGTCGTGGACCTTTGTCATTGCTCACGGCCTCGGCGGAACGATGTCGGGTGATCGCTTTTGTCAGTTGGCCATCGAGATCAAACGCACAAATCCCGTCGCCAATGTGCTGCTGATTGACTGGTCATCAACGGCGTCAGAAACCAGTTACGGGATTCCCCGCATTTGGCACAGATGAGGCGACGCCACTGAGGGTTTGATTGACTCCCTGAGTCCAACCTCGGCCGATGTTCACGACAGCGCTTGCACTGCCATTTGAACTCGCGGGTTCCGACCGCGACGGCGATCTGACAGGTTGCTGTTGCTGGCGACAATGCGATTCAGGATCTCGGAAATCTGCAGACTCAGTTTCATCGCTCGACAACTTTCTTGTACTCAACACATCGAAGATCACAAAATACTGGCCCAACCTCGTTCCCAACCTCGTTCCCAACCTCGTTTTCAGCCCGCAAGGCAAGTATCGATTTAGTCGTCACCTGAGCCGCGGGTGTTTTCGTTGTGTTGTTAAGACACTCACCCGCAGCTAACGCTTCGCGGCTCACTAAATTAACATTCCGCTTGAGTCCAGGAATATCGACTGTCTGATTTGAAGCGCCGACGCCCGGAACAGAGTGCTGATCCGCCGCTTCGCTCTGAGCATGTTGAAAAACGAAAAGTCCGAAAAGCGTGGAATCAAAAACAAACGACTGCTAGCCGCCAGGGACAGCGACTACCTTGCAAAGACACTGTTCCGTTAATGACTTAGCGCGCAATCGCCCTGGTCCGGAATAGCCAGCGAACCGTCAGATGTGGCAGAGACACAACTGGCGATTGGTGAATCATGCCAGGGAAACAGCGCCTGCGGTGGGAAAGATGCATTGCTCCCTCTACGCTGCGGACTCTAAACCGACAGCCACGCCTCGAATACGTCCGGAATTGCTTCAGCTCCACAAGATCCCATGAACCAACCCAACCTGTCCTCCTTCATTTGGTCCGTCGCAGACCTCCTGCGCGGCGACTACAAGCAATCCGACTATGGCAAGGTCATTCTCCTTTCACTGTACTCAGGCGTTTGGACTGCGTGCTGGAAGCCACCAAGGACGCTGTGCTGAAGGAGAAGGAAAAGCGGGAAGCTGCCGAGCTGAATGCTGAGGCGTTCCTGCTCAAGAAGTCCGGGCAGTTGTTCTTCAATACTTCGCCGCTGGACATGAGTAAGCTGATGGGCGATCAGGACCACATCAAGGAAAATCTGTACGCCTACATTCAGGCGTTTTCGCCAGCGGTCCGGGATATCTTCGAATGCTTTGACTTTTACACGCAGATCGACCGACTGGCAAAGGCTGAATTGCTGTATCTGATGACGGAGAAATTTGCAAATATCGACCTGCATCCGGAAGTCGTCAGCAATGCTCAGATGGGAACGGTCTTTGAAGAACTGATTCGGAAATTCGCCGAACTGTCGAACGAGACCGCCGGGGAGCACATGTCTCCCCGTGAAGTCATCCGTCTGATGGTCAACCTTCTGTTCATTGAAGATGACGAGATCCTGTCACAGCCCGGCGTTGTCCGTTCGCTCTACGATCCAACGGTTGCGACTGGGGGCATGTTAATCGGTGGCCGAAGAACATCTTTCGGAACTGAACCCGGACGCTCGGCTCGTCATGTTAGGACAGGAACTCAACGCCAGCGGATTCTGGCAGAAGATGCGAAAGAGTCTCGGCAGCAAGCGCAGGGAATTGAGCGAAGATCATATTGCTGAGATCACTCGACTGTTCGGCGACTGCGAAGAAGTTTCCATCGACCCTGAAACTGGAAAACGTGTCTCTGTGAGCCGCAAGGCGCTAGCCGCGGGTTCTTCTGCTCATGCTTCCAAAACACCGGCGGCTAGCGCCCAATGGCACTTGGTTTAAGAAATTTCTGAAATGGATATTTTTTGGCACGGTTATTGCGCATGTGAATTGACTCTCTTTAGAAGGAGTCAAATTGGCATGGTTGCGCG
>Ga0105050_10008633_pt1 | contig 11680 bp, 14 predicted proteins | sample FRY01_FD_78088 | JGI IMG/M metagenome (GOLD analysis project Ga0105050, IMG submission 78088) | Freshwater microbial communities from Lake Fryxell liftoff mats and glacier meltwater in Antarctica - FRY-01 | ecosystem: Environmental > Aquatic > Freshwater > Ice > Glacier meltwater ... | reverse complement strand
GTCTGTTTCGCGACCTGACTGCCAATAGGCTTTTCAGGTTGAGGATGGTGCTGTGAGAGAGGATTGAACTCTCGACCTCACCCTTACCAAGGGTGTGCTCTACCACTGAGCTACCACAGCCGCCTTTTTCCGAAACGTAACCCCGGGCGTTACCCCGAGGGCGGCAGGGTTCGGAAATACCCCACCTTAACAAACACTTCCGTCTCCGTAGCCGCTCCTTACCAAGGGTGTGCTCTACCACTGAGCTACCACAGCGCCGATGCCCGGAGGACGGGTTTCCGTTTGACGTGGCGGCTGATTAGTCGCAATCGCGCGGGCGTGCAAGCGCAATCTGGACCCTTTTTCGCTCCTGCGCTACACAGGGGGCATGGCGGGGAAAATGGATGATAAAGGCGGCACGGCCGGGCCTGTTGCGGGTGCCGGTGGCGGGATGCCGCCGGGTGGCAAGGCTGTTGCGGCTGCTGTGCGGGAACAGCGGTTGAAGGCGGCACTGAAGGCCAATATGGCCCGGCGTAAAGCACAGGCGAAGGCGCGCAGCAGTGGGTCCGCGAATAACGCTGACGCGGATATGACGGGGGTTCGGGGTGCTGACGTTGCGCAACAGACGGATAAAGATGGCGAACAGGCGACAGCCGGAACTATTGGTTCCGAACGGAACAGATAGCGAAAAGACAGCAAGGCGCAGCGTAGCGGGGCCGAACGCAGGCATTGCAGACGCAGCGCGAACCTGAAGCGGAACACCCCGTGCAGGTCACAGACAGAAAGCCCGAAGCGGGCACAGGCAGAAACGAGGCAGGCGGATGGATCAGATACTGGTAAAGGGCGGCGGGGCGTTGAGCGGCGTCATTCCGATTGCAGGAGCGAAGAACGCCTGCCTGACGCTGATGCCTGCCACCTTGTTGACCGAGGAGCCGCTGACGCTGACCAACGCGCCGCGCTTGTCGGATATCCGCACCATGACGCAGTTGCTGCAATCGCTCGGCGCCGAGGTGGCAAGCCTTCAGGGCGGGCAGGTGCTGGCAATGTCCAGCCACAAGATCACCAACCACAGGGCGGATTATGACATCGTGCGCAAGATGCGCGCCTCGATTCTGGTACTGGGGCCAATGCTGGCGCGCGACGGGCATGCTGTGGTGTCGCTGCCGGGGGGCTGTGCCATTGGTGCGCGGCCGGTGGATCTGCATCTGAAGGCGCTGGAGGCGATGGGGGCGCAGCTGGAGTTGCGCGATGGCTATGTGCACGCGAAAGCGCCGGGCGGGCGGTTGCGCGGTGCTGTGATCGAATTTCCCTTCGTGTCGGTCGGGGCGACCGAGAATGCGCTGCTGGCGGCGACGCTTGCCAAGGGTACGACGGTGCTGAAGAATGCGGCGCGCGAACCCGAGATCGTCGATCTGGCGCGGTGTCTGCGCCGGATGGGGGCGGAGATTGACGGCGAAGGCAGCAACACCATCACCATTCAGGGGGTAGACCGTCTGGGCGGGGCCACGCATCCTGTGGTGACCGACCGGATCGAACTTGGCACCTACATGCTCGCCCCGGCGATCTGCGGCGGCGAGGTGGAATTGCTGGGCGGGCGGATTGATCTGGTGGGGGCGTTCTGTGAGCGGCTGGATGCGGCGGGGGTTTCGGTGACCGAGACCGAACGCGGGCTGAAAGTGGAGCGCAAGAACGGCCGGGTGCGGGCGGTGGATGTGGTGACTGAACCGTTTCCCGGATTCCCCACTGACCTGCAAGCGCAAATGATGGCGCTGCTTTGCACTGCGGACGGTGTTTCGGTGCTGGAGGAGCGGATTTTCGAGAACCGCTTCATGCACGCCCCCGAACTGATCCGCATGGGTGCGAAGATCGACGTGCATGGCGGGCAAGCCACGGTGACGGGTGTGGACCGCCTGAAAGGTGCGCCGGTGATGGCGACGGATCTGCGGGCATCGGTGTCGCTTATCCTTGCGGGTCTGGCGGCAGAGGGGGAAACGGTGGTCAGCCGCGTCTATCACCTTGACCGCGGTTATGAGCGGGTGGAAGAGAAACTGGGTGCCTGCGGGGCCCATATTGAACGGATTTCAGGCTGATGGCGGATGCGCGCTTTGAAGATGGGGATGAGGCCCCGCTTTACATCGGGGCCGAAGAGCCCGGCGATCTGGCGGTGATGTCGGCGTTGGTGCAGGATGCGGTTTTTCCGATCGGCGAAATGACCTACCGGCGCGGCAAGCGGCAGTTTGCGCTGCTGCTGAACCGGTTCCGCTGGGAAGACCGCGAAGCTGCTGCCAAGGCGAGGCGCGGCTTTGAACGGGTGCAGACGGTGCTGGCAGTGGCACATGTGCTGGCGGTGCAAACGCAAGGGATTGACCGTGGTGACAGCGATACCGTGTTGTCGCTTCTGTCGCTGACATGGTTGCCGGGCACGGATGGGGCCGGGCGGCTGACGCTCGTCCTGGCAGGCGACGGCGCGATTGCGCTGGAGGTCGAGGCGCTGGAAGTGACACTGAAAGATGTGACGCGCCCCTACATTGCACCATCAGGCAAGGTGCCGGGGCACGGCTGAACGGCCCGGTGTCTTGTCATTGGTGATCGCAGGCGTTGTTTGGCGGCGCCCCTGCGGCACCATAAACCGGGCGCCGGCGCTTGAGGCGCGGGCCGTGCCGCGCTAAGGAACCCCTGCGATTGCAGGAGAATGCCGATGCCCGTGTTTCTATCAACCCAAGACGCGGGCTTTGAGGCCGCTTTCATCGGCCTTCTGGGCATGAAGCGCGAAGATGCCCCCGATGTGGATGACGCCGTGGCCACGATCATCGCCGATGTGCGGGCACGCGGTGATGCGGCAGTGATCGACTTGACCGCCCGCTTTGACCGTTTGGAACTGACGCCGGAAACGCTGGCGTTTTCGGATGCGGAAATTGATGCCGAAATCGCCAGGGTCTTGCCCGAAGACCGCGCCGCACTGGAACTGGCCGCAGACCGTATCCGCGCCTATCACGCCCGCCAGGTGCCACAGGATCAGCAATGGGTCGATGCGGCGGGGGCCACGCTTGGCTGGCGGTGGGGGCCTGTGTCCAGTGCCGGGCTTTACGTACCGGGAGGGCTTGCCAGTTATCCGTCATCCGTGCTGATGAACGCGATTCCGGCCAAGGTGGCGGGGGTTGCGCGGCTGGTGGTCTGCTGTCCGACGCCGGGCGGGGTCGTGAACCCGCTGGTCCTTCTGGCCGCACGGATTGCCGGGGTGGACCAGGTGTTCCGCGTTGGCGGCGCGCAGGCGATTGCGGCGCTGGCCTACGGCACAGATACCATCGCCCCGGTGGACAAGATCACCGGGCCGGGCAACGCCTATGTTGCCGCCGCCAAACGCCGGGTGTTCGGGCGGGTGGGGATCGACATGATTGCAGGACCGTCGGAGGTTCTGGTGATCGCTGACCGCGACAATGACCCCGACTGGATCGCGCTTGATCTGCTGTCCCAGGCGGAACATGACCAATCCGCGCAATCTGTCCTGGTGACGGACGATGCAGCCTTTGGCCAGGCGGTGGCGGCTGCGGTGGAAAAGCGACTGGAAACGCTGGAGCGCCGCGCCATTGCCGGGGCAAGCTGGCGCGACTATGGCGCGGTGATCGTGGTGCGCGATCTGGCCGAGGCCGCAGCCCTGTCGAACCGCATCGCCCCCGAACATCTGGAATTGTGCGTCGCCGATCCCGAGGCTTTGGCGCAAAACATCACGCACGCCGGCGCGATATTCCTTGGGGCATGGACACCCGAAGCGATTGGCGATTACGTGGGCGGGCCGAACCACGTGCTGCCCACAGCCCGGTCGGCGCGGTTTTCAAGCGGGCTGTCGGTGATGGATTTCCTGAAACGCACGACGATAGCCAAAATGACCCCGGCGGCCCTGCGCGCTATCGGGCCAAGCGCGGAACGGCTGGCAATTTCGGAAAGCCTTCAGGCGCATGGTCTGTCGGTGCGGGCGCGACTGGACCGGCTGAACGAGGGTGAGCGATGACCAACCGCATCTGCCATATCGAAATTGACGATCACGGCCTTGTCACCCCCACGCCCGAGATCGAACAGGAACGCAAGGTCGCCATTTTTGACCTGCTGGAGGATAACTCGTTCGTGCTTCCGGTTCGCGAACGCGCGGTGCCAAACGGCCCCTACCGCCTGGCCTTGGCGATCCGCGAGGGGCGACTGGTGTTCGATATCACAACCGAAGCGAATGAGAAAGTTGGCGAATTTCATCTGTCGCTTGGTCCGTTCCGGCAAGTGGTGAAGGATTACTTCCAGATTTGCCAATCGTATTTTGAGGCTGTGAAACGCCTGCCCCCCAGCCAGATCGAAGCCATCGACATGGCCCGGCGCGGCATTCACAACGAAGGGGCGCGGGTGTTGCAGGAACGGCTGGATGGCAAGGCCGAGATTGATATGGATACTGCCCGGCGGCTGTTCACATTGATCTGCGTTCTGCACTGGGGCTGATCATGGCAGACAAGGTTCCCGCTTCGGTGCTGTTCTGCTGCGACCACAACGCCGTCCGGTCCCCCATGGCCGAAGGTCTGATGAAACAGATGTACGGCCAGCGCGCCTACGTGCAGTCTGCGGGCGTGAAGAACGATATGGAGGTGGACGGCTTTTCAGTCGCCGTCTGCAAGGAACTGGGGATCGAGCTTGCGCGCCACCGCTCGCGCAGCTTTGATGAGATGCAGGAGTGGGGCGATGATCTGTCGGGGTTTGACCTTGTCGTTGCGCTGTCGCCCGCCAGTCAGCGCGTGGCGTTGGAACTGACGCGGTTTTACCACCTTGATGTCGAATACTGGCCCATCCTTGACCCGACCGGTCTGGGCGAAGGGCGCGAAGCCAAGCTGTCCGCCTACCGGCAGGCCCGCGACCAGATCCGCGAACGGATGGCGGCTCGCTTTGGCGTTCCGGATGCGGAAACCATGGGCTAACCCCGGCCTCAGTGCCAACCGCGATGCGCCACGATCTTCGGCATCGCAGATTTTGCACAGCCGGTCAGCCCGGCCACATGCACGGCATCGCAGCCAAGCGGGGCAAGGGCGGTCCCGCCACGCCGCTTTGGCCCGGGGGAGCACTCGCACGGACCGTTTGGGCGCAAAGGTCTTGGCGGCCCGCCCTTTTCCGTGCCAGAACAGGCCCGCAACCTTCCAGACGGAGAAGACCATGACCCGCGCCGCGATCGAGACCTATTATGCCGCCTTCAATGCCGGGGATGCGGCAGCCATGCTGGACGCCGTGACCGATGATATCGAACACCGCGTCAACGAAGGCGGCATCCGGCGCGGCAAAGCCCTGTTCGCCGCGTTTTGTGGCCATATGGGCGTGTCCTACCGCGAGCAACTGCGCGACATGGTGATTTTCGTGAATGACGACAACACCCGCGGTGCCGCTGAATTCGTTGTGCATGGCGAATACCTGCAAACTGATCCGGGACTGCCTGCCGCGCACGGCCAGACTTACAGCCTGCCCGCCGGTGCATTCTTTGATCTGCGGGATGGCAAGGTTTCCCGCGTCACCACCTTTTACAACCTCGCCGATTGGGTGCGTCAGGTATCATGACCGTCACGCTCCGCACTCTGCGCGGCGCTGAACTTGAATCTGCGCTGGATGACGTGGCGCGCCTGCGCATCACAGTGTTCCGTGACTGGCCCTACCTTTACGAAGGCTCGCTCGACTATGAGCGCGGCTACCTGCAATGGTATCGAAAAAGTCCGGGCGCGCTGCTTGTAGGGGCATTTGACGGTGATATTCTGATCGGGGCCGCCACAGGCACCCCGATGGAAGACCACGCGAACGATTTCGCGGCCGCCTTCGCAAACACCGGAATACCGCTGACCGGCATTTTCTACTGCGCCGAATCCGTGTTGCTGCCCGCCTATCGCGGCCGGGGCCTTGGCCACCGCTTCTTTGACGCCCGTGAGGATCACGCCCGCGCCATGGGCCGCAGGCATGTCGCGTTCTGCTCGGTTTTGCGCCCGGATGTCCACCCCCTGCGCCCCGCTCTTGCCCGCAGCAACGGCGCATTCTGGCGCGGCCGGGGCTATCATCCCTTAGCGGGCGTAATCGCCGAATTCCGCTGGACGGATGTGGGCGACACCCGGGATTCCGCGAAACAGTTGCAGTTCTGGATCAGATCCCTTTGAGTGTTCCGCTTTGCGGCGCTGACCGAAGCGTTTCACCCGCTTCGTCAGCACCCCCCGCAATGCGACGCGCGCAACAGTCCTGCGACCTGGGCCACGGAACGGTGAGGATCGGCCTAGTGTGGCTCGGCCCTGAGACCTTTCACCAGTGCAACACACGCGCCAAGCAGCACGATGGCAAAGGGAAACCCCGTCGAGACCGCCATGGCCTGCAACGCCGTAAGCCCGCCGCCCAACAACAGCGCAATGGCCACCAGCCCTTCGAGCGTTGCCCAGAATACGCGCTGCGGCACTGGCGCATTCATCTTGCCGCCCGCCGAGATCGTGTCGATCACCAGCGAACCGGAGTCCGAGGAAGTCACGAAGAAGACGACCACCAGCACGATCCCGATCAGCGAGGTGATGCCGGTCAGCGGAAGATGGGCCAGCATCTCGAACAGTTGCAGCTCCAGCGCGGCATCCTGCACCGATGTCAGCCCTTGCGTCACAAGCTGGCTGATCGCCGTGCCACCCAAGGCGGTCATCCAGATGGTCGAGACCAGGGACGGGATCAGCAGAACCGCGATAAGAAATTCCCGCACCGTGCGGCCACGGCTGACGCGGGCAATGAACATGCCGACGAAGGGTGACCAGCTGATCCACCACGCCCAGTAAAACGCCGTCCAGCCCTGGCGAAAGTTGTCGTCATCCCGTCCGAAGGGGTTCGACAGCGCAGGCAGATATTCCACATAAGCCAGCAGGTTCTTGAAGAAACCCGTAACGATCTGAAGCGTTGGCCCGACGGCGACGATGAACGCCAGCAGCAAAAACGCGAGGGCCATGTTGATCTCGGACAGACGCTTTACCCCCTTGTCCATCCCCGCCATGACCGATGCCGTTGCGATGCCGGTAATGACGATGATGAGAAAGATCATCGCTCCGGTGGTCGCAGGCAGGCCGAACAGGAAGTTCAACCCGGCACTCGCCTGCTGCGCCCCGATCCCCAGCGAGGTGGACAGGCCGAAAATCGTCGCGAACACCGCCAGAATGTCAATGATATGGCCGGGCCATCCCCACACCCGTTCACCCAGAAGCGGGTAGAAGATCGACCGCAGGGTCAGCGGCAGCCCCTTGTTGTACGAAAACAGCGCAAGCGACAGTGCGACAATGGCATAGATCGACCACGGGTGCAGTGCCCAGTGGAAGATCGTGGCGGCCATCGCCAAACGGCGCGCGCCCTCGGCGTCGCCCGGAACGCCGTTCAGCGGCGACCAATCCGTTCGCAGCCCATCTTCCCCGACCACCGGCCCGCCGAATGCAGCGGTATAGTTCCCCAGGGGCTCGGATACGCCATAGAACATCAGGCCGATGCCCATACCCGCCGCAAACAGCATCGAGAACCACGACAGATAGCTGTAATCCGGCGTCGCATCCGGCCCGCCAAGGCGGATGCGGCCCAGTGGCAGCACAATCAGCGCAAGACACAGCACGACAAAAATGTTGCCGACGATCAAAAAGAACCAGTCAAGGTTCGCGGTCAGAAAGTCCCGCAGTGCGGCGAAAAGCGGCTCCAGCGTGGTCTGGAATATCAGCGTTAAAATGGTGAAGCTCACAATGCCGATCGCGGAGACGCTGAAGACGACGTTGTGAATATCCAGCTCGAATACAAAACGCCGTCGATAGTTGACGTTGTCCTGACCGATCTCGTAATCGGTCGCGATGATCTGAGTTGCACCCTCGGGCGCCGGGATCGCATCGGCCGAAACTGTGTCGGTCGGATTGTGAGTATTCTCTGCCAATAGTCATTCCTTGTATCGCTTCGGTTGTGCATCTGCACTGGGGCGCAAGGGGGAAACGCGCATCCGAAAGGCGTGTGGCGGCGGCCTGTGTACCGCCACCGATCAGAGCGACCTTACCGGAATTGACGTAAAGTCGCAAGGTTTCCGGCTTATTGATCGGCGCACCGCAGCAAAAGACCTGCGATTGCGAAAACGGTGAACCCGCAGAAGCGGCCCGGGGTTCGTCAACCCCGTTGCGGTGTGCCTTCGTTTCCGTCAGATGCCGTGACGAACGCATTCCCATTTCCCGGACATCACATGAAAAACGCCGCAGCCGCGCTGCGTCACACAAAGATGACTGTCAGGGAAGACCGGGACGGCGGGCCATCCAACGCCCTGCGATCTTGCGAAACCGGGCGAAACCGGGCGGCTTCTTGGGGATTGAACCGTTTGGCTGCCTGCCGCAAGATGCCCCCTGAAGGGTCTGCTGCCATGGCCTCATCGGGTCACCCGCATTTTCCCCTTGAAAAACAGGAAATCCGGGCGCAAGTAGCGCCCGAGCCTGCGCAAGACGCGGGCCATACCTTATTGGAGAGACCATGGCCAAGGAAGATACGCTCGAATTTCCCGGTGTCGTCAAGGAACTCCTGCCCAATGCGACATTCAAGGTCGAGCTAGATAATGGCCATGAACTGATCGCAACGATGGCAGGCAAGATGCGCAAGAACCGCATCCGTGTTCTGGCTGGTGACAAGGTGCAGGTGGAAATGACCCCCTACGACCTGTCGAAAGGCCGCATCAATTACCGCTTCAAGTGACACTGGCGACGACAGCCGAGGTCGGCCCATGCGCCTGATCCTTGGTTCCGCAAGCCCGCGCCGGCGTGAATTGCTGGCGCAGCTTGGCATCACACCCGACGCAATTCTGCCCCCCGACATCGACGAAGACCCCCGCAAGGGTGAACTTCCGCGCCCTTACTGTGCCCGGATAGCGGCGCAAAAGGCGGCGGCGGTGCAGGGCGGGGCGGATGACATCATCCTGTGCGCCGATACCACGGTGGCCTTGGGGCGCCGGATCATGGGCAAGCCTGCCGACGCCGGGCAGGCGGCTCAATTCCTGCTGATGCTGGGCGGGCGTCGGCATCAGGTGATTACGGCAGTCGCAGTGCGGCGCGGTGACCGCCTGTGGACGCGCGAGGTGGTCAGCGACGTGAAGATGAAGCGGCTGTCTGACATTGAACTCAACACCTACCTTGCCAGCGATGAATGGCAGGGCAAGGCCGGCGGTTACGCCATTCAGGGGCTGGCGGGGGCGTTTATCCCGTGGCTGTCGGGTTCGTTCACCGGGATAGTCGGGCTGCCTTTGGCGGAAACGGCGGCATTGTTGGCTGCGGCAGGCTATCCCCTGTACCGCCATGAACAGGATCGGAGAGACGCATGACAGGCCGGGTTGTGGCACTGGGGACATTGCGGGGGCGCACGGCTGCCGCGCTTATCGTGGATGGTCAACTGCAAGATCTGCTGATCGACGCTGACAGCGATGCTCCGGTGCCGGGGGCGATCTACCGCGCGGTGGTGGACCGGCAGATGAAAGGGCAGGGCGGGGTTTTCGTGAAATTGCCGGAAGGGTCAGGCTTCTTGCGGCAGGTGTCGGGCCTGGCCCCCGGCCAGACCGTGCTGGTGCAAGTGACGGGCGCTGCCGAGCCCGGCAAAGCCGTGCCGGTGACCGCGCGCCTGCTGTTCAAAAGCCGCCTCGCCATCGTGACGCCGGGTGCGCCCGGCCTGAATATCTCGCGCCGCATCCGCGAGGAGGATGTGCGCGAGGCGCTGGAGGCTTTGGCCGCAGATGCCATGCAGGGGGTGGCGCCTGATCTGGGACTGATCGTGCGGTCCGCCGCCGAAGTCGCGCCCAAGGATGAGATTACCGAAGACATCCGCATGATGCGCGATCTGGCGGAAGCGGTGTTGGCCGATACCAGGGGCGGGCCGGAACTGCTGGTCGATGGTCCCGGCGCGCAAGGGATCGCATGGCGTGACTGGTCCGACCCCGCGCCTGATGAAGTCGCCGAGGGCGACACTGCCTTCCGCGATCATGGGGTGGAAGAGTTGATCGACGCGCTGCTGACCCCCCGCGTACCGCTGCCGGGTGGCGGGCACATGACGATAGAGCCGACCCGCGCCCTGGTCGCGGTGGATGTGAACACCGGCCCCGATACCTCGCCCGCCGCTGGCATGAAGGCCAATGTTGCGGCGGCCCGCGATCTGGCGCGCCAGTTGCGCCTGCGCGGATTTGGCGGGCAGGTGGTGGTCGATTTCGCGCCGATGCCGAAGAAGGACCGCGCGACACTGGAACAGGTGCTGCGCGCCGCCTTCAAGGGCGAAGCGGCGGAAACCAGCCTTGCGGGCTGGACGCCGCTGGGCCTGTATGAACTGGTGCGCAAACGCGACCGCCTGCCGCTGTCCGAGGCGCTGGCATGACTTGCCCGATCTGCGCGAAAACAACGGATGCGACATACCGCCCTTTCTGCTCGCGCCGCTGTGCCGATGTCGATCTTGGCCGCTGGCTGACCGGCAGCTATGTGATACCGGGGGAAGCGGTGGAAAACGATACCATTCCCGACAGCGATGGCGACGACGCGGCGCCGCCGTCGCAGCACTGAACGTGGCCCGGTTACGTCGTTCCGCAGCACTGACTGGCCGAAGCATCGGCCCTGCACAACCCTGACCGCCGCTGGTCCGGAGCGTTTCCCGCCGCACCACAGTTTTTTTGCCGAACCCACTGGACAGCCCCCGCACCGTCGCATAATACCGCCCCACCAGAACGGCAGCGCCGTTCACCGTGCCCGGATAGCTCAGTTGGTAGAGCAGCGGATTGAAAATTCGCGTGTCGGCGGTTCAATTCCGTCTCCGGGCACCATATATTTTCTAATATCAATAAGTTACTCAAGCTGCGGTAAACGCAGGGGTTGGGTTTTTCTTTGATGTAGATTTTGCACACGGACGAGTGCCTCTCAAGTCTGAACACACTACATATGGCAATTTATTGATTTTTGGTGGCGCGCTGTGGCGCGGTATCAGCTTTGACAGAGATCGTGTCCCGAGGCGTGGTGCAGGTTATGGTTGAGGTGATCACCGGCGTTTTCCGGCCAAGGTCTGGTTGCTTGCGCCAACCCACGACCGAAAGGACCACCGATGACCGCAGAGATGATGAACCTGCGGGCGCTTGTCGAGAAGAGCCCGGACGCTGACTTGCTGCGCGCGATGATCGGGTTTGCCGCTGACCGCCTGATGGATCCGGAAGCGGGCACCGCGCCGGTACTTCTTGCGGCGAAAAGGGCCCTGCCAGACGGGCGCAGCGCAATGGTTACCGGGATCAGGACGGGGAGGCCCGGACCGGCACAATGTCGGCAAAAGGCCCCTACGGGGAGCGGCGCAGCAGGAGGCGAAAGGCCGGGTGGCTTCCTTAATGACCAAGGAAGGCGACCAACGTTGAAGCTGTATTATATTCCATAATTCAAGAATTATGGAAATGAAAAACGCGACACATGAAGGTCTCACGACACCCGGCCACCCGGAAAAGCAAAACGGTAGCCCGCAGGCTGCCGTTCGGGATGTCGAGGCGAGGGTCAGCGGGTGCCGACATCCGCATAATCGCGCTTCGGGGCACCGGTATACAACTGGCGCGGACGGCCGATTTTCTGGGTCGGATCGGCGATCATTTCCTTCCACTGCGCGATCCAGCCTACGGTGCGCGACAGCGCGAAGATCGGCGTGAACATCGAAG